>Ga0138256_10001045_pt1 | contig 29783 bp, 43 predicted proteins | sample KNB2016incub_MG_FD_105486 | JGI IMG/M metagenome (GOLD analysis project Ga0138256, IMG submission 105486) | Active sludge microbial communities from wastewater in Klosterneuburg, Austria - KNB2014incub_MG | ecosystem: Engineered > WWTP > Activated sludge > Unclassified | place: Austria... | reverse complement strand
GTAGACGGCGGCGTAGCGCATGGGGAATTGCGCGGGGTTGAGGTCCCAGCCCTGGTAGAGGCCCTTCCAGAGCGAGTGGCGCGTGTGGTCGTACGCCTTTTTCCAGTTGCGGTGGATCACGGCCTTGTTCTCCGCGCGTTGCATTGGGGTGAGCTTCGCACCACGATGCGGACCGATGGGCATGACGTTGGTGGCGCCATCGCTGAGCCAGATGCCGGTGGCGCCGAGCGCGACCTTCATCATCATGTGCGCGAAATCGCAAACGGCGTGGCCCATGTCCTGGTACTTCGCGGTGATGTTGTTGGCGGCGGTGTAGTCGTAGGTGCCGAAGGCCGTGGCGATCATGCGGCCCTTGCTGGCGAGCACGAAACGGCGTAGGGGGTTGCTGCCATCGGCGCCGATGGTGGCCTGCGTGGTCTCCACCATCATCTCCATCTTCAATGCGCCTCTGGTGATCTTGGTGTTGGCCTCGATCACCTCGAAGAGCTGCACCAGCGCGGAGATCTGCTCGGGGATCGACACTTTGGGTAGCATTACTACGAAGTTGTTCGGGAGCTTGCCGCCGGTCTTGCTCGCGAGCGTGGTGAGGAAGATGTCGAGCGTGCGCGCGCCGCGTTCCTTCAGGTCCTCGGTGAAGGGCTTGATGCGGATGCCGATAAAAGGCGACAGCGATTTCGCTTTCATGCCTTTCGCGACTTCCACGGCAGCCTGTGCAGCGGTGGCGTCCTCCTCCTCCCAGCTACGGTTGCCGAAACCGTCCTCGAAGTCGATTCGGAAATCCTCCAGCGCTTCGGTGCGCAGTTTTTGGATCACCTTGTTGTAGGTGGCGTGCGCCAGCCAATTCGGATCTGCCTTGTAGAGATGTTGTTGGCTCTTGCTCGCAGCGAGCTTGTCCAAACGCTTCTCCATTTTCATCTGATCGGACAACTTCTTCGGCAGCTTGTCATGGCCGGGCAGCTCGATGGCGCGTGCGAACTCGGTGAAGTCGGCGGCGTTCTCCGTGAACGTCTTCAGCGCGGCGTTGGACATCTTCTGCGCGGTATCCGCTTTGAAGAGATCCGCGCCACCGTACACGGTATGAACGGGCTGGCGGTCGGGCTTGTCGCCGGGGTAGATCTGCTGGAAAGCTTTGTTGGCCTTGCCGAGGGAGGCGAGGATGCGGGACTTGTCTTTGGATGAAATGCTGGAGTTCATGGAATGCGTTCGAGTGTTCGAAAGTGATAAACGCGCGAGGGTGAAGAACTCAGCTGCCGCGATAGGTGCTGTACCCCCATGGGCTCAACAGCAGCGGCACATGGTAGTGCCCATCCGCCGCAAGTTCGAACACCACCTCGATGTACGGGTAGAAGCTCTTGGTCTTGTGCTCGCTGAAGTAGGCCGAGACATCGAAGCGCATGCGGTAGATGCCTTCTGCCAGCTTGGTGTCCTTCGGCAGCAGGTCAGGTATGCGGCCATCGGCGTTGGTGCTGCCCATGGCGATGTCTTCCCACTTGTGTTCTGCGGTGGAGCGTTGCAGGGTGATGCGAACGCCACGGGCAGGTGTGCCACGGGCGGTGTCGAGGACGTGTGTGGAAATGGTGGACATTGCTCAAAGGTTAACCGCAACGGCGCTATCGACGCAACGAATGCGCAACGCCACCCTGATACGTGGCGTTCCCGTTGCGTCGTGGCGGTTCAACTGCATTCGCTACTCGACAAGGTTGTTGACGATACGACGGATCCCATTCTTCAGGAGGGCGTTATGGAAGTTGATGACTAAGCCCAAGGTGTTCCCGGTCAGTTTCAAATAGGTGAGCACCTGTGCGGTATGCACCGGATGCAATTCATCCACCGCCTTTACCTCAACAATGACCTTCCGTTCCACCCACAAGTCCAGCCGGTAGCCCGCATCCAAGCGAACCTCCCGATAGACCAGCGGCAATGGCACCTGCTGCTCCACCTTTAAGCCCATGTCGATCAGTTCATAAGCCAAGCACGCCTCGTAGGCGTTCTCCAGCAATCCGGGGCCAAACCATCGATGCACCCTGAATGCTCCTTCCACGATACCCTCCGCTATTTCATTCTCATGCATTCCGTGGCGTTCCCGTTGCGTCGTCGCGTCGTTGCGGTGCAATTGCATTTCACGCCAACAACTTCTTCAACCGTAACCGCGTGATCTTGTTCTGCTCCCCCGCAGCGATCAGGATCTCGTCCTTGGGGTCGTTCTTAATCCGCGCTTCGAGTATCGCGAGCATTTCAGCAGCGCTCTTACCGGTGGCGCATACGATGAAGATGTGGCCAAACTTCTCCTCGTACGTGGTGTTGCCTGTAGCGAGCTTCTCGATCACGGCATGGTCGGCGCCGTCAACGCCCTTCTGCTCGCCAGCAGCCCAGGTCTTCGTATTCGCGTACTTCTTCGCCAGACTTTCCACATCACCGATACGCGGGTGGTGCGTGAAGGCTTCTTCGTAATCGTCCACGTCGCACTCCTCCCAGATGGTATCGCTGGTCTCCAGCACTTCACTGAGTTGCTCGAAAGGACGCGCGAACACCATGCGCTCCATCCATTGCGCAGCACCGCAGCATTGCTCGAAGGCCGTGGTCGCATCGGCTTCGGAGAGGCGGTTGAGTTGGTCGATGGTCATTTGAAAGAGCTAACCGCAACGACGCGACGGCGCGACGAATACGCGACGCAACTCAAATAGGGCTGCCCATCAGAACGTTGCGTTCCCGTTGCGTCGATAGCGTCGTCGCGGTTCATCTATTCGCGTTTCACACGATCGTTCCCCACAAGCGCATGCGGCTCACACCGCCATCGGGGAAGATGCTCAAACGTACATGCGACACCGGGGCTTTGCAAACGACCTCCTTTTCAAAGGGATGCTCGTGATCCGCTTGGAGCTTGGTGCGTTCAATGATGGTGCTCCACTGTGCGTTGGTGAGATCGTCCCTGTCGCTGTTGCAGCCTTCCAGTGTGAAAGAATCCGGATAGTTGCCTTTGAAGTGGCAGGTATCGATCAGCGCCTTTTGGATGATGCCCTTGTGCGCGAGCCGTACGATCACCCAGTCGCGGTTGTTGGGCGTGCGGTTGCGCTTGGTCTCCCAGCCATCGCCCATGTGTACGCCACGGCCGGGCATGATCAGGTTGTTCATGTGACTGAAGAACATGTCGTTGCACTGGATCGATAGCGCGCCGTTCTGCGCAGAGGCCAGGTCGACGATCTCGTCAGGCTTCACCGTTGACCAGTCGCGCTTCACCTCGCCGTAGACGCGGAGCCGGGCCACGCCGCCATCGGGGTAGATGTGGAGCTTGACGTGGGTGAATTGGTTGTTGGTTGCTGGTTGTTGGTTGCTCGGCGTTGTGGTCGGCAGCCCATCAACCAACAACGAAGAACCAACAACCGCTTCGACGAAGTGTTGGCTTCCCGGGTTCAGCACGGTCTTGCCAAGTACCTCCACCCATTCCGCCTTCTCCCAGTTCCCATCCGGTGCATAGCAGGCCTCGATGGTACACGACTGCGGTTGGTTGCCGAGGAAGTGGGCCGTATCCACATCGAAGCCCTTGATCACCCCGGCGGCACCGAGCTTGATCACGGCTTGGTCATGACCTTCCGTGCGCTTGCGGCGACTTTCCCAGCCGTCCATCCACTTGCCGCGGTCGGTGTACTTGTCCGCGATGAAGACCGGCGTGCTGGGCTTGATCAGGTTCTCCTTCTCGGCGAAGAAGTCATCGGTACACCATAACACCTGGCCCCCAAAGCGCTCGGCGGCGAGGTCGATGAGGTGGGTGAAGGCGGGGGCTCTTTCAGTTCTTTCCATCGCTCGCAGTAATCCCACCAATGATGTTCCTTCCCTCCTGATCTTCCGGCAGAAACGACATGTATCGATCCCCGGATCCGGTCTGGATGAGGATCCGACCACAGACCTCGCACTGATACATACGCTTCGTGTTGGCGATCCAAACACCCGTGAAGGCGTCCGCTTGGCCTGATGACGTGTCCTCCTTGCAAACTGAATCTGTTACCGCATCGAAGATGGCACCATAGTTCTGATCAGGAACGATCTCGGCTTTGTACGGCAAGTCATCGGTTTGATCGACGATCACATGGCCGCAGTTGCATCTCAGCTTCGACATCACAGATGTAATGAGGGTAACCCAAGGTTCACGAATCTACCTACTCTATATCCTGTTCTCCCTCCCACCACCGTCCGCTCTACCACCCCATTCAAGGTGCTCCCGTGATACGGCGTAAGCTTGTGCCGGTGTTGGATATCCTCCTCCTTCACCACAAAGCTCGCCTCCGGATCCCAGATCACCAGGTCAGCATCGCAGCCGGGAGCGATGCGGCCTTTCGGCTTCAGCCCAAGGAAGTCCGCCGGATGCTCGCAAAGCAACCGCGCGACATCCTCCAGCGTGAAGCCCCGCTCCTTCGCACCGGTCCAGAACGCAGGCAGGAGGAACTGCAAGCCCGCGATGCCGCCCCAGGCCTTCATGAAGTTGCCGCTCGCATGCTCCTTGATGTCCGGCGGTGCAGGGCTGTGGTCGGTGGCTACGAAGTCGAGCGTGCCATCCTTCAGCGCTTCCCAGAGCAGCGAGTTGTTGGCCCGTTCACGGATCGGTGGTGCGCACTTGAACTCGGTGGCGCCATCGGGGATCTCTTCCGCGCAGAACACGAGGTAGTGCGGACAGGTCTCGGCGGTGATGCGCAGTCCGCGCTTCTTCGCGTCGCGGATCAAGGGCAGCGCTTCAGAGGAAGAGACGTGTACGATGTGGACGTGGACGTCGTACTCCTCGCTGAGGCGGATCATGAGGGCGATGGCGTCGGTTTCCCAATGGGGAGGCCGTGATGCCAGATAGGCGGCGTAGCTACGCGGATCTGTTACGGGTTGATGGGTTACGTGTTGCGTGTTCGCTTCCTCCAACTCGCAGTGTACCAACAAGGTCGCATCGTGCTTCTTCAGGATCGGCAAAGCCTTGCGCAGATCCGCTTCGGTGACGTTCGGGAACTCATCAATACCCGAGTGCGTGAGGAAGGCCTTGATGCCGAAGACGCCAGACTTCAGCAGTTCATCGAGGTCGTCGATGTTGCTGGGGATCACGCCGCCGTAGAAACCGACGTTGACGTGCAGCTTACCTTTCGCCGCTTCCAGCTTCACCTTCAGCGCAGCGGCCGTGGTGGTGACCGGGCTGGCGTTCAGCGGCATCTCGATCATGGTGGTGATGCCTCCGGCAGCAGCGGCTTTCGTCGCGGTCTCGAACCCTTCCCACTCCGTGCGGCCCGGTTCGTTGATATGCACGTGCGCGTCGATCACACCGGGCATGATCACTTTGTTGCCGACGCTTTCGAAGGGAATGTTCTCGCGTTCCACTTTGCCGGGGAGAACCTCGGAGATCTTGCCATCGGCGATGATGAGCGTGGCTTCGAGCACACCGCTGGGAAGGACCACACGTCTGCTATGGATCGCTACGCTCTCCATCAAACCGAATGCGATGAACCGCAGAGATGCAGAGAACGCAGAGGGATCCGCATTCTCCGCGCCCTCTGCATCTCTGCGGTTGATATGAGTGCCGCGGTCATGGTGTCTTCGCTCCTTGAAATATCCACCGCTTCAACACCGTCCGCTCCTCCTCCGTCATATTCGTCTTGTTGCCCAGTGGCATGGAGTGCGTGCGCACGGCGCGGGTCATGATCTTGTCGGCCATGGCTTGGATCTGTTGCGGAGTATCGTACATCACGCCGTTTGGTGCATTAGGCCATTGATCATCGGTCGGGTTGGCGCTGTGACACTGTATACATCGGGTTTGGATCACGGCGTTCGCTTCCTCGAAGGTAGCGGGGATGGCAGCGTCCAGCGTGTCCTCGAAGGCGGGTGAGATCGCCATGCTCAAGATCACCAAGGCCAGGATGCTGATCACCAACACCCACGTCTGTTTGATGCCGCGTTCCAGCAGGTTCCAGTAGTGCTTGATGCCCATGCTGGCCACGGTGATCACCATCAGGACGATCCAATTGCCACTGTGCCCGAACGTGCTCGGGAAGTGGTTGCTGATCATGATGAAGACCACCGGCAACGTGATGTAGTTGTTGTGCAAACTGCGCTGTCCGGCTTTCTTCCCCAGTGATGCATCCAGCGGTTGACCGGTCTTCGCCGCGCGCACCAAAGCCTTCTGGCTGGGGATGATGGTGAAGAAGACGTTGCCCGCCATGATCGTCCCGAGCAGTGCGCCCACATGGATGTACGCCGCGCGACCACTGAGCAGATGCGTGAGCGCATAGGTGATCACACCAAGAACCAGCAGACCGACAAGTGCAAAGAGGTCCTGTCGCAAGACAAGTCGCGATCTGCTCATCATATCGTAGATCACCCAACCCAGCACCATCGATCCAATGCCGATGCCCAACGCCGCCGCCGTCGAGAGCTCCGCGATGGTGGGATCGATCATGAACGAACGCGCATCGGCGTAATACACGATGAACAGCAGCGACACGCCACTGAGCCAGGTGAAGTAGGCCTCGTACTTGAACCAGTGCAGGTGCTTCGGGATCTCCTTCGGCGCCACCTTGTACTTCTCCACGTAGTAGAAGCCACCGCCATGGATCGCCCAGAGGTTGCCGGCGAGCTCATCGCGCAAGCCTTCGGTGCGGTTGAGATTGTTCTCCAAAAAGATGAAGTAGAACGAAGCTCCGATCCACATGATGCCGGCGATCACATGGGTCCAGCGCACTGCGAGGTTGAGCCACTCCATCGCGTAGCCGTACATCGGCGTGCCTTGGATCGCCACGTAGGCGAGGTAGCCACCGAAGAGCAGGAGGCCGAAGAACTTCGCGGTCTGTCGGGAAGCGATGGCCGTGGAACGCGCCTCCTCCAGGTCGAACCGCGTGGCGCCGGAAAATTCCTGCTTGTCGAAATGCTCTTGCAACGTCCGTGCGAGCCGCCGGAACCAGAGGAAACCGAAGAGCAAGAGCACGCACAGGAATGCCATGAAGGGCAGCGCAGGGCTGGCCATCAGTTTTTCGGTGAATGAGGACTCTACTTCCATGGGTTGACGAAGATGACCCATTCCGTCCCTACGCGCAGTGCAGGAGCAGGCCCGTACTTTGAACACCCCGACCGTGAACAGCCAGGGTGTCCTCTGTCATTGTGTGCTCGCTATTCTTCGGACCGAAGGGTACACCCCGGACGATCTTATCGGATCCATCCGCCTATCGGTATGGTGATCAATAAGAGAACACCGGAGGAGATCGCCGCGAATTGCCGCAGAGATCATGAGCGTGCGTTATCTGAAATGACGAAGGGCCCCTTGCGGAGCCCTTCGATCGGATCAGTGTTCTGCGACTACTCGCTCTTCGCTTCCTCCTCACCACCTTCAGCCGGAGCCTCGGGCTTTGCTTCCTCCGTAGTGTCAGCGGCCTTCGCTTTCGCACCACCGGTGCTGCGGCGACTGCGGCGCGTCTTCTTGGCTTCCGCACCAGCTTTCTCCTTCACGTAGATCGTGTTGAAGTCCACCAGTTCGATCATGGCCATCTCGGCGGCATCGCCCAAGCGGTTGCCCAACTTGATGATGCGCGTGTAGCCACCAGCGCGCTCCGCGATCTTCGGTGCCACATCACGGAACAGGGAAGCCGTGGCCTCCTTGTCCTGCAAGTGACTGAAGACCACACGACGGCTGTGCGTGCTATCGGCCTTGCTCTTGGTGAGCAGCGGCTCCACGTAGATGCGCAGCGCGCGCGCCTTCGCCAAGGTGGTCTCGATGCGCTTGTGTTCGATCAGGGCCACCGCCAAGTTGCTCAGCAGGGCTCCACGATGGGCCTTCTTGCGACCTAGTGCGTTGTTCTTGTTTCCGTGTCTCATGACTTTTTCCTCTGTGGTGTGCTGTACAGGGCGAGGCACGCCTCGCCCCTACATCACTCCTTGTCCAGTTTGTACTTGCTCAGGTTCATCCCGAAGCTCAGGTTCTTGTTCTCCACAAGATCCTCCAGTTCGGTCAGGCTCTTCTTCCCGAAGTTGCGGAACTTCAAGAGGTCGTTCTTGTTGTAGGCCACCAGATCACCGAGGGTCTCGATATCCGCGGCCTTCAAACAGTTCAGTGCGCGCACGCTCAGGTCCATGTCCACCAACTTGGTCTTCAGCAACTGGCGCATGTGCAGGCTGTCCTCATCGAAGTGCTCCTCCTGTACGCGCTCCTCCACGTCGAGGGTGATGCGCTCATCGCTGAAGAGCATGAAGTGGTGGATCAGGATCTTGGCCGCTTCCTGCAGCGCGTTCTTCGGGCTGATGCTGCCGTCGGTCACGAGCTCGATGGTGAGCTTCTCGTAATCCGTTTTCTCCTCCACACGGGTGTTCTCCACCGTGTACTTCACGTTCTTGATCGGCGTGAAGATGCTATCGATGTAGATGGTGCCGATCGGTGCGTTCTCCGCCTTGTTCTCATCAGCAGGAACGTAGCCACGGCCCTTGCCGATGGTGAGTTCGACGTGGAGCTTCACGTTGCTTTCCATGTGCGCGATCACCAATTCCGGGTTCAACACCTGGAATCCGGTGGTCTGCTTGCCGATGTCGGCGGCGGTGAAGTTGTCCTTCCCGTTGATGGTGATGCTCACCCGCTCGGTGCTGCTGTCATCGAGCTGGCGGCGGAAGCGCACCTGCTTCAGGTTGAGCACGATCTCGGTCATGTCCTCGATCACACCTTTGATGGTGCTGAACTCGTGGTCCACACCGTCGATACGGACAGCCGTGATGGCATGGCCTTCGAGGCTGCTGAGGAGGATACGACGCAGGGAGTTACCGATGGTGATACCATAACCGGGCTCAAGCGGGCGGAATTCAAAAGTGCCGTGCTTGTCATCCGATTCGATCATCGTGACCTTGTCCGGCCGCTGGAATTCGAGAATGGGCATGTTGTCTTGGGGTTGTTCGTTGAGTTCGTTGTCCGTTGTCAGTTCTCCTTCGCTTCCGTCCTTCGGTTCCGGCCGCCTGACAAGGGACGACCGACGATCCGTTAGCTCTTACTTGCTGTACAATTCCACGATGAGTTGCTCGCGGATGTTCTCCGGGATCTGCGCACGCTCCGGAAGGGCGATGAACTTGCCGGTGTAGTTGGTACCGTTCCAGTCCAGCCAATCGAAACGCTTGCTGTTCACATTCATGCTGTTCGTGATCACTTCCATCGAGCGGCTCTTCTCACGCACTGCGATGCTCTGGCCGGGACGCAGTGTGAAGCTCGGGATGTTCACCACCTGGCCATCCACCGTGATGTGACCGTGGTTGACCAATTGCCGTGCACCACGACGCGTTGGGGCGATACCCAAGCGATACACCGTGTTGTCCAACCGTGCTTCGCATAGCTGGAGCAGTACTTCACCAGTGATCCCGCGCTTGCTCGAAGCGATGTGGTACATCTTCTCGAACTGGCGCTCGAGGATGCCATAGGTGTACTTGGCCTTCTGCTTTTCCTGCAACTGCACGGAGTATTCGCTCTCCTTCTTCCGGCGCTTGGTAGGGCCGTGCTGGCCGGGGCTGTGGGGCTTGCGCTCCATCCACTTGTCCGGTCCGAGGATCGCCTCCTTGAACTTCCGGGCGATGCGGGTCTTGGGTCCTGTATAACGTGCCATTTTTCCTTTCTATTTGGGTGTCCTTCCATTTATGGACACCAACAACGGGGCGATAGCCCCTACGGGTTTCCGATCTTAAACGCGGCGCTTCTTCGGTGGGCGGCAGCCGTTGTGGGGCATGGGTGTGATATCGACGATCTCGGTCACCTCCACACCGCTGTTGTGCAGTGCACGGATGGCGCTCTCGCGTCCACCACCGGGTCCCTTCACGAAGACCTTCACCTTGCGCAGGCCCAGTTCGTGCGCCTCGCGAGCAGCTTCTTCAGCGCTCAACTGGCCCGCGTAAGGGGTGTTCTTCTTGCTGCCACGGAAGCCGTTCTTGCCCGAAGAGGACCAACTGATCACCTCACCCTTGTTGTTGGTGAGACTGATGATCAAGTTGTTGAAGGTGGCGCGGATATGGGCTTGCCCAAAAGCCTCCACGACCACTTTCTTCTTCTTCTTCTTGCCAGCGGCGGCGCCGCCTTTGCCTTCTGATTGCTTTGCCATTGTCTGTTCAGTTTTTCGGGGGTTCTCGATCTGCGCCCAATTCGGACGCATCATGATGCGTCCCTACTTGGTCGCCTTCTTCTTGTTGGCCACGGTCTTCCGCTTGCCCTTACGGGTACGGCTGTTCGTGCGTGTGCGCTGGCCACGGACCGGCAACCCGCTACGGTGGCGCTGGCCACGGTAACTGCCGATGTCCACCAAACGCTTGATGCTCAATTGCGTTTCGCTGCGCAGTGCGCCTTCCACCTTGACGTGTTCGTTGATGAACTGGCGGATCTGCGCCTGCTCCTCATCGCTCCAGTCATCCACCTTGGTGTCCGGATCAACGCCTGCCTTCTGGAGGATCTCCAGCGCGGTGCTGCGGCCAATGCCGTAGATGTATGTGAGACCAATGCAACCTCGCTTGGTCTTGGGTAGATCGATACCTGCTATACGTGCCATGCTCGTGCGTTTATCAGCCCTGACGCTGCTTGAACTTCGGGTTCTTCTTGTTGATGATGTACAGACGCCCTTTGCGACGGACGATCTTGCAGTCCGCTGAGCGTGGTTTGAGGGAAGTCCTGATCTTCATGATCTTCTGTGTTCTTAACTCTTGTACCGGAAGGTGATGCGCCCCTTGCTCAGATCGTACGGGCTCATCTCCACTTTCACTTTGTCCCCTGGCAGGATCCGGATGTAGTGCATCCGCATCTTGCCCGAGATGTGGGCGACGATCACGTGTCCGTTCTCAAGCTCCACGCGGAACATGGCATTGCTCAGCGCCTCTTTGATGACGCCATCCTGCTCTATGGTCCCCGTCTTGCTCATTCCTTCCTTTCGTTCTTCTCTTCTGTGTCGACCCAGAGGGTCGACGTTACGTCGTTACAAATTTCCCTTTCCGCTTCAGCACATCCTCGATGTAACTGAACGTTGACAAGACCTCTGCCTTTCCGGCTTTTACCGCGACGTTGTGTTCGAAGTGCGCGCTCGGTTTCCCGTCGCGTGTCACCACCGTCCATCCGTCGCTCAGCTGTTTCACCTCCTTCACACCCATATTGATCATGGGTTCGATCGCCAGCACCATCCCTGTGCGCAGTTTCACGCCGTGCCCACGCCGCCCGTAATTGGGCACTTCGGGTGCTTCGTGCAACTTCCGGCCTAAACCGTGGCCCACCAGTTCGCGCACCACGCCGTAACCGTTGCTCTCGGCGTGTTGCTGGATCGCGAATCCGATATCGCCGGTGCGATTGCCTTCCACGGCTGCTTCGATCCCCTTCTCCAGGCACTCCTTCGTCACACTCAGCAAACGCATCACCGGTTCGGCCACCTCACCGATGGTGAAGGTGTATGCGCTATCGCCGTAGAATCCGTTCATCAACACACCGCAATCCACACTGGCCACGTCACCGTCGCGCAGTGCCCGGTCCCCCGGTAGTCCGTGTACCACTTGCTCGTTCACACTGATCAACAGTGTGCTCGGACAGCCGTACAGGCCCTTGAATCCGGGTACCGCTCCGTTGTCCCGGATGAACTCTTCCGCCAAGCGGTCAAGTTCAGCCGTGGTGACACCGGGGGCGATGTGCCTTGCTACTTCAGCCAAGGTCTTCCCAACAAGCAAAGAACTCTCCTTCAACACCGCGATCTCGTCATCGCTCAGATCGACAAGGGGCTTCTTCCCCATGTCCTATCCGGCCATGCCGTACGCTGCTCCTCCACTGCGACCCTTGATGCGTCCGCTCTTCATCAGACCATCGTAGTGCCGCATCAACAAATGACTTTCGATCTGCTGCAATGTGTCCAACAACACACCCACCATGATCAACAACGATGTACCACCGAAGAACTGCGCGAAACCCTGCTTGATCCCCGCCATACCCGCGAAGGCCGGAAGGATCGCCACGATGCCGAGGAAGATGGCACCGGGCAGGGTGATGCGCGAGAGCAATTCATCGATGTGGCCAGCGGTATGCTTACCGGGTTTGATCCCGGGGATGAAGCCGCCATTGCGCTTCATGTCATCCGCCAATTGGTTCGGGTTCACGGTGATCGCCGTGTAGAAGTACGTGAACGCCACCACCATGAGGAAGAGCATGATGTTGTAGCCGTACCCACTGCTGTTCGCGATGCTGATCAACCATTGGGGTGGCTGCTCGAAGGCTTGCGCCACATACATAGGGATCAGCACGATCGCCTGTGCGAAGATGATCGGCATCACACCGGCCGCATTCACTTTCAGTGGGATGTAGTTCCGAACACCGCCGTATTGCTTGTTGCCTTGCACGCGCTTGGCGAACTGTACCGGGATCCGGCGCGTACCCTGCACCAGCAGGATGCAACCGGCGATGATGAGCACCCACAACACCACTTCAACAAGGAGCAGCACCAAGCCACCACCACCGGGGCCCATGCGACCGACCACCTCTTGAGCGAAGCTCTGGGGCAAGCGGGCGATGATCCCGATCATGATGATCAGCGAGATACCGTTACCGAGCCCACGTTCGGTGATGCGCTCACCGAGCCACATCACGAACAAGGTGCTTGCGGTGAGGATCACCACGCTGGCAGGTACCCACAGGGCGCCCGTACCACGCGCGGCCTCTTCGATCGTGGTGTAGATGTAACCAGGAGCTTGTGCGACGCAGATCAGGATGGTCAGGTAACGTGTCCACTGGTTGATCTTGCGACGACCACTTTCCTCCTTCTGGAGCTTCTGCACCGCAGGCACCGCCATACCCGCGAGCTGCAGGATGATGGACGCCGAGATGTACGGCATGATCCCCAGTGCGAAGATGCTCGCACGGGTGAAGGCACCACCGGTGAAGATGGACAGGATCTCCGCGATACCGCCACCGCTCGTGGTGGGGTCGGTCATGCGCGCGCTATCCACACCGGGCAGGATGATGAAGCTGCCGATGCGGTAAACCAACAACAGGCCCAGCGTAATGAGGATGCGCGTACGCAACTCCTCGATGCGCCAGATGTTCTTGATCGTGTCGATCAGGTTCTTCATGCCTCGGTCTTAGGAGCTATGGCCGCGATGATCTCCGTCCTTCCGCCTTTCGCTTCGATGGCGGCCTTTGCTGTTGCGCTGAATGCGTGCGCCGTGACCGAGAGCGCCATTTTCAGTTCACCACGGCCCAACACCTTCAACTTGTCGTTGCGGGCGATGAGGCCGTTAGCGCGCAGGATCTGCGGATCGATCTCCTTCAGACCCTTCGCCTCGGCCAGAGTTTGCAGGGCATCCAGATTGATGCCCTTGAATTCCACGCGCGTCGGGTTGGTGAAACCGAACTTGGGCAGGCGACGCACCAAAGGCATCTGACCGCCTTCGAAGCCACGCTTCCGGTTGTAACCGGTACCGGCCTTCTGGCCCTTGTGGCCTTTGCCGGACGTGCCGCCTTTGCCGCTGCCTTGGCCGCGACCCATACGCTTGTTCTTCTTGGTGGCTCCTTCGGCCGGTTTCAGTCTGCTCAGGTCCATGGTCGTTCGCTCTTAAATGTTCAGGCCTGCTTCACGTTCACCAAATGCTCCACTTTCCGCACCATGCCGAGCACCTGCGGGGTACCCTCCACGGTCCTGGTCTTGCCAATACGGCCAAGGCCGAGCGCACGCAGGGTATCCTTCTGCCGCTTGGGGCACTTGATCTGGCTGCTGGTCTGGGTGATGATGATCTTGCTCATTGCGTTGTTGCCGATCGCTCGGCCTCGTTGTCGTTATCCGTTGAAGACGCGATCCAATTTCAACCCACGCTGGCGGGCTACCTGGTTCGCATCGCGCATGTTCGTGAGGGCCTCGATGGTGGCCTTCACCACGTTATGCGGGTTACTGCTGCCTTTGCTCTTCGCCAATACGTCGGTCACACCAACGCTCTCCAGCACAGCACGCATGGCGCCACCGGCGATCACACCGGTACCGTGTGCGGCAGGCTTCAGGAACACCTGCGCACCGGCGAACTTGCCTTCCTGTGAGTGTGGGATCGTTCCCTTCATCACCGGCACTTTCACCAGGTTCTTCTTCGCATCGTCGATGCCCTTGGCAATTGCTTCCTGCACTTCCTTGGCCTTACCAAGACCGTGACCCACCACTCCATTCTCGTTGCCCACCACTACGATGGCGGCGAAGGTGAACGTGCGACCGCCCTTGGTCACCTTGGTGACACGGTTCAGCGCGACGAGCTTGTCCTTCAGCTCGAGATCACTGCTCTTGACCTTCTTGATGTTCGTTTCAGACATGGGGTATGGTGATCAGAAATTGAGGCCGGCTTCGCGTGCGGCATCGGCCAGGGCTTTCACCCGACCATGATAGAGGTAACCGCTGCGGTCGAACACGACCATTTCGATGCCGGCGGCCTTCGCCTTCTCGGCGATGGCTTGTCCGACGATCTTGGCCTGCTCGATCTTGGGGATCCCGTTGGCCTTCTTGTCCTTCAAGGACGATGCGCTCACCAGCGTGCGGCCGGCGAGGTCGTCGATGATCTGGGCGTACATGCCCGTGTTGCTGCGATAGACCGTGAGGCGCGGACGCTCGGGCGTGCCCGACAAGTTCTTGCGAACGCGCTTCTTGATCTTGTCCCTGCGGATGTTCCTGCTGAATGCCATGACTATGCTTATTTACCAGCGGCCTTACCTGCCTTGCGACGCACCTGCTCGCCCACGAAGCGAACACCCTTGCCTTTGTAGGGCTCAGGCTTGCGCAACGCACGCAGTTTGGCGGCCACTTGACCGATGAGTTGCTTGTCCGCGCTCTCCAGGCGGATGATGGGGTTCTTTCCTTTCTCCTGCGCAGCAGCCAACTTGATCTGCGGTGGCACCACGAGGGTGATGCCGTGCGAGAAACCTAGCGACAACTGGAGCTGCTGGCCTTTGGCCACGGCGCGGTAACCCACACCCACCAGTTCCTGCTCGATCACATAACCATCGCTCACGCCCTTCACCATGTTGGCGATGAGCGCGCGGTAAAGGCCATGCTTCGCGCGATGCGGCTTGGCATCACTCGGGCGGGTCAAGGTCACCGTGGTGCCCTCGAGCTTGCAGGTGATGTTCGGGTCGACCGCCTGCTCCAAGGTTCCCTTCGGACCTTTCACGGTCACCAGGTTCTTGTTGCTGATGGTGAACTCCACACCCTTGGGGAGTTCGATCGGTGCTTTTCCAATGCGTGACATGGTCCTCTTTCTTAGCTCACGTAACACAATACCTCACCACCCACGTTCAGCGTACGGGCCTCCTTGTCGGTGACCACACCACGGCTGGTGGAGATGATGGCCACGCCGAGGCCGTTGAGCACACGGGGCAGTTGCTCCGCGTGGGCGTATTTGCGCAGACCGGGCGTGCTCACGCGACTCAATTCGCGGATGGCGCTCTGGCGCGTTTGCGCATCGTACTTCAGGGCGATCTTGATCAGCCCTTGCTTACCGTCCTCCTCGGTCTTCCAGGAGAGGATGTAGCCTTTGTCGTACAGGATGCGCGTGATGTCCTTCTTCAGGTTACTTGCAGGCACCGTAACGACCTTCTTGTTCGCCTGGATGGCGTTGCGCAAGCGGGTCAGGTAATCGGCGATCGGATCGGTGGTCATGGTCGTTTCTTGTTTGGGCGATGCATGCATCGCCCCTGCGTTATTACCAGCTGCACTTGGTTACCCCGGGGATCTTGCCCTCCAGTGCCATGTTGCGGAACACGTTCCGCGAAATACCGAAGAGGCGGATGTAGCCACGCGGACGACCGGTGAGGCCGCAACGGTTGTGCATACGCACCTTGCTGCCGTTGGCTGGCATCTTCTGCAAACCTTCCCAATCACCAGCGGCTTTCAGCTTGGCGCGCTTGGCGGCGTGCTTCTCCACCATACTTGCGCGCTTACGCTCGCGGGCTTTCATGCTTTCCTTGGCCATGATCTCTTCGTTATTTCTTGTCCTTATCAGAGAAAGGGAAACCGAAAGCACCCAACAGCGCCTTGGCTTCTTCGTCGGTATCCGCGGAGGTCACCAAGGTGATGTCCATACCCTGGACCTTGGTCACCTTGTCGATGTCGATCTCCGGGAAGATGATCTGCTCCTTCACGCCGAAGGTGAAATTGCCGCGACCATCGAAGCCGGAGGCCTTCACGCCACGGAAGTCACGCGTACGGGGCAGGCTCACCGAGATCAAGCGATCGAGGAATTCGTACATGCGATCACCACGGAGGGTGACACGCGCGCCGATGGGCATTCCCTTACGCAGTTTGAAGTTGCTGATGTCCTTGCGGGAGATCGTTTGCACGGCCTTCTGGCCGGCGATCGTGGTCATTTCCACGATGGCACCCTCCACCACTTTCTTGTCGCCCACGGCGCTACCAAGACCCTGGTTCAGGCTGATCTTCACGATGCGGGGAACCTGCATCGAACTCTTGTATCCGAACTCCTTCAGGAGTTGCGGTGCCACCTCGGCGGCGTATTTGGCGCGGAGCCTTGGAACGTAGCTCATGACTTGGCTGCTGTTTTCTTGGTCTTCACATAACGCTCCAGCTTGCCGTCCTTGTCCAGGCGGCGACCCACGCGACCGGAAACACCGGACTTCGCATCGATCAGCATCAGGTTGCTCAGGTGGATAGGACCCTCCTGTTCCGTGATGCCACCCTGCGGTTTGGCCGTGCTGGGTTTGCTATGCTTCTTGTTCAACTTGAGACCCTCGACGATGGCGGTGCCGCGCTCGCGGTTCACCTCGAGGACACGCCCCTCGCGGGAACGGTCCACTCCGGTGAGCACCTTCACCATATCGCCTTTCTTGATATGTAGCTTCTTCTGCATGGCTCAGAGCACCTCGGGTGCGAGAGAAATGATCTTCATGAATTTCTTCTCACGCAGCTCCTTGGCCACCGGCCCGAAAATGCGTGTGCCTTTCATCTCACCAGCGGCATCCAGGATCACCACGGCGTTGTCATCGAAACGGATGTAGCTCCCGTCCTTGCGGCGTGTCTCCTTGCTGGTGCGTACGACCACCGCCTTGTGGACGGTGCCCTTCTTCGCCCCCCCGTTCGGGATGGCGTGCTTGATGGTCACCACGATGGTGTCACCGATGCGTGCGTAACGCCGACCGCTGCCACCAAGGACACGGATGCAGAGCACCTCCTTGGCGCCGCTGTTGTCGGCTACGTTCAATCTGGATTCCTGTTGGATCATCGCTCTAGGATATTACTTGGCGCGTTCTACGACCTCGACCAAGCGCCAGCGCTTGAGTTTGCTCATGGGGCGGGTCTCCGCGATGCGCACGGTATCGCCGACGTGGGCATCGCCCTTCTCGTCATGCGCCATGAACTTGCTGGAACGCTTCACGAACTTGCCGTACTTGGGGTGCATCACCCGTCGCTCAACAATAACAGTGATGCTCTTGGCCATCTTGTCGCTGGTCACGACGCCCACACGCTCCTTGCGGAGGTTGCGTTCGATGGTGGTGGTCTCGTTGCTCATTTCGCAGTGAGTTCGCGCTTGCGCAGTTCGGTAAGGATGCGGGCCACTTCCTTGCGCTTGGAGCGCAGCTGCATCGGGTTCTCTACGGGGCTGACCGTGTGGCTGAAACGCACCTTGGTGAGCGCAGTACGCTCCTCCTTCAGTTTGTCCTGTAGCTCCTGCACGTTCAGGTCCTTCAATTCAAGTCCTTTCTTCTTCATGGCTTCCGCTTATTGACCGTCGTAATCCTCGCGTGTCACGAACTTGGTCGGGATCGGCAGCTTCTGGGCCGCCAAACGCAACGCCTCCTGGGCGGTGGCCATCGGCACGCCGTCCACTTCGAAGATGATGCGACCGGCATGGCATACCGCCACCCAATGGTCCAGTGAACCCTTGCCCTTACCCATACGCACCTCAGCAGGTTTGCTGGTAACCGGCTTGTCCGGGAACACCTTGATCCACACCTGACCTTCACGCTTCATGTAGCGGGTGAGGGCCACGCGGGCTGCTTCGATCTGGCGGCCGGTGAGCCATACGCTCTCCATGGCCTTCAGTCCGAAGGATCCAAGGGCTACACGATGTCCGCGTTGGGCCTGCCCTTTCATGCGGCCCTTGTGCATATTGCGGCGTTTGCTGCGCTTCGGTTGCAACATGGCTCTTAGCTGTTACGTGTGTTTCCACCACGGCGATCACCGCCACGGCGTTCTCCTGCTCCTCCACGGCGCTCGCGACGCTCCGGACGGTCGCCACCCATGCGCGGACCGGATGGTCCACCCTTGGGCTGACCCACGTTCGGGCTCAGGTCACGACGACCGAACACCTCGCCACGCATGATCCAGCACTTGATCCCGATGCGACCCATCTTGGTGTGCGCCTCGGTGATCGCGAAATCGATATCGGCACGCAGCGTGTGCAACGGCACGCGGCCCTCGCGGTAGCTCTCGGTCCGTGCGATCTCCGCACCGTTCAATCGGCCGGACACCGTAAGCTTGATGCCCTCGGCACCCATGCGCATGCTGCTGGCCACGGCCATCTTCATGGCGCGGCGGAAGCTGATGCGGCCCTCCAACTGGCGAGCGATGCTGTCAGCGACCAGACGGGCATCCAATTCCGGACGCTTGATCTCGAAGATGTTGATCTGGACGTCCTTGCCGGTGAGCTTCTTGAGCTCCTCGCGCAACTTGTCCACTTCCGCACCACCCTTTCCGATGATGACACCAGGTCGGGCGGTATTGATGGTGATGGTCACGAGCTTCAACGTGCGCTCGATCACGATCTTGCTCACGCTCGCCTTCTTCAGGCGCGCCATGAGGTACAGGCGGATCTTCTCGTCCTCCACCAACTTGTCGGCGTAGTCGTTCCCGCCATACCAGTTGCTGTCCCAGCCCTTGATGTAGCCGAGGCGCTGTCCGGTAGGATGTGCTTTCTGTCCCATAGTGGTCGCTGTCTTGACTTAGGCTGCTGTGGTTGAATCAACGATGAGGCTCACGTGGTTGCTGCGCTTCACCATGCGGTAGGCGCGGCCCTGCGGAGCGGGAAGCATGCGCTTCAATCCGCGTGCTTCGTTCACTTGGATGCTCTTCACCACGAGGCCAGCGCTGTCCGCTTTGCGGCCATCGTTCTTGGCTTCCCAGTTGGCGATCGCGCTCATGAGCAACTTCTCCAGATCGCGGCTGCTGTGGCGTGTGCTGAAGCGAAGGATGCCCAACGCTTTGTCCACTTCCACACCGCGGATGAGATCGGCCACCTGGCGCATGCGGCGCGGCGAGGTGGGCAGGTTGCGCAGGTGCGCGACGGCCACCGTCTTCATGGCCTCCTTGCGCTTGTCCGCTGCTATTTTCTTACGAGCTCCCATGGTCTATCAGTTCTGCTTGTTACCGGAGTGGCCACGGAACACACGCGTCGGGGAGAATTCTCCGAGCTTGTGACCGACCATGTTCTCCGTTACATACACGGGGATGAACTTGTTGCCGTTGTGAACGGCGATCGTGAGTCCAACGAACTCCGGCGTGATGGTGGAAGCGCGCGACCAGGTCTTGATCACGTTCTTCTTACCCGAGGTCAGTGCTTCGCCCACACGCTTGGTCAGCTTGTAGTGGACGAACGGTGGTTTCTTGAGTGAACGACTCATATCTATTCAGGATCAGGCGCCCTTCTTGGCATTGACGCGTTCGAGGATGAAACGATTCGACCGGTTCTTCGGCTTCCGGGTCTTCTTACCCTTCGCCAGGAGACCCTTGCGGCTGCGCGGGTGTCCACCGGATGCGCGGCCTTCGCCACCACCCATCGGGTGATCGACCGGGTTCATGGCCACCGCACGGGTGCGGGGACGACGACCCTGCCAACGGCTACGGCCTGCTTTGCCGCTCTTCTGCAGCATGTGTTCGCTGTTGCCCACGGTGCCTACGGTGGCGAGGCAGGCCACGAGGACCATGCGCAGTTCGCCACTCGGCATCTTCAGGGTGGCATACTTGCCTTCACGTGCACTCAGTTGAGCGAAGGTGCCGGCGCTGCGGGCGAAGGAGCCGCCCTTGCCAGGCTGCAGTTCCACATTGTGTACGAGCGTACCCAAGGGGATCTCGCCGAGTGGAAGCGTGTTGCCCACTTCAGGAGGCACACCGCTGCGACCGCTCATGAGGGTCTGTCCCACTTCGAGGCCGTTCGGTGCCAGAATGTAACGCTTCTCGCCATCGGCGTAGTTCACCAAGGCGATGCGCGCGCTGCGGTTCGGATCGTACTCGATGGTCTTCACCACCGCAGGGATGCCGTGCTTATCGCGCTTCAGGTCGATGATGCGGTACTTCTGCTTGTGACCACCGCCGATGTAGCGCATGGTCATCTTGCCCGTGTGGTTACGGCCACCACTCTTGTTGGTGCCGCTGGTCAAGGACTTCTCCGGTACGTTGGTCGTGATCCCTTCGTAGTCGACGATCACACGGTGGCGCGTGCCAGCGGTGACGGGGTTGAGTTTGCGGATGCCCATGGCTTAGATGCTGCTGTAGAGATCGATGGCCTCACCCTTCTGCACGGTCACGATCGCCTTCTTGTAGGAAGAGGTGCGGCCACGCAGGATGAGGTTCTTGGTGTAACGGGTGCGACGCTTGCCACCGCAGATCATGGTGCGCACGCCGGTCACGGTCACGCTGTACTCCTTCTCCACCGCTTGCTTGATCTGCACTTTGTTGCTGGTCGGAGCGACGACGAAGCCGTAACGGTTCTCCTTCTCGCCTTGTGCCGTCATCTTTTCAGTGACGATCGGTCGGATGATGATCGGTCCCATGGCTTATTTGCTGAGGGTTGCTTCCAATGCGGCGATCGCGTCCTTCGCGATGATGAGCCCATTGGCATTCATGATATCGTACGTGTTGAGCTCGCTGGCCACCACCACACGCGTGCGCTGGAGGTTGCGGGCGCTCAACAACAGGTTGTCGTCCTTGGCATTCACCACCAACACGCTCTTGCGCGTGGTGAGTTCGAAGGCCTTCAGGAGCGCAGCGTATTCGCTGGTCTTCGGGGCGGTCATGCTCAAGGCATCGATCACCTTCAAGGAACCATCCTTCGCCTTGTAAGTGAGGGCGCTGCGACGGGCGAGGTCCTTCACCTTCTTGTTCAATTTGAAGTGGTAGTCGCGCGGACGCGGACCGAACACGCGTGCACCACCGGGGAACAGCGGACTCTTGATGGAGCCTTTACGGCTGCCACCGGTGCCCTTCTGGCGGTGCAACTTCTTGGTGCTGCCGCTCACCTCGCTCTTCTCGAGCGTCTTGGCGGTACCCTGGCGCTTGTTGGCCAAATGTTGTTTCACGTCCAGCCAGATCGCGTGGTCGTTCGGTTCGATACCGAACACCGCGTCGCTGAGCTTGGCCTTTTTGCCGGTGGACTTGCCGTCCTTTCCGAAGATGTCTAGTTCCATCTTACTTCCAGATGATCACGATGCTACCCTTGGCACCGGGAACGGTACCCTTGAGCAACAACAGGTTCTTGGTCGCGTCCACTTTCACCACTTTCAGATTCTCGGTGGTGATCTTCGTTCCGCCTGTGCGGCCTGCCATGCGCATGCCCTTGAACACGCGAGCGGGGTACGAACTTCCGCCGAGTGAACCGGGAGCGCGGTTACGGTCGTGCTGTCCGTGGGTGGCCTCGCCGACACCGCTGAAGCCGTGCCGTTTGACCACACCTTGGAAGCCTTTGCCCTTGCCGTTGCCGGTAACGGTAACGTAGGAGCCTTCCTCGAAGAGGTCGACGCCCACTTGGTCACCGAGCTTCAATTCGTTCTCGAAGGCCACGAACTCGTGCGCCTTCACCTTGGGCGTGGTGTTGGCCTTCTTGTAGTGACCGACCGACGGAGCGGTGGCGTTCTTCATGCCACGCTCACCATACGCGAGTTGGACAGCCTCATAGCCGTCCTTCTCCATGGTCTTCACGTGGCTTACCACGTTCGGGGTCGCCTCGATCACGGTGCATGCCACAAGGCTGCCGTCCGCGTCGAACAAGCTGGTCATCCCTATTTTCTTACCGATCAATCCGCTCATGGCTTCTTATTGTTGGGGCGCGAAATTTCGAGTCCTTACAGTTTCTATCAGACCTTGATCTCCACGTCCACACCGCTGGGCAGTTCGAGCTTCATCAGGGCATCGATCGTCTTGGAGGACGAGCTGTAGATGTCCATCATGCGCTTGTAGCTGCACAACTGGAATTGCTCACGCGCTTTCTTGTTCACGTGCGGCGAGCGCAGCACGGTGAAGATCCGCTTGTGGGTTGGTAGAGGCACGGGACCGCTTACCACGGCACCGGTACTCTTCACCGTTTTCACGATCTTCTCGGCGCTCTTGTCGACGAGGTTGTGGTCGTACGACCTCAACTTGATCCTGATCTTCTGGGTCATCGGGTCTATGCTTTGGCTGGGACTTTACCACGCACCTTGGCCAGGACGGCTTCGGTCACGTTATTGGGTGCATTCTGGTAGTGGCTGAATTCCATGGTGCTGCTTGCACGTCCGGAACTCATGGTACGCAAGGAGGTCACGTAGCCGAACATCTCGCTCAACGGCACCTTGCCCTTGATCGCCTTGGCTCCGGCGCGGTCCTCCATGCCATCGATGGTACCGCGACGACGGTTGAGGTCGCCGACGATGTCACCCATGTTCTCCTCGGGTGTCACCACCTCGATCTTCATCACGGGCTCCAACAGGACCGGCTTGCACTTGGGTATGGCGGAACGGAAGGCGGACTTCGCGCAGATCTCGAAGCTCAACGCATCGGAGTCCACGTTGTGGAAGGATCCATCATACAGCGTCACCTTCAAGCTCTCCATGGGATAGCCCGCGAGCACACCGTTCTTGAGGGAAGCCTCGAAGCCCTTGGAAACCGGCCCGACGAATTCCTTCGGAATGGAACCACCCTTGATCTCGTCCACGAACTCCAGGCCGGTCTTCTCCGGATCGGTCTGTGGCTCGATGCGCACATGGATGTCCGCGAACTTTCCGCGACCACCCGTCTGCTTCTTGTACAATTCGCGGTGCTCCACCATCGCGGTGATCGCCTCCTTGTATTTCACTTGGGGTGCACCTTGGTTGCACTCCACCTTGAACTCGCGCTTCATGCGGTCCACAAGGATCTCCAAGTGCAATTCGCCCATCCCGCTGATCACGGTCTGGCCGGTCTCATCATCGGTGTGGACCTTGAAGGTCGGATCCTCTTCGGCGAGTTTCGCCAGCGCAGCACCCATCTTGTCCAGGTCGGCTTGGGTCTTGGGCTCCACCGCGATACCGATTACCGGCTCGGGGAAGCTCATGCTCTCCAGCACGATCGGATGGTCCTCGGCACAGAGCGTATCGCCCGTACGGATGTCCTTGAAACCGACCGCTGCGCCGATATCACCGGCCGCGATCTGTTCCACAGGATTCTGCTTGTTGGAGTGCATCTGGAAGATGCGGCTGATCCGCTCCTTCTTGTCGCTGCGTGTGTTCAACACGTAGCTACCTGCATTCAACACACCGCTATAGGCGCGGAAGAATGCCAGACGACCCACGAACGGATCGGTAGCGATCTTGAAGGCCAACGCGGCGAATGGTTCATCGGGATCCGGATGGCGGATGGCCTCTTCATCGGTATCCGGGTTGATCCCGATCACCGCTTCGATGTCCATCGGGCTCGGCAAGTAGGCCATCACTGCATCCAACATGGTCTGCACGCCCTTGTTCTTGAAGGCACTGCCACAGAGGATCGGCGTGATGCTCATGTTGATCGTGCTGATGCGGACCGCATTCATGATCTCCGCTTCCGTGAGGGAATTGGGATCAGCGAAATACTTCTCCATCAACTTGTCGTCGCTCTCGGCCACAGCTTCGATCAACTTGTCGCGCCACTCCTTCACGGTATCCACCAGATCCTCCGGGATGGGAACCTCGTTCCAGGTCATGCCCTGATCCGACTCGTTCCATACCATCCCGCGGTTGTTGATCAGATCGACCACACCCAAGAACTCCGCTTCGGCACCGATGGGTACTTGAAGAGGAACCGGGTTCGCACCCAAACGCTCGCGGATCTGCGCCACCACGCTGAAGAAGTCCGCACCGCTGCGGTCCATCTTGTTCACGAAGCCGATACGCGGCACTTTGTACTTGTTGGCTTGGCGCCACACGGTCTCGCTCTGGGGCTCCACACCGCCCACGGCGCAGAACAGCGCAACAGCACCGTCCAATACACGCAAGCTGCGCTCCACCTCCACGGTGAAGTCCACGTGGCCCGGCGTATCGATCAGGTTGATCTTGTACTTGTCACCGCGGTAGTCCCAGCTGGTGGTGGTGGCCGCACTGGTGATGGTGATACCACGCTCCTGCTCCTGGGCCATCCAGTCCATGGTCGCCGCTCCATCGTGTACCTCGCCGATCTTGTGGACCAGGCCGGTGTAATAGAGGATGCGTTCGGACGTGGTCGTCTTCCCGGCATCGATGTGCGCCATGATGCCGATGTTGCGCGTGAATGTCAGGTCCCTCTTGGCCATTGCTCTCTTGCTCTACCGATTGATCAGAAGCGGAAGTGGCTGAACGCCTTGTTGGCTTCCGCCATCTTGTGTACTTCCTCCTTCTTCTTGAAAGCTGCTCCTTCCTCCTTGCTGGCAGCGAGGATCTCATTCGCCAGTTTCTGCGCCATGCTGCGCTCGTTGCGTGAACGGGCGTAGCCGATGAGCCACTTCATGGCCAGGCTGTGCTTCCGCTCCTCACGCACTTGCTGCGGGATCTGGAAGTTGGCACCACCCACACGACGCGAGCGGACCTCCACTTGGGGGGTCACGTTCGTGAGGGCCTTGCGGAAGATCTCCAAGCCGTCCTCCCCGCTCTTCTCGGCCACCATTTCAATGGCGTTGTAGAAGATGTCGAACGACTTGCTCTTCTTGCCGTCGTACATCAGGTTGTTCACGAACTTGGTCACTTGCACGTCGCCGAACTTGGGATCGGGGAGCGTGGTGTGCTTGACTGCTTTCTTGCGCATGACTGCAATTCCTTCTAATTGTTCAGGCCGAGCGGAGTCTCTTCTTGTGTGTTGTCAGACCGATCTTGTGTATTGTCAGACCGAGCGGAGTCGAGGTCTATTTCTTCTTGGCTGGTGCTGCACCGGCCTTGGGCTTCTTCGTGCCGTACTTGCTCCGGCGCTGGTTGCGGCCTTCCACGCCGCTGGTGTCCAACACGCCACGTACGATGTGGTACTTCACACCCGGCAGGTCCTTTACACGACCGCCGCGAACCAGCACGATGCTGTGCTCCTGGAGGTTGTGGCCTTCCCCGCCGATGTACGCGATCACCTCATACCCATTCACCAAACGCACTTTGGCCACCTTACGAAGCGCCGAGTTCGGCTTCTTCGGGGTGGTGGTGTACACCTTGGTACACACGCCGCGACGTTGGGGGCAGCGGGTCAGTGCGACCGACTTGCTCTTGTAAACCGGCGTCTCCCGGCCTTTGCGAATGAGCTGCTGAATGGTTGGCATAGGGTGCTTTCTCTTGGCTTTCAGGCGTTTCCGCGCATAGCTCTGCGAAAACGGGGTGCGAAAGTAGCTGAATTGCCTTTTCCACCAACCGGTGTGCATTGAAATTTCTCGTGGGCACCGGGACGTGCTCGCGGTACTCGTGTCCGAACAGGTCCCGGGTCACGCGCCCTTGGCCTTGCTGCTCTAAGGATTGCGCGCGGGTCCAGGGGTACGAAAAGAGCCCCGGATCAGGGCCCTTCCACGCGGTGAATTCACCCGACAACTGAAACCCTCAACCGTACATTTGTTCGCATCATATGATCTGAAGATGGACGTCGGAAGCATCACTTATCACTCCATCAGCCCCCGCATGCTGAACCTGCTGGCCCGGATCCACCAGCAACTGGGGGAGGTGCATGCCCGCCACCTCCATCATCCCCCGGAAGGCTCGGCCAAGGTCTACCGGGCAAGCACGGTCCACGCCACCCTGGCGATCGAGGGCGGCCTCCTCGATCCGCACCCGGTCGCGGCCATCGCCGAGGACCATTCGGCAAGCACCCAAGGACCGGCGGCGCTCGAAGCCCTGAACACGCACCGCACCTACGACCTGCTCACCAACCTCGACCCCTTCGCGGAACTGGACCTCCGGCAAGCGCACGGCGTGCTCATGCACGGCCTTGCTGTGGATGCCGGCCGCTACCGCACCGGCCCGATGGAGGTGTTCTACGGCGAACCGCAACCGCTGCGCACCGCACCGGCCAAGGGCCTGCCCGTCGCCATGCAGGACCTCCTCCGCTATGCCGAGGAGGACGACTTCCCGCCCTTGCTCACCAGTTGCGTATTGCACTTCGGCATGGTGTACCTGCGGCCCTTCACCGCCGGAAATGGCCGACTCGCTCGCCTCTGGCAACGGCGCTTGCTCATGGCACATTGGCCGGTCTTCGGGTACCTGCCGGTGGAAGCGTTCATCCACCGTGCCGAACCCGCGTACCATGCCGCGCTGGAATTCGCCGACCGCCGTGGCGACTGCGGCGACTTCATCAACTACATGTTGGAGCGGATCGAGGAAGCCTTGGCCGAAGTGCTCGTCACCTCGGATCCCGTCAAGTCCGCCGGCGATCGGGTGGCGGGCTTCCTTCACGCGTTGGAACACCAAGGGAACGCCTCACGTGCTTTCCAACGCCGCGAGTACATGGCGTTCTATCCACGGATCTCCACCGCAACGGCGACACGGGATCTGAAGGAAGCGGTGAATGCCAGAAGACTGAACGCAGAAGGAAGTGGACGGAGCACACGGTATCAGGTCTATTCACCAGAGTAGGTTATGCCCATGATCAAGAATAGCAGTCTTCCATTCGTTTTGGCAACGTTTAAAGAAGACAACAATGAGTCCTCACCCTGCCGGGGAAACATAGGCCATCAATCCGGACATTGTCCCACCCAACAACCAACAACCAACAACCCAGATTGTTAGTAACTCCGGGAATAATGTCCTTGTCTGTGTTGTGTCTCTGGATCTACATTGCGACCGCTAAGAAACACAGACAACCATGGACGCCATTCAAGTACTTCGTATTGAGCGAGATAAGCTTGCTAAGGAGCAAAGAAGGATTCAGCTTTCTATCGAAGAACTAGATAATGCCATTGAACAACTTAGCTCGGTTCGCGGAAAGAACGGATCCGACAACCCATTAAGAAGCCGACACGGTGTTGCCGTTGGCATATCGGCTCCGGCCTATGGTGGGTGGAGGGATTTCGCGTTGCGTGTTCTGCGGGACGAAGGGCGATTTGTTCGAGCAAACAAACTCGTTGAGATTGGTCTTTTGGCCTTCCCTAAACTAACGGAAAAGCGCGTAAAGCTCTCCGTTAGAAACGCCTTGCAGGGTCTGAAGAACGAAGGAGGAAAGGCTATTCCATTCCGAACCGCTGTTGGTAATCACAACATATACTGGGGGTTGGTTGAGTACTGGGACGCCGGTTTAGATCAACCTAGGCCAGGGCGAGAACCGCTCAGCGATGAATTTGAGCGCCTCGATCTAACTGAGGCGTCAAGAGAGGAAGAACTTAATCTTGATTTAGGATGAATGGCAAACACGAGGACCGCCATAAGGCGGTCCTACATGATGCTGCGTCGAAACGAAGGGTGACGGGAAACGTGCCCTCACTTTAGCCTGCCAGACCTCTCATTAAGGTCGAAGCGCACTGGGTGATAAGCCCGGAGTTTCACGCCCCAAGCCCGGTGTTCACGCCGGGCTTGGTCATTTCTAGAGAACAAACTTAGTGTCTATGGTTGCACCAAGCAAGTCCTGGAAATGATCAGAGCCGTGCATGGTCTTCTTCCATGATTACACCAGCGCATGGTCTTCCACGACCCCTCCCCTTGACGAAAACCTCCGCCTCCGGTCATCCCTCCTCATTGCGCCCACAGCTTCTGAACCTTACACCAGCGCAGGGCCTTCCGTGATCGCACCTCCCGAAGAAAACCTCCGCATTTACACCCAAGCAGGGTCTTCCGTGATCGCACTACCTGAAGAAAACCTCCGCATGGGTCTTCCGTCCTCGGAGACCCTGCGGTCCGGAGCCGCGATCGCGCATCCCGATCATCACCGATGCAACCAAGGCGCCTTGCCGAACGGATCATGCCCCAAGGTATCCGAATTCCTTTTCGATCCCGCGCAAGCTCCTCGCTGATCGCTCTCCATTGACGAGTTCAGCAGCCTATGATCCCCCCTCCTCGTAGCGCCCACAGCTTCTGGACCTTTTGCTCCACACCAACCACCCTCCACCGCGAACAACCACCACGTCCACCCCGTCCACCAAACCAGCCAAGAGCCAACGGCCGAAAGGCAACCGCTTGCCCCCACCGTTCCTTCCCCACCCCCAACCGTTCCTCAGTTCCCCGTCCCTGCACATACTAAGCCCCACACCACCGCGGTTGTACCACAAACCCAACAGCCATGGCAACCTTCCATGAATCCGGCAACGCCAAGAACGTCGCCAACTTCCAGGACCTCATCTCCTTCACCACCGGCTACGGCCCCACCTACAACCCGGCCAATCCCGCCATCACCCTCGCGGGCCTCAATACCAAGCACGGCGCAGCCGTCACCCGGCTCGCCGACGTCAACACCGCACTCGCGGCGTGGACCACAGCCGTCAACAGCCGCGAAGCCATCTTCGATCCCTTCTCCGCCTTCGTCACGCGCATCGTCAACGCCGTGCAGGCGTCCGCCGTTCCTCCTGAGGTCATCGCCGATGTCCGCACCATCGCCCGCAAGCTCACCGGCAGCCGCGCCAAGCCCAAGGCCCCCGATGTGCCGGACGACCCCGCAACGCCGGAGGACGAAAGCTTCTCCAGCAACTCCGCCTCGCAGATGAGCTTCGATAGCCGCATCGAGAACTTCGACAAGCTCATCCAACTCCTCGCAGCACAGGCCGGGTACACACCGAACGAAATAGACCTGAAGGTCACTGGCCTCACCGCCCTCCACACCACCATGGTCGCCGCCAACCTCGCCGTCGTCAACGCCTACACCGACCTCAGCAACGCACGCATCGCTCGCGACAAGGAACTCTACGATCCCACCACCGGCCTCGTCGATGTCGCACTCGCCGTCAAGAATTACGTCAAGAGCCTCTTCGGCGCCAGCAGCCCGGAGTTCCTTCAGGTCAGCGGCATCCCCTTCACGCGTTCCCGCTAGCAACACGAGGCCAACGCGCCGCGTGCGTGAACAAATGGGCGGACGAGCTGAACGATCTCCCAGAGCGGTTCGTCAAACAAGCAGAGCGCCTCAACATTCTCCCAGCGCGGTTGAACATTCAACCAAAGAGTCTCAGCATATTCGCAGAGGGGCTGAACATTCTCCCGGAGTAGTTCAACAAACACGCAGAGGGGTTCAGCATTTTAACAGAGGGGCTGAACGTTCTCGCGGAGGGGTTGAACAAACAAGCAGCGCGCCTCAGCTTTTTAACAGAGGGGCTGAACGATCTCCCAGAGGGGTTGAACAAACAAGCAGCGCGCCTCAGCATTTTAACAGAGGGGATGAACGATCTCGCGGAGGGGTTCAGCAAACAGACGAAGCGTCCGACCATTCCCGCAAAGCGCCTCGGTCGCGAAGCTCCGTTCATACGCGCAACACGTTCGTGTTTCGCACCTCACCACCACACGCTCCTACCTTCGGCCCGTGATGAATTACCTCGACGGCCTCAACCCCGCGCAGCGCACCGCTGTGGTGGCCACGGAAGGTCCCATGATGGTGATCGCCGGTGCGGGTTCGGGAAAGACACGCGTGCTCACCGTCCGCATCGCGCACCTCATCGCCAAGGGCGTGGATCCC
>Ga0138256_10001044_pt1 | contig 29789 bp, 28 predicted proteins | sample KNB2016incub_MG_FD_105486 | JGI IMG/M metagenome (GOLD analysis project Ga0138256, IMG submission 105486) | Active sludge microbial communities from wastewater in Klosterneuburg, Austria - KNB2014incub_MG | ecosystem: Engineered > WWTP > Activated sludge > Unclassified | place: Austria... | reverse complement strand
GGGGTCAGAGCCCGATTTCCGCCCGGGGCCGCACCGCCGGCGGTGCGGCCCCGGGCGGAAATCGGGCTCTGACCCCGGTTTTCAGGCGAGGTGGATGCGGTCGCCGCCGGCGCGCTTGGCCACGTACATGGCCTCGTCGGCGCGCTTGACCAGGGTGGCCAGGTCGGCGTCCTGGCCAGCGCTGGCCGCCACGCCGATGGACAGCGGGATGGGCAGTTCGTCGCCCCTGAAGCGCAGCGGCGCCCAGGCCAGCGATTCGCGCAGGCGCCCGGCGACGATGCGCGCGCCCTGGGCGTCGGTGTTGGGCAGCAGCATCACGAACTCGTCGCCGCCCAGCCGGCACAGCAGGTCCTCACCGCGCAGCACCAGCCGGGCGCGCGCCGCCAGGTGGCGCAGCATGCAGTCGCCGGCCTCGTGGCCCAGGCGGTCGTTCACGGCCTTGAACTGGTCCAGGTCCAGCAGCAGCACCGCCACGGGCCGCGACAGGCGCCGGGCCTCGGACACCAGCGCCTCGCCCTGCTCCTCCAGCGCGCCGCGGGCCAGCACGCCGGTCAGGGCGTCCACCGAGGCCAGCCGGCGCAGGTCGTCGTAGGCGCGCTCGGTATGCATCAGCACGAAGCCCAGGCTGAGGAAGGTCACGCCGACGCAGGCATACATGAACACCACCATGTCGCTGGGGCCGGCGTCGAGCAGGCTTCCGTTGATGCGTGGCTGCAGCGTGTGCTCGGCCATGCGCCAGACGGCCGTGAGCACACCCAGCATGGCGAACGCGGCCGTGAGCCGCGCCGCCGAGAAGCCCTCGCGGCGCAGCGACGGCGACAGGCCCAGGGACAGGCCCGAGAACAGCGCGATGGCCGCGCTGGAGTTCACCAGCACGCGCGCGCTGTAGTTGGGCCAGGGCCCGGCGAAGCACAGCAGGAACACCATCGCCACCGCCGCGATGCCCCACCACAGCCAGGGCCATTCGGGCAGGTCGTGGAAGGCGCGGGCGGCACGGCACATTTCCGCAAAGCCCGTCAGCAGCAGGGCATTGCCCAGGGCAATGGACACCAGCTCGGGCACCACGCCGCGCATCGCCAGCAGGAACCAGGCCACCGGCTGCAGCAGCAGGCCCACCGTCCAGATGCGCAGCGGCCGCCGCCGCGCCGGCGGGAAGCCGCGGCCCACCTGGGCCAGCAGCAGCACCGTCATCAGGCTCAGCAGCACGCCCACCACCATCACCGACCGGACGTCCAGACCCATCGAATCCACCCCTCGCTTCAGCGCCGGCAGGACCCCTTGACGCGGGGCTCACCACTTTGTGCCAGAATCCCCAGCGTAGAAGGGGAGTAGCTCCCGCTGCCGAGATCGTCATCACGGACCTGAAAACAGGTCCCGGTCCGGCAGGCAGGCCCATCGGGCCTGCGAGCGAGACCTTCGCCCGCCTGCGGCGAAGGTCGTTCCATTCCGGAACATCGCGTGCGCCTGCGGTTGCGAGGCTTCGCTGCCGGAGATGATCTTGGAAACCATTGCCACCCCCCTGATGTGGGCCGTATTCACGGCCTTCGTGGTCGCCGCGCTCGTGGTGGACCTGCTGGTGCTGCGCCAGAACGGCCCGCACAAGGTGTCCACCCGCGAGGCGCTGATCTGGTCAGCCGCCTGGATCGGCCTGGCCCTGGCCTTCAACGTCGGGCTCTGGTGGTACCTGCAGGACGCCATGCCGGCCGCCGAGGCCAAGCGCATCGGCCTGGAATTCCTCACCGGCTACCTGGTGGAGAAGGCGCTGGCGGTGGACAACATCTTCGTGTTCCTGATGCTGTTCACCTACTTCGGGGTGCCGGCCCAGTCCCAGCAGCGGGTGCTGATCCTGGGCGTGCTGGGCGCCATCGTGCTGCGCGCCATCATGATCTTCATCGGCGCGGCGCTGATCGCCCAGTTCCACTGGGTGCTGTACTTCTTCGGCGCCTTCCTGCTGCTCACCGGCGCCAAGATGCTCTGGGCCGCGGGCCAGGAGCCGGACATGGACAAGAACCCGGTGCTGCGCTGGATCACCGGCCACCTGCCGCTGGTGCGCCGCTACCACGGCGAGGCGCTGTGGCTGGGCCAGGGCAAGCGCCGCAAGTACACGCCGCTGTTCGTGGTGCTGGTCATGATCGCGGTCACCGACGTCATCTTCGCCGTGGACTCGATCCCGGCCATCTTCGCCATCACCACCGACCCGTTCATCGTGCTTACGTCCAACGTGTTCGCGGTGCTGGGCCTGCGCGCGCTGTACTTCCTGCTGGCGGGCATGGCCGAGAAGTTCCACCTGCTGGCCTATGGCCTGGCGACGGTGCTGATTTTCATCGGCGCGAAGATGCTGATCGTGGACTTCTACAAGATCCCCGTGATGGTGTCGCTGGGCGTGGTGGCGGCCACCCTGGCGGTGTCCATGCTGCTGAGCCTGGTGATCAAGCCCAAGCCCGCGCTGGCCGGCTGACCCCGCGGGCGGGGCTTGCGCCGCGCGGCGCCGGCCCCACCTAGCTTGGATGGACGCCTCCACCCAGCAGCACGCCGCCGCCGTCCGCGACCGGTTCCAGAACGCCCTGCTCGCCAGCCTGGCCTTCGTGGCGCTGCTGGGCGCGATCTTCTTCGCCGCGCCCTGGCTGGGCGACAAACAGGCCTGGAGCCTGGTGCCGCAAAGCTTGCCGGGCCTGGTGGGCGTGCTGACCGCGCCCCTGCTGCACGGGTCGGCCGGCCACTGGCTGGCCAACGCCAGCGCGCTGCTCATCCTGGGCACCCTGGTGGGCACGGTGTACCCCCGGGCGGCGCTGCGTGCGCTGCCGCTGATATGGGTGCTTTCGGGGCTGGGCACCTGGCTGATCGGACGGCCCTCGTTCCATATCGGCGCCAGCGGCCTGACCCACGGGCTGATGTTCCTGCTGCTGTTCCTGGGCCTGCTGCGGCGCGATCGCCCGGCCATCGCGGCGGCGCTGATCGCCTTCTTCTTCTACGGCGGCATGCTGCTGACGGTGCTGCCGCGCGAGCCGGGCGTGTCGTGGGAATACCACCTGTGCGGCGCGCTGGCCGGCATCGTCGCCGCGTTCATCTGGCGCCGCGCCGATCCCCAGCCGCCGCGCCCGCGCTACAGCTGGGAAGACGAGGACGAGGCGGCCGGGCCGCCGGATGACGCCGACACGCTGGAGCCGCCGCGGCCGCAGGACGTGCCGGTGCTCTGGCACCGCCAGGAAACGCCCACCGGCGTGGTGCTGCCGTTCCGCCCCAGGCCGGCACCCGCCCGGGACGAAGGCGCGAACCCGCCCTGACCGCTGCGGGGGACACGCCTTGGCCTGAGCCACGGCCGGCGCGCGTTCACCCCGGGCATGGCCGGATGCCCCGGCTTGCACCCTGCGGGCCGCGATGGAAGGCTGGCGACGGGTTCGCCCCTGCGCCGTGAGGTTTGGCTTGATGGATTGGACGTTCGACATCCGCTCGGCCCTGTTGGTGGGCGCGGCGCTCACGCTGATGATCGGGCTGGTGCTGCTGGTGGTCGGCCGCGCGCTGTCGCCCGCGTACCGCCCCAGCATCCGCTGGTGGGTGGGGGCGACGCTGCTGCAGCCGGCGGGCTTCGTGCTGCTGAGCCAGCGCGACACGCTGTCGCCCTTCCTGAGCATCCTGGTGGCCAATGCGCTGGTGTCGTTGGGGTTCGCGGCCTACGTGGTGGCGCTGCGGCGGTTCTTCGGCCTGCCGTCGGGGCGCGGGCCGCTGCTGGGCCTGGTAGCGCTGGCGGTAGCGGTGTCGTTCTATTGGGGCCTGCTGGAGCCCGACCTGACGCGCCGGCTGATCGCCCTTTCGCTGGTGCTGGCCGTGGTGCTGGGCGCCAGCGCCACCATCATCTATCGCCATGGCCACGGCGTCGTGCGGCACGTGGCGGGCCTGGCGTTCAGCGGCGCAGCGGCGATCATGGCCTATCGCGCGGTGGTGCTGGTGTTCGACCCCAGCCAGGTGAGCAGCGTGTTCCAGCTCACCCACGTACAGCTGCTCACGTATGCGGTGGGCAGCGTGCTGCCGGTGATCGGCACCATCGGCTTCCTGCTGCTGTGCACCGAGCGCAGCCAGCAGGAGCTCGAGCGCGCCGCGCGCGTGGACTACCTCACCGGCGGCTACAACCGCCGCGCCATCGAGGAACTGGCCACGCAGAACATCGCCTCGGCCCGTCGGCACGGCCTGCCGCTGTCGGTGCTGGTGATCGACATCGACCACTTCAAGCACATCAACGACGAACTCGGCCACGCCATCGGCGACCTGGCGCTGGTGGAATCGGTGGCGCGCATGCGCACCCTGCTGCGCACCGAGGACGTGCTGGGGCGCCTGGGCGGCGAGGAGTTCATCGTGCTGATGCCCAACGCCGACGGGGCCAGCGCGGTGCAGGCCGGCGAACGCATCCGCCTGAGCTTCTCGGCGCAGCCGCTGCGCATGGACGGCCACCAGCGCACCGTCACCCTGTCCGTGGGCGTGGCCACGCTGGCGCCGATGGACCGGGAGTTTTCACAGCTGCTCCAGCGCGGCGACCGCGCCATGTACGCCGCCAAGAACGCCGGCCGCGACCAGGTGATGGCCGACGCGATGACGGGCTGGGACTCGCCCCCGGGCTAAGCCGCGGCCTGGCGCAGGCCCAGCTGCCGGTCGTGCAGGCGGGACAAGCCGAGCTGCGCGGCGATCGCGCCGCACAGCGCCAGGAACATGTCCCACTGCGTGTCCCAGACGTCGCCCTGGGTGGCCAGGAACGCATCGGCCTCGCCGCCCCACACCAGCGCCGCCCACCATTCGATCAGCTCGAAGAAGGCGCTGAACGACAGCGCCGCCGCCAGCACCAGGTAGAACAGCCAGCCGCCGCGCTGCAGCGGCGTGCGCCGCAGCAGCAGCTCGCGGGCCAGGATGGCCGGGATGAAGCCCTGCGCGAAATGGCCCAGGCGGTCGTAGTGGTTGCGCGCCAGGTCGAACGCGTCCTGGAACCACAGCCCCAGCGGCGTGAGCGCATAGGTGTGGGCGCCGCCGTAGATCAGGATCAGCGCGTGCGCCACCAGCAGCCAGCTCAGCAGGCGGCTCAGCGGGAACCGTCCCCAGGTCCAGGCCACCAGCGGCAGGCCCACGACCACCCACACCACTTCCAGCACCCAGGTCAGGCGGTCGTGCGGGGCGATGCCCGACCACGCCAGGGCACCCAGCACGATGGCCACCAGCAGCCAGCGTTCGTTGCGGGTGGGTGCAGTGATGTTGTCGAGGTGGATCATTGCGGCTCCTGCCGTTTGTGCACGCGGCCATCATTCCACGGGCAGGGCGGCAATGTTAGTTTCCAGCGTCGCCTCCGGAGCCCATCATGACGTCGTCCACCAAGCTGTTGTTCGCCCCGCTTGCCCTGTGCCTGATGGCCTCCTGCAGCCGCGCGCCAGACGGGGCCGGCACGGCGCCCGCCGCCGGGGATGCGTCCGCCGCCGTGCCGGCCGACCCCAACGGCGCGCGGCGCATCGAGGCCGACGTGCGCTTCCTGGCCGACGACCTGCTGGAGGGCCGCGCCGCGGGCACGCGCGGCTACGACCTGGCGTCGCTGTACGTCGCCAACCGCTACCGCGCCATCGGCCTGGCGCCGGCCGGCGACAACGGCACCTACTTCCAGACCGTGCCGCTGCTCGAGGCGCGGCGCCTGCGCGAAGGCGCGGCCTTCACCGTGCAGCGCGACGACGGCGACCTGGCCTTTGCCTTCCAGGACGAGTTCCTGCCGGGCATGAACTTCCACGCCGCCAGCCACGCGGTGACGGCGCCGCTGGTGTTCGTGGGCCAGGCGGTGCACGCGCCCGACCTGGGCCACGACGATTTCAAGGACGTGGACGTGCGCGGCAAGGTGGCGGTGTATTTCTCCGGCGCGCCGTCCACCTTCGGCAACACCCAGCGGGCCTTCCACGCCTCGGGCCGCGAGAAGATGGCGCAGCTGGCCGCGCGCGGCGCCATCGGCGCCATCGGCATCGGCAACCCGGTGGACGAGGCGAAGTATCCCTGGGCCAATGGCGCCCGCAAATGGGAAATGCCCGGCATGCGCCTGGTGGCCGCCGACGGCAAGCCGCTGGACGCCTGGCCCGAACTCAAGGCCACGGCCACGCTGAACGTGGACGGCGCGCGCCGGCTGCTGGCGGGTGCGCCGATGCCCGTGGACGAGATTTTCGAGCGCCGCGAAAGCGGCAAGCTGCAGTCCTTCGACCTGCCCGGCCGCGTCACGCTTTCGGGCACCACCACGCTGCAGCGCGTGGACAGCCGCAACGTGGTGGGCAAGCTGCCCGGTTCCGACCCCGCGCTGGCGGCCGAGCACATCGCCTACAGCGCGCACCTGGACCACATCGGCATCGGTGCGGAAGTGGACGGCGACGGCGTCTACAACGGCGCCTTCGACAACGCGCTGGGCATCGCCGTGATGCTGCAGGCCGCCACCGAACTGAAGGTCGACGCGGTGGCGCCGCGCCGCTCGCTGCTGTTCGTGGCCGTCACCGCCGAGGAGCGCGGGCTGCTGGGCGCCACCCACTTCGCGCAGTTCCCGACGGTGGCCAAGGATTCGCTGGTGGCCAACATCAACATGGACATGCCGGTGTTCCTGACCGAAGTGACCGACGTGGTGCCGATCGGCATCGAGCACAGCACGCTGGAAGCCGACGTGCAGGCCGCCGCCGCGCAGCTGGGCGTGGGCCTGACGGCCGACCCGAAGCCCGAGGAGGTGGTGTTCGTGCGCTCGGACCAGTACGCCTTCGTGCGCGAGGGCATCCCGGCGGTGTACCTGGACGCCGGCATCAAGGCCCGCAACCCCGCCATTGATGCGCTGGCGCTGTACGAGGATTTCCTCACCGGCCACTACCACCAGCCCAGCGACGAAACCGACCTGTCGATCAACTACGACAGCGCCGCCATGCTCTCCCGCCTCAACGCCGCCATCGGCCGCCGCGTCGGCAACGCCGACACCCGCCCCGCCTGGAAGGACGGCGACTTCTTCGGCACCAAATTCGCCAGCCAGTAACCCCCGGAACGGGGTCAGATCAACTTATTTTCACTGACGGTCCGTCGGGGAGAATAAGTTGATCTGACCCCGTTCTAGTTTGCGAGGTGGCCGAGGGGGAGGGTGCGGGCTTGTTTGACGGTGCGCAGGACGAAGCTGGAGTTCACGTCGGCCACGCCGCTGGCGTTGAGCAGGTGGTCGAGCAGGAATCGCGAGAAATGCGCCAGGTCCTGCACCGCCACCTGCAGCAGGTAGTCCATGTCGCCGGTGAGGGCGTGGCAGGCCACCACTTCGTCCCAGCCCGCCACGCGCCGGGTGAATTCGGCGATGGCTGCGGCGTCGTGGCGCTCCAGCTGCACGCGCACGAAGGCCTGCAGGCCCAGGCCAACCCGGGCCGGGTCGATCAGGGCGCCATACCCGGCCAGCACGCCTTCGCTTTCCAGCCGCTGCACCCGGCGCAGGCAGGCCGAAGCCGACAGGCTGACCCGCTCGGCCAGCTCGGCGTTGCTGATGCGGCCTTCGCGCTGCAGGATGGCGAGCAGGGCCAGATCGGTGCGGTCCAGGCGATTTCCGTCCATTCGTTCGTCCATTTCCTTATTTGGCGAAAGAATATTGCGCCTCGCCGGCCTTTTCGCGCAACAACGCAAACTCCTTGCGCGACCCGGCCGCTAAACTGGTGGCCTTCCCCGAGGCCGTGCCGATGAACCAGCCCAAGCGCGTCGAACACCAGATGACCGACAAGGGCTACGTGCCGGTCTACACCACCGACGTGGTCCAACAGCCCTGGGCCAGCTACACCGACGAAGACCACGCCGTCTGGGCCACGCTGTTCGAACGCCAGCGCCAGATCCTGGTCGGCCGCGCCAGCGACGAGTTCCTGCACCAGCAGCAGGCGATGGGCATGACGCCCGACCGCATCCCGAAGTTCGACGACCTCAACCCGGTACTGCGCGCCGCCACCGGCTGGGAACTGGTCGGCGTGGAGGGCCTGCTGCCCGAACTGACCTTCTTCGAACACCTCGCCAACCGCCGCTTCCCCGTCACCTGGTGGATCCGCAAGCGCGAACAGCTCGACTACCTCGCCGAGCCCGACCTCTTCCACGACCTGTTCGGCCACGTGCCGCTGCTGATGAACCCGGTGTTCGCCGACTACATGGCCGCCTACGGCCGCGGCGGCGTCAAGGCGCACGCCATCGGCCCCGAGGCGCTGGTGAACCTGACGCGCCTTTACTGGTACACGGTGGAGTTCGGCCTGATCCGCCAGGCCGACGGCCTGCGCATCTACGGCAGCGGCATCGTCTCGTCCAAGGGCGAATCCATCCACTGCCTGGAGTCGGCCTCGCCCAACCGCATCGGCTTCGACCTCGAGCGCATCATGCGCACGCGCTACCGCATCGACAGCTACCAGAAAACCTACTTCGTCATTGACAGCTACGACCAGCTGATGGACGCCACGCGGCCGGACTTCACGCCGATCTATGCCCGGCTGGCGGCGCAGGACAGCTTCCCGGCCGGCTCGGTGCAGGCCACCGACACCGTGCACCAGCGCGGCACCGGCAAAGGCTGGCCCGAAGGCGCCGACGTCTAGCCGGCCACCCCGCTGCCCGGCGCCGGCGCCGACACCCGCGCTGCGCCGCGCTTCGGCAGGTACTTGCGGGTCAGGAACGCGCCCGCCACAACCGACACCACCAGCGGCCCCAGCCACGCCAGGTTGAGCAGGCTCGAGCCGGCCAGGAAAGGCAGCACCTTGGGCAGGCCGATGGTGAGGAAGGCGATGTGGGTGGCGACACCGTTGCCCAGCATCGCGCCCAGGTGCTGGCGCAGCGGCCAGCGCGGGTCTTCCGGCGGGCGGCGCGAGAACCGCCACATGTTCACCGCGCCGATGATGCCGATGCTGGAGAAGGCGACGAAGATCACCTGCATCTGCGTAGTGATGAACAGGCCCACGCCGGCGATCGCCAGGCCGCTGGCCAGGTTGGCCCCCATCAGCAGGCGGTACACCGGGCCGGTGAAGCGCGCCCAGTCCTTCTTGTCGCGCACCGCACGCCAGCTGGTCCACACCGAAGTGACGGTGATCACCACCAGGTAGGAGAGGAAGGCACCCGCCACCGGGTTGCGCGTGGCCAGCGACGCCGTCAGCGGCAGCGCCGCCAGCAGCAGGCCCGCCATGGCCAGCAGGTACACCTTGCCCGCCAGGCGATGCACCGGACTGCCCTTGCGGCTCAGGCCCGCGGTCCAGAACGTGACGAGGGCCAGCGTGCCGAGGCCGGCGTGCAGGGCGAAGCTGATCGAATGCAGGGTCATGGACGTTCCTCCGGTGTGGCGCCAGTGTCGGCGCGCGGCGCCCGGCCATCAGGTGCCGCCGGTCATCGGCGTGCGGTGCCGGAAGTCACTTTCTTGCGCCGCAGGCTTGAGTGCATCGCGGCGGCGGCCCAAGCTGCGGCCATGAACCAGAGACTGAAAGCCCTGCTGTCCCCCCTGAGCTTCGCCGGCTACCTGGCCTGGGGCGCGATCGGCTGGGAGCTGATGTTCGCCGGGTGGTCGTCGCCGACGTGGCTGGCTTCGCCGCCGCCGGCGGCCCTGCTGGCCGCGCTGCACCTGGCCTTCCTTGGCCTGTTCATGGCGGTCACCAGCGGGCCCTGCCCGCCCTGGGCGTCGCGCATGATGGTGATCGCGCAGGTGCTGCTGGCGCTGGGCCTGATGACCCTGGTGCGCAACAGCTCGGTGCCGATCCTGCTGATCCTGTGCGTGGTGCAGCTGGTGAAGGTGTTCGGCACCCGCGATTGCATCGCGATCATCATCGCGATGAACGTGGGCATGTTCTGGCTGTTCCGCGAGATCTGGGACGTGCAGTCGCCAATGATCTCGACCCTGATGCACATGAGCTTCCAGGGCTTCGCGGCGCTCACCGCCTGGTTCGCGCACAACGCCGAGCGCACGCGCGACGAACTCGCCGCCACCAACGCCGACCTGCTGGCCACCCGTTCGCTGCTGGCCGAAAGCGCCCGCGACTCCGAACGCCTGCGGCTGTCGCGCGAACTGCACGACGTGGCCGGGCACAAGCTCACCGCGCTGAAGATCAACCTGGCCGCGCTGGCGCGCGACCCGCGCTTCAACGGCGACGAGCGCGTGGCGCTGTGTGCGCGCCTGGCCGACGAACTGCTGGCCGACATCCGCGGCGTGGTGCAACAGATGCGCCTGGACGAAGGCCTGGACCTGGCCGCCGCCATCACCACGCTGGCGCGCCCTTTCCCGCGGCCGCGGCTGGAGCTCGAAATTGCCCAGGACGCGCGCGTGGCCACCGTGGCCCAGGCCGCGGCCGTGCTGCGCGCGGTGCAGGAGGGCCTGACCAATGCCGTGAAGCACTCCCAGGCGCACACGCTGTGGGTGGTGCTGCGGCGCGACGGCGAGGCGCTTCGGCTCGACATCCGCGACGATGGCCGCGGCAGCGGCGCGCTGAACATGGGCAACGGCCTGTGCGGCATGCGCGAGCGGCTGGAAGCGATCGGCGGCGGGCTCGACATCCGGCGCACCGAAACCGGCGGAGTGCACCTGCAGGCGTGGCTGCCGGTGGCGGCATGACCGGCGCTGCGCGCGCGCCGCTGCGGCTGGCGCTGGCCGACGACCAGGCGCTGGTGCGCAGTGGCCTGAAAGCCTTGCTGTCGGGCTTCGACACCCTGCACGTGGCGGTGGAGGCCAGCGACGGCCAGGCCCTGCTCGATGCGCTGGCCGGCGCGCCGGTGGACGTGGTGCTGTCGGACATCCGCATGCCCGGCCTGGACGGCCTGGCCATGGTGCGCGCCCTGCGCGAGCGCGGCGACGCCACGCCCGTGGTGCTGCTCACCACCTTCGACGACGCGGCGCTGCCGCTGCGCGCCGCGGAAGCCGGCGCCCAGGGCTTCCTGCTCAAGGACGCCTCGCCCGAAGACCTGCTGGAAGCCATCACCCGCGTCGCCGCCGGCGAGACCCTGCTGGCGCCGGTGCCCACCGACCCGGTGCGGGCGCGCTACGCCTACCGCGACCAGGCCGCGCCCACCGACACCTTCAGCGAGCGCGAGGTGTCCATCCTCCGCCTGCTGGCCGGCGGCTATTCCAACCGCGAGATCGCCAAGGCCGTGTTCCTGTCCGAAGGCACGGTGAAGAACTACGTGTCCGAGATCCTGGACAAGCTGGGCACGCGCGACCGCACGCGCGCCGTGCTCAAGGCCATCACGCTGCGCGTCATCTGAACCCGCGGGTCATTCCCCGGTTTCATCCAGGGGCGGCATCGGCGGCGGGAAGGTGGCCGGGTCGTAGTACCAGTCGTTGATGTCGATGCCCTCGCGCCGCTCGCCCGGCGCCAGGCTGAGCGCGAGCAGCGCATGGTCGTCGCAGCCGGTTTCCGCGCGCGCCAGGCAGGCGCTGGCGGCACTCAGCAGGCCCGGGTCGCCGGTGGTGCCGGTGTCGCGCGGCCACGCCAGCAGCCACCAGTCACCCGCCGGCACGTCCAGGCTGAACGCCTCCTGCTGCGGCGCGGTGACCACGCACACGGCGCGGACCGGGTCGGTGCTGTCCACGGCGCAGACGCGCATCGCCGGCAGTTCCTCGCTGGGGTAGGTGACGCGGCCGGTGATCTGCGCCAGGGCCGGGTCGGGACCCGGCGGTGGGCTGGGCACGGCAACGTCCGGCGCTGGCGCTGGCGCTGGCGCTGGCGTTGGCGTTGGCGTTGGCGCTGGCGACGTGGCGGGCGCCACCGAAGTTTCCGCCGCTGGCGTATCCGCCGGAGGCGTCGCCGGCGAGCAGGCCGCCAGCAGGAGCAGGAACAACAGGCCGTGCTTCATTCGCATTTCCCTCGCCTCAGGTGAACACCGCGACCAATGCGGCCGCCACTACCGACAGCGCCAGGCCCGCGCCCACGCGCAGGGCGAAGGCCCGACCGCCGCTGACCCAGGCCACGGCGGACTTCGCCGCGCCGCTGGCCACCAGCAGCCCCACCAGGCCCAACCGCGCCTCGTCGGCCGACAGCACGCCGCCCTTGAACAGGTTGCCGACCGTGGCCACGGCCGCATGCAGTTCGCCCAGCGCCGCCACCACGGCCACCGCCATCGCGCCGCGCGGACCCACCCAGGCGTTGAGCGCGGCGGATGCGAACAGCACCGTCGCGATCACCGCCGCGAACACCAGCGAGTGCCGGAACTGGAACATCCGCGTCTCGGCCGTCGGTGGCGCGACCGAGTCGGCGCCGTTGCCGCGCAGCCCCAGCAGCCCGCCCGCCAGCAGCACCGCCGCCACCGCCGCCAGCTCCAGCCACAGCGCCTCGAGCAGCGTGGGCGACACCGCCATCAGGATGGGCACGAACAGGCTCAGCGACGCCAGGTTCGCCAGCATCACCGCACCCACGGCCGGACGCAGCAGCGCCGGCGCTTCGCGCACCCGCTGGCCGAAGCCCGCCACGGCGGCGGTGGACGACACGTAGCCGGCGAAGAACCCGGCAATGGCCAGGCCGCGCCGGTTGCCCACCACGCGCAGGGCCACGTGGCCCAGCGCGCTGATCGCCATCACCAGCACCACCAGGGTCCACAGCACGGCCGGGTTGAAGACGTCGTACGGCCCCAGGTTGCGGTCGGGAATCAGCGGCAGCACCACCAGGGCCGAGGCCAGCAGCACCAGGCCGTCGTGCACTTCGCGTTCGCTCATCAGCTCGCGGGTGAGCCGGTGCAGCGGCTTCTTGGCGTACAGCAGCACCGCCACCACCACGCCCAGGCCCGCCGCCAGCGGCGGCGCCCGCATGGCCAGGCCGCCCAGCAGGCAGATGGCCACCAGGGCGATCTCGCTGGTCAGCCCGGGGTCGGTGTCGCGGGTCTGGCGATAGCTCAGGGCCACGAACACGCCTACCAGGGCCACCGTGACCGCAAAGGCCAACGGGTCAATCCACAGGGACACCGCGCCGGCGATGGCGGCCAGGCCATTGGTCCGCAGCCCGGCCACGATCATGGCGTCGGCCTTGCGGCGCTCCCGCACCGCGCCCACCAGCAGGCCCACGCCCAGCGCGGTGGCCAGGGCCTTGGCGGTTTCGATGTCGAAGGCAGGCATAACGGGATTCTGCCACGCGCTTGCATGCGCGGCGCCAGCCCGGACAATGCCCGCACCAGCCGCTGCCCGGTACCGCCATGAAGCCGATCTCGCTCACCCGCTACCTGATCCAGGAACAGCACGCCGGCCGCATCAATGCCGACCTGCGGCTGCTCATCGAAGTGGTGGCCCGCGCCTGCAAGACCATTTCGATCGCGGTGGGCAAGGGCGCCCTGGGCGGCGTGCTGGGCGACGCCGGCAGCCCCGGCCAGCAGAGCATGAACATCCAGGGCGAGGCGCAGAAGAAGCTCGACGTGCTGAGCAACGACATCCTGCTGGAAGCCAACGCCTGGGGCGGCCACCTGGCGGGCCTGGCGTCGGAGGAAATGGACCACAGCCAGCCCATCCCCGACGCCTTCCAGCGCGGCAACTACCTGCTGCTGTTCGACCCGCTGGACGGCAGCTCCAACATTGACGTGAACATCTCCGTCGGCACCATCTTCTCCGTGCTGCGCTGCCCCGACGGCGTCACGTCCCCGGGCGACGAACACTTCCTGCAGCCCGGCACCACCCAGGTGTGCGCCGGCTACACCACCTATGGCCCCAGCACCATGCTGGTGCTGACCGTGGGCCACGGCACGCACGCGTTCACGCTCGACCGCGAGGTGGGCAGCTTCGTGATGACCGCGCGCGACATCCAGATTCCGCCGGACACGAAAGAGTTCGCCATCAACATGTCCAACCAGCGGCACTGGGAGCCGCCGATGCAGGCCTACGTGGGCGAACTGCTGGCCGGCAAGGAAGGCCCGCGCGGCAAGGACTTCAACATGCGCTGGGTGGCCAGCATGGTGGCCGACGTGCACCGCATCCTGACCCGCGGCGGCGTGTTCTTCTACCCGATGGACGCCAAGTGCCGGGCGCAGGGCGGCAAGCTGCGCCTGATGTACGAAGCCAACCCGATGAGCTTCATCGTCGAACAGGCCGGCGGCGCCGCCAGCACCGGCCGCCAGCGCATGCTCGAAGTCACGCCCACCGGACTGCACCAGCGCGTGCCGGTGATGCTGGGCTCGCGCAACGAAGTGGCCGAGGCGGTGCGCCACCACGCGGCGTACTACGCGGCGCAGGGCGGCGGGTGAGCGACTTCATCGAAATCTACGACGGCGCGCTGTCGCGCGACACCTGCGCGCAGCTGGTGGCGGCGTTCGAGGCCAGCGGCGCGGCGGTGCCGGGTCGCGTCGGCGGCGGCGTGCTGCCCGAACTCAAGGACAGCCGCGACATCCAGATCAGCGGCCAGCCCGAATGGCGCGACGCCGAGAACGCGCTCAACAGCGCGGTGTTCAGCGGTCTGCTGGCCTACCTGCGCAAGTACCGCTACGCGCTGATCGCGCCGCTGATGCTGCAGGTGGCCGGCGCCGACGGCAAGCCGCGCCGCATCGCCGCCGAAGACTTCGACGCGATGGACGATGCCGCGCTGGCCAACCTGGTGCGCACCGTGCTGCGCCCCGGCGCCATCAACCTGCAGCGCTACACCGCCGGCCAGGGCGGCTACCCGTACTGGCACTGCGAGCTTTTCCCGCGCGATGCGACGGCGGAAACGCTGCACCGACACGTGCTGTGGACGCTCTACCTCAACGACGGCTTCGAGGCCGGCGAAACCGAATTCTTCTACCAGCAGCGCAAGGTCACGCCGCGCGCGGGCAGCCTGCTGATTGCACCGGCCGGCTTCACCCACACCCACCGCGGCAACCGGCCCGAGGGCGGCGACAAGTACATCGCCACCAGCTGGATCCTGTTCCAGCGCGCCGAGACGCTGTTCGGCGGCCGCTGACCGCAGCCATCGGCAACGGCCCCACCCTGGAGACCGCATGTCCTTCGACCAAGCCTGGCCCCTGCTCAGACCGGTACTGATCGGCATCTGGGTGGCCTACCTGGTGGTGCTGGCCGGCTGGATCGTGATGCAGAAGCGCGAGCCGATCGCCACCCTGAGCTGGCTGCTGTCGCTGGCCCTGCTGCCGGTGCTGGGCCTGGTGGTCTACCACTTCCTCGGCCCGCAGCGCATCCGGCGCCACCGCCTGCGCCGATCGCGCTCGCGGGCCAGCATCAACGACACGCTGCCCGCCGGGCTCACCGCCAGCGACGACTGCACCACCGTGGCCCGGCTGGGCCGCTCCGCCACCGGTTTCCCGCCCAGCACCGCCACGCGGCTGGAGCTGCTGGTGGGCGGCGGCGCCACTTTCGATGCGCTGGTAGAAGCCATGGCGCAGGCCAGGCACCACCTGCACGTGGAGTACTACATCTTCGAGCCCGACCAGACCGGCACCCGCGTGCGCGACGCGCTGGTGGCGGCGGCCCGGCGCGGCGTGCGGGTGCGGCTGCTGCTGGACGCCCTGGGGTCGAGCCGGCTCAAGCGCGGGTTCCTGGCGCCGCTGGTGGATGCGGGCGTGGAGATCGCCTGGTTCCATCCGGTGCGGTTGCGCTGGCTCTGGCGCCCGCGCATGAACCTGCGCAACCACCGCAAGGTGGTGGTGGTGGACGGCACGGTCGGCTTCACCGGCGGCATCAACATCACCGACGAAGAGAACGAGCGCCTGCGCAGCGACGCCTTCCACGACCTGCACCTGCGGCTGGAAGGCCAGGTGGTGCGCTGGCTGCAGCTGGCCTTCCTGGAAGACTGGCACTACGCCACCGGCACGGCGCTGCGCGACCAGCGGCTGTGGCCCGACGTGGAGCCGGGCGACGTGCTGGCCCAGGTGCTGCCGGCGGGCCCCGACTCGCCGTGGGAAGTCATCCACCGCGTGCAGGTGGAGGCCGTGCACCAGGCCAACCGCCGCGTGTGGCTGGTGACGCCGTACTTCGTGCCGGGCGAGGCGGCGCGCATGGCGCTGACCTCGGCGGCCCTGCGCGGGCTGGACGTGCGGGTGATCGTGCCGGCCCGGTCGGATTCGCTGATCGTCTCGGCGGCGGCGCGCTCGTACTACGACGACCTGGTGGCCGCCGGCGTGCGCGTGTTCGAGTACGGGCCGCGCATGCTGCACAGCAAGGCGCTGCTGGTGGACGAGGACCTGTGCGTGGTGGGCAGCGCCAACTTCGACCACCGCAGCTTCCGCCTGAACTTCGAACTGAGCCTGCTGATGCACGGCCGCGAGCTGGCGGCCACGCTGGAAGCCAGCCTGCTCGAAGACCTGGGCCAGTGCCGGGAAGTCACCGCCGACCGACCGGCGGCAGCGTTCCCCCGCCGGTTGGGCGAAGCCTGCGCCCGCCTGCTGTCGCCCTTGCTCTAGGCTGTCGGGGCACCGCCGCAGGCGCTCCGCCTTGGGCTAAACTCCCGGCAAAACACGAGGTGTCCCATGCACTGGCTTTATCTCCTGGCGTCACTGGCCTGCCTGGGCCTGGCGATGGTCCGCACCATGCCGACCCTTGGCGTGCTGGTGCTGCTGGCCGGCTCGGTGGGCTTCATGCTGGCCTGGATCCTGGGCTGGGTGTCGTCGCGCATTTCCAGCCGCTCGCGCGACGTGAGCTACATCATGAGCCCCGACGAACTGCGGCGCCTGCGCGAGCAGGCCGAGGCCCGCAAGAATCCGCAGGCCGGCCAGGCCTCGCCCGGCGACGAACGCAGCGACGCCTGATCCGCGCACGCGCTGGCGGCTTCAGCGCGGCGTGCCGCGGCGGCAGGCGTCCGAACAGTAGACCACCCGGTCCCAGTCGCGCTCCCACTTCTTGCGCCACTGGAACGGGCGGCCGCACACCGGGCAGGTTTTTTCCGGGCGCGGCGTGCCGGGCTTCCGGCGCTCAGCCGGCATCGGCCTCGACCCGGTTGCGGCCGGCGCGCTTGGCGGCATATAGCGCCGCGTCCGCGCGGCGCAGCAGCGAGTCCGGGTCGGCCTGCACTTCGGGCTGGTAACCCGCCACGCCAATGCTGACCGTCATGCCGGCGTCGCTGGCGGCGATGGCGGCGCGGATGCTCTCGGCGCGGCGCGTGGCCTCGGCCTGGTGCACGCCCGGCAGCAGCAGGGCGAACTCCTCGCCGCCGTAGCGCGCCAGCAGTTCGCGCTGCGGGTCGTGCTGCTGGCTCAGGCGCTGGGCGATGCCGCGCAGCTGCACGTCGCCCTCCAGGTGGCCGTGGGCGTCGTTGTAGGCCTTGAAGTTGTCCACGTCGATCATCAGCACCGACAGCGGCCGGCGCTGGTCCAGGCAGCGGAACCATTCGCGGCGCAGGCCGTTCTCCAGCGCGCGGCGGTTGGACACGCCGGTCAGCGCGTCTTCGGTGACCAGTTCGGCCAGCTTGCGGTTGACCTCTTCGAGTTCGCGCGTGCGCTCGGCGATGCGGGACTCAAGCCGGCGATTGGCGGCCAGGAAGCGTTCGGTGCGCTGGCGCACGGCCCAAAGCGTGATCGCCACGGCCAGGCTGATGAAGGCCAGCGCCAGCAGCGCCAGCACCCACCACTGTTCGTACCAGCGCGGCTCGACCTGGAAGTGGTAGCTGATGCCCGGGGCCTGGCGGCCGTTGAGCGTGCGCGCCTGGACTTCCAGCACGTAGTCGCCGGCGGGCAGGGCGCGCACGAAAAGATCGCGGTCGGTCCAGCTGCTCCAGTCCGGCGTCACGCCGTGCAGCAGATAGCGGAACTCGGCGCCGCTTTCCATGCTGACCATGGCGAAGCGCAGGTTGAGGCTGTGGCCGGGCGGCACCGACACGGGATCGGTGCCGCTTTGCCGCTCCAGGCGGCTGATGCTGCCGTCGGGACCGCGCGCCGTGACGCTTTCCATGGCCAGCCGCAGCGGCTGCGGCGTGGGCGCGGCTTCCTTCGGGTTGAACTGCAGGATGCCCTTCCAGGTGGCGATCCGGAGCACGCCGTCGCTGCCGTAACGCAGGTAGGAATAGCCGGCGGCGCGCTGTTGGCCCGGATACAGCGGCTGCCACTCGCCACCTTTCTTCGCCCGGTGCCAGAGCTGGCGCGACGTGTAGGCATAGTCACCGAGCGGCGTTTCTTCCACCGCCAGTTCGTACGGGCGGTCCACCAGCGTGAACGGCGGCGCCACGTCGGCGACGAAACGGTCGCCGTCGAGGCGGAACCCGGCGTTGCCGCTGACCGCGTGGATGCGACCGTCGAGCTGGTAGACGCTGGTGCCCGACAGCGGGTCCACCGCCAGCCCGCGCGAGTCGTCGAAGACTTCCCGCTCCAGCACCTTGCCGGCGTCCAGGTCCAGCCGCCAGCGCTGCAGCGGGCCGCGGCTGTCGCCGATCCACAGCACGCCCGGCGCGGATTCCTCCATGCCAAAGGTGCTGATGCCGTCGAACGGAATGCTGGACTGCAGCTGCCAGCGGCCGTCGCGCTTGCGCAGCAGCAGCAGCGCGGTGGACGTGGTGGCGTAGGCCAGGCCGGGCACGTGCAGCGAGGGCTCGATGGTGTACACGCCGCTCAGGCCGTCGTGGAAGAGCGTGCGGGGCTCGGTGGCGCCGGGGTCGAGCACCAGCAGGCCTTCGCGCAGGCCCACCAGCAGGCCGGCGTCGGTGGAGTACAGCGAGTGGCCCTCGAACTCGGTCCAGGGCTTGTGTTCGTTGGTGCGCTTGCCGTCGGCGTTGGCGCTCATGCGGGAAATGCCGTGGGTGGATGCGATCCACAGCGCTCCCTCATGCCACTCGAAATCAATCGGGGTGCCCAGCACGCCCTGCGCCTCGCCGATCACCGACCAGGGCGAAGGCAGGGACACGCGCACCAGGTCGGCGTCGCTGGCCACCCACAGCCCGCCTTCCCGGTCCAGGCCCATGGCCTGGATGCCGAACGGGCCCAGCTTGAGCTGCTCACGCAGCTGCAGGTCCTTGCCGACGCGGAACAGTTCGCCGTCCAGCGTGGCCACCACGAAACTGTCGTCCACCAGCGGCTGCACCACGTAGTTGCGCTTGCCCGCCAGCAGCGTGCCTTCCTTGCCGGGCAGCAGCGCGATGCCGGTGGCGTCGGCGCGGTAGAAGCCGTCGCGGCTCACCAGCAGGTGCCAGCCACCGCGGTCGATCAGGCCCACCAGCACGCGTTTGGCAAACATTTCGCCGCCGGGCACCAGGGTGAACTTGCCGTCCTCGAACCGGCACAGGCCGCGGCCATCAATGCGTGCGTACAGGGCGTCACCGACCGGGAAGAAACTGCGCACGTTCTCGTCCAGCGGCCAGCGCTTGGCTTCGCCTGGCCCGTAGGGCACGAAGTGCATGGCCTGCTCGGCGCGGAAATACACGCCGGTGGTGGTGGCGATGGTTTCCCAGACGATGCCCACGAACCGCTGCTGGTCGCGCAGGCCGGCGCGGGTGAGCAGTTCCTCGAACGACAGTTCGCCGTCGGCGTTGCGCACCAGGCGTCCAAACGTGTCGTAGCCGCCCACGTACACCTGGCCGTCGGTGCCGATGGCAAGCGACCGCGCGGGGGATCGTCCCGGCAGCGGCGTGATCAGCCAGTCCACGCCGTCGTGCCGCAGCACGCCTTCGACATTGCCGACGAACAGCTCGCCGTTCACGCCCGTGGTGAGCGCCAGGTGCGTGGGCGTGGCCTTGGTGTCCTCGGCGCTGAAGTGCCGCAGCATCGGCTCGCCCGGGATGGTCTCCGCCGGGGCCATGGCGGGCGCCAGGCAGGCCAACGCCAGCAGGCAGGTCAGTAGCGTTTTCGTCAGGCGCATCTTTGGATTATCCACCAAAGGCCCTGGCTGGAAACGTGCGCCCGTCGGGGTTTCCGGGGGTGCCGGCAGCGGGTACGCTGGCGGCATGACCGTGCTCAGCGTCAACGTCAACAAAGTCGCCGTGCTGCGAAACTCCCGCGGCGGATCCGAGCCCAGCGTGGTGGCCGCCGCCGAGGCCGCCATCGCGGCCGGGGCCGGAGGCATCACCGTGCACCCGCGGCCCGACCAGCGCCACATCCGCCCCGATGACGTGGTGGCCCTGGCCGCCACGGTGGCGGGTCGGGTGGAGTACAACCTCGAGGGCAACCCCTTCGCGCCGCCGCGGTCGGGGTATCCCGGCTTCCTGGCGCTGGTGGCCGCGGTGCGCCCCACCCAGGCCACGCTGGTGCCGGACGGGGACGGGCAGATCACCTCGGACCACGGCTTCGACCTGGCGCGCGACGCCGCCCGGCTGCGTCCGCTCGTGGCCGAACTCAAGGCGATGGGGGTGCGCGTGTCGCTGTTCATGGATGCCGGTGCGCCCGGCCTGGCGCTGGCCGCGGACATGGGCGTGGACCGCATCGAGCTCTACACCGGCCCCTACGCCGAAGCGCACGCCGGCGGCGATGCGGCGGCCGCGCTGGCGATGTGCGCCGCCACCGCGCGGGAGGCCCAGGCGCTGGGCCTGGGCGTGAACGCGGGGCACGACTTGAGCCAGGCCAATCTCGGCGATTTCCTGCGGGGAGTGCCCGGTGTACTGGAAGTGTCGATTGGCCATGCGCTGTTCGGCGAGGCGCTGCATGCGGGCCTCGGGCCCACGGTTCGGGCCTATCTGGCGATCATCGCGGCCGCGAACGGCCGCTGAGGCGGGGCAGCAGCCCCGCCCCGGGCGTGGCCCGCGTCAGGGTTCGACCAGGCCAATGTTCTCCACGCCCGCGCGCCGGGCCAGGGCCATGGCGGTGGCGGCGGACTGGTAGTCGGCATCCGGGCTGACGGCCAGCTTCAGCACGCCTTCGGGTTCAGCCACCCGCCATTGCGACAGCGCCGATTCCATCGCGGCCGGGGTCATGGCCTCGCCGTCCAGCCGGAAGAGGTCGCCGGGTTCGACGGTCAGTTCGCGCTCGACGCGGGGGATGGGCGGCCGTTCGCTGGACTGGGACAAGCCCATGCCGATGCGCAGGTCCATCAGCGGCGCGGTCACCATGAAGATGACCAGGAGCACCAGCATCACGTCCACCAGCGGCGTGATGTTCATTTCCGACATCGTGTCCGAAGCGTCCCGCGCGGCGGTGAAGGCCATGGTGCGTCTCCTTTCGGTGATGGGCACTTTCCTTCTACGCCTGCTTCGTGGGGCGGTGCAAGCACGACGCCGTCGCCGATTCCCGCAGCCTGCGGGAAGGGCCAAAAAAAACGCCGCCCGGAGGCGGCGCTGCTGCAGGGTGCGGGAAACCTGGCCTTACTGGCCGGGATCCACGAAAGCGATCTTTTGCAGGCCGGAGTTCTTGGCCCGGGAAAGGACCTTGGCCAGCATTTCGTACTGTGCATCGGGGTCCGTCTCAATCTCCAGCGTGGGCTGCTGGGCGCGCTGGGCTTCGACTTCCAGCGACGACTGCAGCACCGAGATCGGAATCGGCGAGTTGTTCCAGGTGACGGTGCCGGCCGCTTCGATCCGCAGGCGGATCGGCTCGGGCGGATCCTTCGGCTGCGGCGGCGGATTCGTGGTCCGCTGCGGCAGGTCGACCTGGATCTGGTAGGACAGGGCGGGGGCGGTGACCATGAAGATGATCAGCAGCACCAGCATGACGTCCACGAGGGGCGTCACGTTGATGTCGGCCATCGGGCCGCTGCCGGAGTTGGAGGTGAATGCCATGCGGGTTTCTCCTCAGCGCTCGGGCGTGGACACGAAGCCCACCTTGCGGATACCGGCCAGGCGAACCTTCTTCACCACGTCGGCGATGACCTGGTACCGGGTGATGTTGTCGGCGCGCACGTCCACCTGCGGCTGCGGCGTACGCTGGGCCAGGACGGCCAGGCGTGCGTCGAGCATGTCAGGGTTCACTGCCTCGTCGTTCCAGTAGATCTTGCCGTCCGCCGTCACCGCGAGGGTGATCGGCGGCAGGTCGATCTTGGGTTTGTCGGCAAGGGTGGCCTGGGGCAGGTCGACCTTGACCTTATGCGACATCAGCGGCGCGGTGATCATGAAGATGATCAGCAGCACCAGCATCACGTCCACCAGGGGCGTGACGTTGATGTCGGCCATCGGGCCACCACCGGACGAATTGCTTGAAAAGGCCATGCCTGCGGCTCCTGGTTAGGCTTCTGTGACTCAGCGCTTGGCCGGCATGTCGCCGACGCGCGAACCGGTCGCGAAGAAGTCGTGCAGGTCGTGCGCGAAGGTGTCGAACTTGGCGTAGGTGTTGCGGTTGGCGCGGTTGAACGCGTTGTACGCAAGCACGGCCGGGATGGCGACGAACAGGCCGAGGGCGGTCATGATCAGCGCTTCACCCACCGGGCCGGCGACGGCGTCGATGGACGCCTGGCCGGTGGCGCCGATGCGGATCAGGGCGCCGTAGATGCCCCAGACGGTGCCGAGCAGGCCGACGAAGGGCGCGGTGGCGCCGACGGTGGCCAGCCAGGTCATGCCGTTCTCGAGCTTGGCGCTTTCACGGGTCACGGCCTGGCGCAGGGCGCGGTCGATGAACTCCGAGCGGTTCAGGGCGTCGACCAGGCGGCTGCCCTCATGGCGCTGGTGGTGCGCAGCGGCCTGGGCGCAGTCCAGGGCGATCTTCGAGAACGGCTCGTTGGCCGGCTGCTCTTCCATGAAGCGGATGGCGTCCTGCGCGTTCGGGGTTTCCCAGAAGGTGCGGACCACCGTATCGGCGCGCTTGGCGACGACGGTGTTCTTGATGGCGTTCACGACCGTGTACCACCACGAACCGAACGACATGACCACGAGCATCAGGAAGACGACCCAGGAGACGAAGAACTCGCCCGGCTGGGAGACCATCTCATCCATCAGGTGGGAGAAGCCCATCTTCGACAGGGCGTCGGCGTTGTTGGCAGCGCCGCCAACAGCGGCCGCGGCGGTAAGGAGGATGTCCTGCAGCATAAGAGTGCCTTTCTTTGTGATTAACCGTTACGGGAATGTCGGCGGGTCAGGGATTACGGGGGTGTGAACTTGACGGGGACGAGGACATCGCCGCCCACCTTGACGCCATTGCGCAGGCCGGCGTTGAACTTCCAGCGGCGCGCGGCGTCCATGGCCGCACGATCAAGGTTGCGGTTGCGGCTCGACTTGTCGACGACCACGTTGAGCACGTTGCCGTTGGCGTCGATGGTGACGCGCAGCATCACCGTGCCGCCCACGCCTTCACGCAGTTCCTTGGCGGGGTAGCGCGGCTGGTTCAGCGCGCGGCCGCTGATGTCCTCGGACGGCGCGAAGTCGGACGGCGGGGCCGGCGGCGACGGCGGGGCCGGCGGCGGGGCTTCGATGTCGATCGGGCTCGGGTCGTCGAACACCACCGGCGGCTCTTCCGGCGGCGGCGGGACCGGCGTCGGCTTGGGCTGCTCGATGATCTTCTGGACCACCTTGGGCGGTTCCGGCGGCGGCGGCGGCGGCGGCGGGGGCGGCGGCGGCGGCTCGATGAAGCTGACCTGGGTCACTTCGTCGTCCTTGTCCGGCGCATCCGGGGTGGCCACCGGCACCAGCATCAGCATGAAGGCGATCGCATGAAGCGCGATGGCAAACGCGTTGCCGCCGATGCGAGCCCAGCTGATGCCCTGGGGTGGGTTGTCGTAGTTGTAATTCTTGTCCGTCATGCGGGTGGCGGCTCGAGCTCTCGGTCGGTCGGCATTCAGCCGTGACCCGCCGGGGACCGGCGGGAACTTGTTAGCTTATACGAAGGTGCCTGGTTTACCAACCAATCAGCGGGAGATCTGGGCCAGGGCCTTCTGGGCCTCGGCCTTGGTGCTGGGGTCCTTGGCGGCTTCACGGTAGGCCGCCTGGGCCGCCGCGATGTTGTCTGAATAGTACTCCGCCCGGGCGATGGCCATCCAGGCGTTGCCGGGGTTCTTGATGCCCTTGGCCAGCGCCTGCTGGGCCGCGGCCTTGGACTCGGCGTTGCGGTCCTCCTGGCCGAGGATCTGGGCCAGGAACAGGGCCGGCTCGCCGTCGGTGGCCAGCGGGGCCGCCTTCTGCGCCGCGGCGATGGCGGCGGGGATGTTGTCGCTGAAGTAGTGCGCCTGGGCCAGCTGGGAGTAATTCTTGCCGTCGGCCGGGACGATGCCCTTGGCCATGCCCTCTTCCAGGATGGCGGCGGCGTCCTTCTCGCGGTCCATGCCGAAGTACATGCTCACCAGGCGCTGGTAGTCCACCGCTTCGGTCAGCATGCCCTTCTGGCGGGCGGCGTCGAGCAGGGCGGCGGCCTTCTCGGTCTGGTCGGCATTGCTGTAGATGCCGGCCAGCATCATCATCGCGCGCTTGTCGTCGGGCTTCTGGCGCTGCAGCTGCTCGCCCAGGGCGATGGCGGCGGCGTTGTCCTCGGTCTCGGCGTAGCAGGCCAGCAGCATCTGCAGCCACTGGTCCTCGGGGGCGTCGGGCTTGAGCTCGATGGCGCGCTTGAGGGCCGGGATGGCTTCGGCGAACTTGTTGTTGTTGTAGAAGCTGGCGCCCTGCAGGCCGTACACCTGCGGGTTGGTGGTCTTGGTCTCGGCGATGACCCGGGCGATCAGGGGGTCGGCCAGGTCGTAGTTGTTGGCGTTCACGTGCACCGAGGCCAGGCTGAGCATGGCGGTGTAGTGGTTGTCGTTGGACAGCGCGTTCTCTTCGATGGCGCGGGTGAGGTAGCTGATGGCCCGGGCGTCGTCTTCGAGGTTGATGGCGGCCGTGCCGGCCAGCAGCGAGGCCATGGCGCGGTCGTAGGGCTTGGCCTTGTCGTTGGCGAGGATTTCCTCGGCCGCGGCAATCACCTTCTCTTCCTCGCCGTCGGCCTCGTAGGCCTTCTGCAGGCGCGTGACCGGCTTGGCCAGGCGCGGCGAGAACTCGCCCTTGGGATCTTCGCGGGTGGCGTCCGGGTACTGGGCTTCGCGCTCTTCCTTCTTGCCGCGACGGTCGCGCTGCGCTTCGGCCTCGGGCGCGGCGACGCAGAACGCGAGCAGCATCAGCGAAGCAAGCTTGAGGGAATGGGTTGCCTTCATGGGGGAAGCTCCTGGACGCCGCGCTGTGCGGGGCAGTGGGTCAACAAGGGTAACGGGGAATGGAGCATTTGCTCAAGTGCGCCTGGCCGCATTTGCCGTTCGCTCCCGTATCCATTCCTCTGGCCCAAGCTTGACCGGTTGTGGCACCGGCCGGATTAAGACGGCGTTAACCGGCCCGCCGCGTTCAGCCCGTGGTGGGAAAATTCGCGATCGCGAAGGCCACGCGCTCGGCGGGATCCTTCGAAAGTTGACCGCTGTCACGCAATGCCTCGACCTTGTGCAGGCGCCCCTCCAGCCCGTTGCCGTTGGCCATCTGGATGGCCAGGCCCGGCCGCGCGTTGAGCTCCAGGATCAGCGGGCCCTTGTCGCGGTCGAGCACGAAGTCCACGCCCACGTAGCCCAGGCCCGACAGCTCGTAGCAGCGCGACGCCATCTGCAGCAAATCGGTCCAGTGGGGAATGGCAAGGCCGACAATGGAATGTTCCGTATCCGGATGCTCCCGGATGATCTCCGTGCCCCAGACGCCGCGCTTGGTCTTGCCGCTGGGAATGTCGATGCCCACGCCGATGGCGCCCTGGTGCAGGTTGGCCTTGCCGTCGGACAGGCGCGTGGGCAGGCGGATCATGGCCATCACCGGGTAGCCCAGGAAGACGATGATGCGGATGTCGGGCACGCCCTTGTAGCTGACGTTGTCGAATATGGGGTCGAACTGCACGCAGTATTCGACGATCAGGTGGTCGGGCTGGCCGCCCAGCGAGAACAGCCCCGAGAGCCCGTTGGACAGGTGGTGCTCGAACTCTTCGCGGCTCATCAGCGAGCCGTTCGCGCGGCGGTACTTGTCGCCGCGGCGGCCGGAGATGACCAGGATGCCGTCGCCGCCCGAACCGTGGGCGGGCTTGACCACGAAGCTTTCACGGCACTTGAGGATCTCGTGCAGCTCGGCGATCTCGTGTTCCTCGCGCACCACCGCGTACAGGTCGGGCACCGGCAGGCCGGCCTGCAGCGCCAGCTTCTTGGTCAGCAGCTTGTCGTCCACGCGCGGGTAGAACTTGCGCGGGTTGTGCATCAGCACGTAGTGGGCATTGCGCTGGCCGATGCCCATCAGCCCGATCTGGCGCAGGCGCTTGGCGACGCGGAAGGGGTTGAACCAGCCCATGGCTCAGGCCTTGGCCTGGGTGTCGGCGGTGCCGGTGGCGTCGTCGGCCGCGGGCGGCGGCACGATCGGGTCCGGTTCGCGGGCCAGGGCGCGGAAGCGCAGCAGTTCGTTGAGGCGGTAGCCCGAGTAGCGGCCCAGCAGCAGCGCCATGGCGAACAGCACCAGCAGCACTTCCGGGAACACGAACACCAGGTGTTCCAGCGGCTGCCAGCTCATCACCAGGTAGGCCAGCGCCGACACCACCAGGGTGCCCACGCCTTCGCGGATGGCGGTGCCCGCGCCGCGTTCGTCCCAGGCCACCGACATGCGCTCGATGGTCATGGCCATGATGACCATCGGGAACAGCGCCACCGACAGGCCCACTTCCAGGCCCAGGCGGTTGGACAGCACGCTGACGGCCGCCATCAGCAGCACCACCAGGATGAGGATGGCGGTCAGGCGCGGCACCAGCAGCAGGCGCAGGCGCTCGAGGTAGAAGCGCACCAGCAGGCCGAAGCCCACCACCAGCACGAACAGCGTGACGCCGGCCACCAGCGCGGTTTCACGGAAGGCCAGCGCGATCAGCACGGGCATGAAGGTGCCGTAGGTCTTGATGCCCACCAGGTTTCGCAGCAGCAGCATGATGAAGGCGCCGATCGGCACCATCAGCAGGATGCGGTAGGTTTCCTGCGCCTGCAGCGGCAGGCTCAGCAGCGAGTAGCGCACCAGGTTGGCGTCCTGCACTTCCAGCCGGCGCTCGGCGGTGGCCATGGCGTCGGCCAGGTTGCTGCGCACGGTGAACATCAGCGCCGACGGCGGGGCGCCGTCGATGGCCATCAGCGGCTTGCCGCTGCGGCTCCACTCGAACAGGTCGGCCGGCTTGCCCTCGGCGGCGGTGCGCGGGTCGAGCATGGTCCAGCCCAGGCCGTTGTGCACGATCAGCCAGGTCTGCATGCGCGATTCGGGGTCGCGGTCCACTTCGGTCAGGCGGATGCCGTAGACCACGCGCGCCGGGATGTTGCGGTTGGCCAGCAGCTCGACGATGAAGTTGCTGCGGGCGACGTCGTCTTCGCCGAAGCGCTCGCGCAGCAGCGCCACTTCCTCGCTGGGCGAGGACTCGTTGAGGCGGCCCAGCAGTTCGCGCGCGAAGGTGATGGTGTTGGACGAACGGTCGCGCACCTGGTCGAGCAGGGTTTGCGCGGCGGTGGCGTAGGGTTCCTCGAGCACGGCCGGTTCGGGGATGACCGGGTCGAGCTCTTCCTCGGGCAGGGCCTGGTGGTCGTCGGCGCGCACGATGGTGGCGCGGTAGTAGAGGTCCTGTTCGCCCAGCGCGCGGCGGATGGCCCACTGCACCTCACGGCCGCCGTCGCCGGACTCTTCGAGCTTGGAGTAATTGCGGGCGACGAAGCGCTCGTCCAGCACGGTGTAGCCGGGCACCGTTTCGGGCAGCTGCAGCGTGACGGTGTTGGCGCCGGTGCGCGGCTGGTATTCCACGTGCGCCTGCACGGTCCAGACCTGCACCTTGGCATCGGGCTGGAGCGGGAACTTCAGCACGCTCCATTTGTAGTACATCGCCGCGAACGCGACCGCGATGATCGAGAAGGCCAGCAGGTAGAGGTGGCGTTTGCTCATGAGGATCCTGGTCGTGTTGCCGTGGCCGCCGCTCCGCTCCCCGGGCGCCGTACGCCCAGTGTAACCCCGGAGTCAGGAAGCCGAATACGCCGCCACCAGCAGGGCCGTGGCATTGCACGCGGCGTGGGCCAGGAAGGCGGCGCGCAGGCGCCCCGTGCGCAGGTAGACCAGCGCGAACGCGGCGCCCATGCCCGTGTACATGGCCAGCCCGCCCAGCCAGGCGGCGACGCCGGCCTCGGTGGGCACGGGTTCGTGCAGCAGCGCGAAAGCCACCGAAGTCAGCACCAGGCCGATGCCGCCGAAGCCGGCCAGCGCGAAACGCCGCAGCAGCACATGGCGCAGCAGCAGCTCTTCGGCGAACGGCCCCACCGCCACGATCAGCAGCCAGGCAAGCCAGGGCGCACTGCCCAGCAGGGCCGTGACCGGCTGGGCGTTGCTGGGTTCAAGCCCCGCGCCGGACTGTTCAAGCAACCATGCGAACGATTGCGCGCCCATCTGGATGGCGACACCCGCCGCCAGCGCCAGGCCATAGGCTGGCATCGGCGCCATGCGCGGCAGCGCACCGGCAAGCTTGCGGCCGCGCAGCCACCACACCAGCACGGCGGTGCACAGCATCGCCAGGATGGCCGCCACGGTGATGGCGGGCATCATCGGACCCATGTCCGGCGTGCCGACCACGGGCGTGCCGGCGGCCGCCAGCCCGGCCATGTGCAGCATCACCACGGGCACGATCATCAGCGTGGACAGCGCCACCAGCACGACGGTGGACAGCACGCAGTCCACCAGGAAGCCGCGCCAGGGCAGGACGGGGTGCGGCGTCGCCATCGCGGCGTTCGCGCGTTCCGAATCGCCCGGGTCGCCGCTGGCGGTCCCGGGCAACGTCGGGTCAGACGTCAAGGTTGGCGACCCGCAGGGCGTTTTCCTCGATGAAGTCGCGGCGCGGTTCCACCACGTCGCCCATCAGCGTGGAGAAGATCTGGTCGGCCGCAACGGCGTCCTCGATGCGCACCTTGAGCAGGCGGCGCGTTTCCGGATTCACCGTGGTTTCCCACAGCTGCTCGGGATTCATTTCGCCCAGGCCCTTGAAGCGCTGGATGGTGCGGCCCTTCTTGGCCTCTTCCAGCAGCCATTCCTGCGCCTGCAGGAACGTGGACACCGCACTGCTCTTGCCGCCGCGCGCCACGGTGGCGCCTTCCTGCAGCAGGCCGTGCAGCGTGGCCGCCATTTCATTCACCTGGCGCAGCTCGCCGCCCAGCAGCTGCGGCGCGGCGAGCACCTGCGTGGCCACGAGGCCATGGTGCTGCTTGCCGATGACCAGCGCGCCGGCATGGCCTTCGTCGCTGGCGGGCTGGATGCTGAAGACGTAGCGCGCGCGGCCCAGGCCGGTGGCGTTGAGGCGCTTCTCGAGTTCGCGGCACCACGGGGCCAGCGTTTCGGCGCTGGCGAAATCCTCGGCCTTGAGCGGCGCCATTTCCAGCATGGCCTCCAGCACCGGCGTGTCCACGCGGTGGGCGAAGCGGTCGATGGTTTCACGGGTGGCGACGAAGTCGAGCAGCAGCTTCTCGAGCTGCGCACCCGACACCGCCGGCGCGCCTTCGGCGATGCGCAGTTCGGCGTTCTCCACCGCGTTGTTGACGAGGTAGGCGTTGAGCGCGCCGTCGTCCTTGAGGTACATCTCGTTCTTGCCCTGCTTGATCTTGTACAGCGGCGGCAGGCCGATGTAGACGTGGCCGCGCTCGATGAGTTCCGGCATCTGGCGGTAGAAGAACGTCAGCAGCAGCGTGCGGATGTGCGAGCCGTCCACGTCGGCGTCGGTCATCAGGATGATGCGGTGGTAGCGCAGCTTGTCCGGGTTGTACTCGTCCTTGCCGATGCCGCAGCCCAGCGCGGTGATCAGCGTGCCGACCTCGGCCGAGGCCAGCATGCGGTCGAAGCGCGCGCGCTCGACGTTGAGGATCTTGCCCTTGAGCGGCAGGATGGCCTGCGTCTTGCGGTTGCGGCCCTGCTTGGCGGAGCCACCGGCGGAATCTCCCTCGACAATGAAGAGTTCGGTGTCGTTCGATGAGGTGCTGCTGCAATCGGCGAGCTTGCCGGGAAGGCGCAGTTTGCGCGTGGCGGTTTTTCGCGCCATTTCCCTGT
>Ga0138256_10001043_pt1 | contig 29790 bp, 29 predicted proteins | sample KNB2016incub_MG_FD_105486 | JGI IMG/M metagenome (GOLD analysis project Ga0138256, IMG submission 105486) | Active sludge microbial communities from wastewater in Klosterneuburg, Austria - KNB2014incub_MG | ecosystem: Engineered > WWTP > Activated sludge > Unclassified | place: Austria... | reverse complement strand
CTCTCGTACCTGCCCTCGAACAACATCGACGACCCGCCGGCCGGCAGGAGCGACGACGATCCGGATCGCGAGTCGGAGCTCCTGGACAAGCTCATCCCCGACGACCCGAACAAGCCTTACGACATCCATCGGCTGATCGGCGAGGTGGTCGACGACGGCAAGTTCCTCGAAGTGCACGCCGCCTATGCGCGCAATCTCGTGGTCGGGTTCGCGCGCCTGGCCAACCAGAGCGTCGGCATCGTCGCCAACCAGCCGAACTACCTGGCGGGCGTCCTCGACATCGACGCCTCGCTCAAGGGCGCCCGCTTCGTGCGCTTCTGCGACGCTTTCAACATCCCCCTCATCACCTTCGAGGACGTCCCGGGGTTCCTGCCCGGCACGCAGCAGGAATACGGCGGGATCATCAAGCACGGCGCGAAGCTCCTCTACGCCTATGCCGAGGCGACCGTTCCCAAGCTCACCGTGATCACCCGCAAGGCCTATGGCGGCGCTTACTGCGTCATGGCCTCGAAGCACCTGCGGACGGACGTCAACCTCGCCTACCCTTGCGCCGAGATCGCGGTCATGGGACCCGAAGGCGCGGTCAACATCCTCTTCAAGCGCGACCTGGAAAAGGCGGGCCCGGCCGCCGCCGAGGCGCGTGCCGAGAAGGTCGCCCTCTACCGGGAGAAGTTCTCCAACCCTTACATCGCAGCCCAGCGGGGCTTCGTCGACGCGGTCATCGAACCGCGCAAGACCCGGCCGGCGCTCATCCGTGCCCTGCGGCAGCTGCGCAGCAAGCGCCAGTCCCTGCCGGCCAAGAAGCACGGCAATTTACCGCTCTGAGGCCGCTTCGAAGGCGCTCGGGAGCCGCGTTCGCTTGACAGTTGCGCCCCCCTGCGGCAAGCTGCAGGGGCCTGTTATTCAACAATTGGAGTTGAGGAGAAGCTGTTATGCGTGAAAAAGATCGCGATCTCCGGCGCCGCCGTCAGCGCCGTCTCGAGCGGCTGAGACAACGCAACCAGGAAGAGGTCGCCAAGCGCAAGACGGCGCGGACGGAGGGGTCGAAGCGGACCTTGAAGGCGACCGACAAGGAGGCCGACGCCTCCGCGGCTGCGGCCGGCGAGAAGAAGCCCGCGAAGAAGCCCGCGGCGAAGAAGACCGCCCCGGACACCGCCGCGGCTGCCGGCGCCGAAGGCGCCACTGGCTCCGCTGGCTCCGATGTCGCCGAGAAGAAGGTCCGCAAGTCTCCGGCCAAGAAGCCCGCCGCCAAGAAGGCCGAGGAGTCCACCCAGGAGACCCTCCTGCCGGAGCCGGCAGACAGCTGAGCCCGGCACCTCGATGCGCATTGCGATCGGTGCCGATCACGCCGGCTTCATCCTGAAAGATCATCTCCGCGCCCGGCTCGCCGACGCCGGGCACGAGTTGCGCGATTGCGGCACGCACGCCGCCGACTCGGTGGACTATCCGGACTACGCCGGCCTGGTGGCGCGCGCCGTGGCGGAGGGCGAGGCCGAGTGGGGCATCCTGGTCTGCGGCTCCGGAATCGGCATGGCGATCGCGGCCAACCGATTCCGCGGCGTCCGCGCCGCCGCCTGCATCGACCTCTATTCGGCGCAGCTCTCGCGGCAGCACAACGATGCCAACGTCCTCACCCTGGGAAGCCGCATCGTCGCTCCGCCGCTCGCGGAGGCGATCGTCGACCTCTTTCTCGCCACCCCATTCGAAGGCGGCCGCCACGCGCGCCGCGTCGCCAAGCTGGACGGAGACCGTGGATGATCGCTCGCCCCCTTGCCGAGGTTGACCCCGCCATCGCGGCCGAAGTCGCTGCCGAGGAGCGCCGCCAGAACGAGGGGCTCGAGCTCATCGCGTCCGAGAACTTCGCCAGCCGCGCCGTCATGGCGGCGGCGGGAAGTGTCCTCACCAACAAGTACGCCGAGGGCTATCCCGGCCGGCGTTACTACGGCGGCTGCGAAGTGGTCGACCGCGTCGAGACGATGGCGATCGAGCGCCTGAAACAGCTCTTCGGCGCCGAGCACGCCAACGTGCAGCCGCACTCGGGCACCTCGGCGAACACCGCCGTTTACTTCGCGATGCTGCGCCCGGGCGACACCCTGATGGGGATGGATCTCTCCTGCGGCGGGCACCTCACCCACGGCCATCGCCTGTCCTATTCGGGCCGCGACTTCAACGTCGTCGCCTACGGCGTCGACCGCGCGACGGAGCGCATCGACTTCGACGAGGTCGAGCGCCTGGCGCTCGAGCACCGGCCGAAGCTGATCATCTGCGGCGCCTCGGCCTACAGCCGCACGATAGATTTCGCGCGCTTCCGCGAGATCGCCGACCGTTCGGGGTCCCTCCTCATGGCGGACATCGCCCACATCGCCGGGCTGGTCGCCGCCGGCCTCCACCCTTCGCCGGTGCCGCACTGCCATTTCGTGACCTCGACGACGCACAAGACGCTGCGCGGGCCGCGCGGTGGAGTGGTGATGTGCAAGGCAGAGTACGCCAAGGAGATCGACCGTGCGGTCTTCCCCGGCCTCCAGGGCGGACCGCTCATGCACGTCATCGCCGCCAAGGCGGTGGCGTTCGGCGAGGCGCTCTCCGAGGGTTTCCGTGCCTACCAGGCGCAGATCGTCGCCAACACCGCGGCGCTCGCCGCAGCGCTCGCCGCTGAGGGTTTCCGCATCGTGTCGGGTGGCACCGACAACCATCTCTTCCTGATGGACGTGACGGGCCGCGGCCTGACGGGGAAGTCCGCGGAAAAGGCGCTCGACGCCGCCGCGATCACGGTCAACAAGAACACGATCCCCTTCGATGCCAACTCGCCGATGGTCGCTTCGGGAGTCCGCGTGGGCACCGCCGCGGTGACGACCCGCGGCATGAAGGGTCCCGAGATGGGCGCCGTCGCGCAGCTCATCGCGGAGGTCCTGGCGGCACCCGACGACGCCGGCGTGCACGCGGCGGTGCGCGAGCGCGTGCGCCGCCTGTGCGCGCACTTTCCGCTCTACGATCCCCAGCATGCCGCTGCCGCCGGTTGAGAGAGCTGCAGCGGCCATGACCGGCTGGGCCCCCGACTCCTGGCGGCACTTCCCGGCCGAGCAGCAGCCGGTCTACGCGGATGCCGCAGAGGTCGAGGAGGTCTGCCGCCAACTCGCGGAGCTGCCGCCGCTCGTCACCTCGTGGGAAGTCGAAGCGCTCAAAGGCCAGCTCGCCGACGCCGCCGAGGGACGGGCGTTCCTCCTGCAGGGCGGCGATTGCGCAGAGAGCTTCGCCGACTGCACCTCCGCAGTCATCGCCAACAAGCTCAAGGTCCTCCTCCAGATGAGCCTCGTGCTGGTGCACGGCTCGCAGCGCCCGGTCATCCGGGTCGGACGCTTCGCGGGCCAGTATGCCAAGCCTCGCTCCGCCGACCTCGAAGAGCAGGGTGGAGTGACGCTCCCGGCCTATCGCGGCGACCTCATCAACCGCACGCCCTTCACCGCCGAGGATCGCGCCTTCGATCCGCAGCTTCTGTTGCGCGGTTACGAACGCGCCGCGCTGACGCTCAATTTCATCCGCGCCCTCGTCGACGGTGGTTTCGCGGATCTCCACCATCCCGAATACTGGGATCTCGAATTCGTCCAGCACTCGCCGCTCGCTGACGACTACCGCCGCATCGTCGCGGGGATCGCCGATTCGCTGCGCTTCATGGAGACCCTCGCCGGCCGGCAGGTGGGGGAGATGAACCGGGTCGATTTCTTCACCAGCCACGAGGGCCTTCATCTGCGCTACGAGCAGGCCCAGACGCGCCGGGTGCCGCACCGCGAAGGCTGGTACAACCTGTCGACGCACTTCCCGTGGATCGGCATGCGCACGGCGAAGCTCGGTGGCGCCCACGTCGAGTATTTCCGCGGCATCGCCAACCCGATCGCGGTCAAGGTCGGACTTGGGACGACGCCCGACGCTCTCCTCGAGCTCATCGACGTGCTCTCGCCGCACGACGAGCCGGGCCGGCTGACCCTGATTCACCGGTTCGGCGCGCGCGCCATCGCCGAGCGGCTGCCGCCGCTGGTCGAGGCGGTGGAGAGCGCCGGGCGCCGCGTCCTCTGGTCGTGCGATCCGATGCACGGCAACACCGAATCGACGCCGCAGGGCAGGAAGACGCGCCGTTTCGAGCACATCCTCGAGGAGCTCGAGCAGGCATTCGCGATTCACCAGCGGATCGGCTCGGTTCTGGGCGGCGTCCATCTCGAGCTCACCGGCGAGAACGTCACCGAGTGCATCGGCGGCGCTCGCGGCCTCGAGGCGGCCGGACTCGCGCTCGCCTATCGCACCCAGGTCGATCCGCGCTTGAACTGCGAACAGGCGCTCGAAATGGTCATGCGCATCGCCCGCCGCATCGGCCCCCCGCCGGCCTGACGCCGGCCTGGCGCCGGATTCAGCCCAGGCCGCGACGGCCGCGCAGCTGCGTCCTCAGCTCGCCGATCAGGAAGATCGACCCGCACGCAACGACCAACTCGGATTCGCTCGCGAGCGCGAGCTCGAGAGCGGCGTCGATGCGCGCTTCGACAGCCACGTTCTTTGCGGCCGGCACGAGACCGGTGAGCGCCGCCGGTTCGGCGGCGCGCGGCGAGTTCGGTCGGGTGAGGACCACGCTTTGGGCGCGCGCCGCCAGCGCCGGCAACATGTGCGGCAGATCCTTGTCCGCCAGGGCGCCGAACAGCAGGGTGTAGGGGCGATCGAGCTCGTCGAGGAAGGCCACCAGCGCCGCGCAGCCGTCGGGATTGTGCGCGGCGTCCAGCAGCACCATGGTCGCCGTTCCCGGGACCGCGATCGACTCGAGGCGGCCGGGCCAGCGGCAGCGAGCGACGCCGGACACGATGGCCGCGCGGTCGAATGGCGGCAGACCGGCCTCCGCGAACCGTTCGGCAGCAACGACAGCGGTCGCGATGTTCCAGGCCTGGTGGCGTCCCGCGAGAGCGCTTTCGAGGTCGTAGCTCCGGCGACGGGTGACGAGCTCGATCCGGAGCCCGGCGAGGCCGCGAAAATGCACCTCCATGGCGACGACCTCGCCACTCACCTCGACTACCTTCGCACCGCGCATCGCGGCCTCCTCGAGCAGGGCGGCGCGAGCCTCCGGGACCTGAGGCGAAAGAACGGCGGGACGCCGCGGGCGCAGCACTCCGGCCTTCTCGCGGGCGATGGCGTCGAGGGTCGAGCCGAGGAACTCCTGATGGTCGAACGCAATCGCGGCGATGACGGCGAGGCGGGCGTCGGCGAGGTTGGTCGCGTCGAGGCGCCCGCCCATGCCGACCTCGAGCACGGCGAAATCGCAACTCCGGCGAGCGAAGTGGAGGAACGCCGCGAGAGTCATCGCTTCGAAGTAGGTCGGGCTCGCGTGGCCGAGGCGCGCGGCGGTGGCAAGGACCTCGCGCAGCAGGTCGGCGAGCACCTCGGCCGGGATCGTCTCGCCCGCGACGCGGATGCGCTCCTCGGGACTCTCGAGGTGCGGCGAGGTGTAGAGCCCGGTCGCGAGGCCGCCGGCGCTTGCGATCGCTGCCAGCAGGGAGGCGACGGAGCCCTTGCCGTTGGTGCCGGCGACGATGACCGCCGGCGTTGCGCGTTCGGGAGAGCCGAGCTCTCCGGCGAGCTCGCGCAGGTGGTCGAGGCCGAGCCGGATGCCGAAGCGTTCGAGTCCGTCGAGAATCTCCCGGGCCGAGGTCACGAGTGCGCCCTGGTCCCGGAAGCCCGCCGTCAGACGAGGTGGCGCAGGCAGCGCGCCAGGGTCGACTTGAGCTCGGGCCGCGGCACGACGAGGTCGAGGAAGCCGTGCTCGAGCAGGAACTCGCTGCGCTGGAAGCCTTCGGGCAGGCTCTGGCGGATCGTCTGCTCGATGACCCGCGGACCGGCGAAGCCGATGAGGGCGCCGGGCTCGGCGATGTTCAAGTCACCCAGCATCGCGAAGGATGCCGTCACGCCACCGGTCGTGGGATCGGTGAGCACGGAGATGTAAGGCACCCCGGCCTCGCGCAGGCGCATCAGCGCGGCCGAGATCTTGGCCATCTGCATGAGTGAGAGGATGCCTTCCTGCATGCGCGCTCCGCCGGACGCCGAGACGATGACCAGCGGGCGCTTCCTGTCATGCGCGACTTCGGCGGCACGGGTGAGCTTCTCGCCGACCACCGAACCCATGGAGCCGCCCATGAAGCGATAGTCCATGACCGCGAGCACGACCGGGATCTCCTCGATCGCGCCGGCGACGACCATCACGGCGTCGGAGACACCGAGCGCCTTCTGGTAGGCCTTGAGGCGGTCGGCATAGCGCTTCGTGTCGGCAAAACCGAGCGGATCGGCGGGGACGACCTCGTCGAAGAGGGTCTTCGGCTGGGCTTCATCGAGCAGGAGGGCGATGCGCGCCGGAGCGTCGATGCGGAAGTGGAAACCGCACTTGGGGCAGATGCGGAGGTTGCGCTCCAGTTCCTTCGAGTAGACGATCTCGCGGCAGCCGTCACAGCGCAGCCACAAGCCCTCCGGAACCGTGCTGCGTTCGCGCGATTCCCGAACGGCTTTCGGTTTCTTGTCCTTCTTGAACCAGGCCATATCGGATCGGGTCCGCTAGCGGTCGCCGCCCGCTCCGAACAGGAGCGGAGGAAACGACAGGGGCGCCGGTCGACGGTTCGATCGGCGCCCCTGGCGGATCCGGGAAGCACGGATCCGATAGCGGACAGACGGGCTCAGATTTCGGCTGCGCCCTCTTCCTCCGCCTCGAGATCGTTCGGGATTCCGAGTCGCAGGCAGGCGGCGTCATACATCTGGCGCGCGGCCTTCTTTCCATTCTGCAACTGTGCCAGCTTCTCCTTCACCTTGGCGAGCTCGTCCTCGATCTGGCGATCGAGATCCGAGATCTCCTGCTTGGTGACCGAGAGGGTGTTCTCGTAGAACTTCCGCTGTTGGTCGTTCAGGCTCATGCGCTCTCCTTACAGCTTGAACGGAATCTTGAGTTGGTACCACATCTTCACCCGCACGCCAGCCTTGGTGGCGGGACTGAACACTGCAGAACGTACTGCCGCAAGCGCGGCTTCGTTGATGCCTACCTTCTGCGACACACCGCTCTCGAGGCGCGTCTCCGCGACTCGGCCGGTCTCGTCGACCAGCAGGGACACGATCACTGTCCCTTCCACCTTCATGCGTCGAGCCATCGCAGGATACTCTGGTTTCGTGAGGCTGACAAGAACTGGCGGCTTTACGCCGGCGCCGGGACGGACGAGATCGCCTTCTTTGACTTGCGGTGTTTCCGCAGCCTGGGGCACGGCGGCGGGGGGCGTCTCGACCACCGGCTCGGGAACGGCGGCTGGCGGAGTCTCGACGACGGCGGCGGGTGCGGGCACGGGCGCGGGTGCGGGTGGCGCTTCCTGTGCGGGCGGGGGCGCGGCGGCAGTCGTCGCTGCCGCTGCCTGCGGCTTGGTGTTCAACTTGTCGAGCTCGGTCTTGCGCCGCGCGAGCTCCTCCTCGTACTTCTTCTTGAGCTCCTCTTCACGCCGCTTGACCTCGTCGCTGACCATCTGATCGACATTCTGGCCCGCATCGGGCGCGGCTGCGGCGGGCGTGGCCCCTGTCGCCTCGGTCGCCGGCCGGTTGGCATCGACGGCTCCAGCTGCGGCGCCAGCGTCGGGTGTGGCGGAGGCTTCGGTTCCAGCCGGCGCGGGCGTCGCCGGAGGAGCAGACGGTGCGCCCCGTCCGAGCAGGACATAGGCGAGAAGGCCAGCCGCCGCAACCCCGCCGATGGCGATCCAGAGCATCTTGCCGCTGCGTCCCGCGTCGGCGTCCTCGATCTTCGACACGCCCGTCGGCGCCACGACAGCGACCTCCACGGGACGCGCGGGCACCGCCGCGGAGGGCGCGCTGGCCGCGCCGCGCGCTGGCGTCGAAGCTGCCGAAGCGGTGGGTGTCGGGGCCGCGCCCGCCAGGGCCTCGGCCGCGAAGAGCTGGTGCAGGTAGGCGCCGAGGTCGGCCTGCGACGGGGCTGGCTTGAGCGAAGCGAGGATGCCGTCGATCTCGCGCTGCATCTCGCCGGCGGACTTGAAGCGATCCTCGGGGTCGCGCGCCAGTGCCTTGAGAACGAGCGCGTTGACCTCCAGGGGAAGACGGGGATCGAGATCGCGCGGCGCCTGGATCCGCCCCTCGCGGACGGCGTCGAGCACCGATATCTCGCTCTCGCCGGAGAAGAGCCTCCTGCCGGTGAGCATCTCGAACAGCAGCGAGCCGAGCGAGAAGATGTCCGACCGCGCGTCGACCGGTCGTCCCCACGCCTGCTCCGGAGACATGTACTGGAGCTTGCCCTTGAGCGCACCCATCTGCGTCTTGGAGGTCTTGGTGACCGCCTTGACGATGCCGAAGTCGCAGAGCTTGATGTCGCCCTCGTAGCTGATCAGTACGTTCTGGGGCGACACGTCGCGGTGCACGAGGCCTAGGGCGCGGCCCTCGAAGTCCTTCTGCCGGTGCGCATGGTCGAGCGCCGACGCGAGACGCGACCCGACCATCAGCGCCAGACCGAGCGGCAGCGGACGGCTCTCGGCACGCGCGCTGTTCAGGATGGACCGCAGATCCTTGCCGTCCACGAACTCCATGGCGATGAAGTAGTCGTCGCCGATCTTGCCGAGGTCGTAGATGTGGATGATGTTGTTGTGGTTCAGCTGTGCGGCGAGCTTGGCCTCGTCGATGAACATCGTGACGAAGTCGGAGCTGTCCGTGAGGTGCGGCAGGATCTTCTTGATGGCGACCGTCTTCTGGAAGCCCTCGACGCCCTTCATGCGCGCCTTCCAGACTTCGGCCATGCCGCCGACCGCGATCCGTTCGAGCAGCGTGTACTGCCCGAACGCGCTCGACGGCGGCTGCAGGAAGGAGGGCTGGACCTGAATCTTCTGGGTCGCGAAGGTCTCTTTGGGCGCTGCGGGCCGCGCCGCCGGACCGCTCTCCCGGGCGCGCGGCTTGGCGAGCTGGTCGAGCTGGGAGAGATCGATTTCCCGGCTCTGCTTGCGCGCCGCGGTCGTGGACTCGGACGCCTTGCCGGTCGGAGCTGCCGCGGCTGCGATCGGAGCGATCGGAGCGATCGGAGCGGCCGGCGTGACCGGCACGACCGGAGAAACTGGGGCGACTGGAGCCGGCGCGGCCACGCCGGCGGGAACGGCGGGTCGTGGCGCCGGCGCGCTCGCCGCCGGCGTTGCCACGGGCGGAACCGGAGCCGCTGGTTTCGCGGACCGCTTCGGCATGTCCAGGCCGGACAGTGTTGCCGACAGCATGTCGTCGATCCTGGTCGAAGCCTTCTTGGCTGCCGGCGCCGCGGCCTGCGCGTCCTTCGTCATCCCCGAAAGAGTGCGCTCGAGGCGCTGTTCCATCTCCAGCGACCGCGCTCCGACGCCGGCCCCCGGGGAGCTCGGCGCGGCCGGACGAGCCGCGGGCGGAGGGGTCGGAGTGGTCGGAGGGGTCACCTGGGTCGGCGGCGGGGCGGCCGCGGACGCGGCGCCCGCGACCTCGTTCTCCACTTCGGCCAACAGGTCGCCGAACAGCTCCTGCGAAGTGAGCCGCTTCTGATCGGGCTCGGTCTCGCTCTTGCGCGGCGCGCGCGCGCTGGCGACCACGCGCCGCGCGAGTTGCCGGAGATCCTTTTCGCTGAACGGCTTGATCAGGGATTCGTCGGCCTCGAGGGGGCCCAACTCCCGGCCCACGACCTCCGGCAGGAGCGCGATCGATCCCGGTCCGCCGTGAGCGCGCGAGAGGTTGCGCAGCATCTCGGGAGCGCCCGGAAGCTCGGCGTTGATGAGCACGAGCTGTGGGGCGCGATCCGCGACCGCTGCCACTGCGGCCTCGCAGCTCGCGACGACTTCTACCTGCCAGCCGTCCGACCCGAGGCCGTCGCGCACGCGTTCAGCGTGTCGACCTTCCGATTCAACGACGAGGATCAACGACATCGGAACTCCCTCAAGAGACGTTGCGAGAGTTCTAACACTCTGAATCCAGCGAGTCAATCAGAGTGTCGGCGCGATCCGCTGATTCCTGAGGGGTTTAGCGTAGGATGCCGGAAGTATCCCATGCTCATTCTCGGACTCGACCCAGGGAGCCTCCATACCGGCTATGGGCTCATCGAATGTCGCGCCGGAGCGGCGCGCCCGATCTCGGCCGGCCGATGGTCGGCGCCGCCGAAGCTGGGTGTGACCGAGCGCCTGAAGATCCTCGCCGACGGCCTCGACGACCTGTTGCGGCGCTCCCGCCCGGACTTCGCCGCCATGGAGAAGCCGTTCCACGGCGTCAACTCGCGCTCGGTGATCGTCCTGGCCGAAGCGCGCGGGGCGTTGCTCCTCACCCTGGCGCGCAGCGGCCTCAGGGTCGAGGAGTACTCTCCGGCCGAGGTCAAGAGCGCTGTCACCGGCAGCGGCCGGGCCGAAAAAGACCAGGTGGCGCGCATGGTCCGCCTGCTTCTCGGGCTGCCCGCGGAGAGCTTCCCGGCGGACGCGACAGATGCCCTCGCCGTCGCGTTGTGCTCCTCGCAGAGGCAGAGTCTCCGCCTGCTGACGCAGGCGGCCGCCGTCCCTAAGTAGCTTTCGATCAACTGCTTAGCCCGGAATTTCCGGCTTGACCGGTTTTTTTTTGCTGTGCTACGCTTCCATCTTCGACGATCAGGCAGAAGCTCCAGCCGACGTGTAACGGGGGATCGTGGCCTTTCAAGGATCGCTTCGCGAGTTGCCACTGCCCGACATCATTCAGTTGGTGGCGGTGTCGGGGAAGACGGGAGTCTTCACGCTGAAGAACGGCGCGGAGACCGGGAGGATCTTTCTTCGCAAAGGACAGATCGTCCATGCCGCGGTGAGCACTCTCGTCGGGGAGCATGCGGTGTACGAGCTCGCTCGCTGGCAGCAGGGTGAGTTCATCTTCACTCCCGGAACCGAGTCGGAAGTCGAGTCGATCGACAAGTCGAACACCAACCTCCTGATGGAGGCAGCGCGGCAGATCGACGAATGGAAGATTCTCTCGAAGAAGATCGGATCGACCCGGATGGTGCCGGTTTTTGCGGCGCAGGAAGGGCTGAGCTCCGTTTCGTTCTCGCCTAGCGAGTGGGCGGTGGTTTCCAAGGTGGACGAGCGCCGCAATATCGACGAGATCGCCGCCGGTCTGGGGCATGGGGCCTTCGAAGTCTGCAAAGTGATCTATGGAATGCTCACCGCCGGAGTGCTCGCGCTGCGCGAGGATCTGCGGCGCTTGCCGCTCGACCGTGTGCAGCGAATGGGCGCCGACGAGCAGGCCCGGGTCGCGGATCAGATCTACCGTTTTGGCCAGCAGCTGATGGCCGGCCAGGAGCGTAGCGGGCAGCTCGACGGCGCGCTCCGGCTCTTCCGGGCCGAGATGGAATCGGGCCGCGGCGCGGACGCCGTTCTCGACCTGGTGCGCGCCTGCGAGAAGGTGGTTTCGGCGCAGCTCGGTCCGAACCAGGCGAAGACCTTCCTGGACCGGGTCGGACAGCTTCTGCAGCCCGCCTGATTTTCGCCTTTTCCCCGATCCGGGTCCGGGGAGCCAACCCGGCGCCGTTCGCTCGCGCAGCCCCCGAAGCCTCCGGCCGCCCCGCGGCCCGCAGCGTTCCCGGACTCGCCTGAGGCAACTCTTGGATTCATCCCAATGGGCGCTCGAAAGCACGGCGGATGGGGTTACAATCCGGAGTGGAGAGTCTTGTACCGGGGCTGCTTCGAGGCCATTCGAGGCTCGTTCGTCTTCGGGGGCGCGCTGAGGAATAGGTAGAAATTGCGCTTCTCTACCTGAACTCGAGAGTCTATGTTTCGAATGGTCAGACCTGCAGAATCGCCGTTTTCGCTTCTTTCCGGAGGAAATATGAAGAAGATACTGTTGCTTGTCATCCTGATCGCCTGCTGCGTCGGCGGTTTCCCGGCTTTTGCTCAGCAGGCCTCGGCTCCGACTGCCACGGGTGAGACCGGACTGTTCACCTTGCTCGACGGCTGGACACTGCCGAAGGGCGAGTGGTCGCTCGGCTTCTATTACAACAACTGGGATCGCCTCGTAGCGCCGGTGCCCGGCGGCGTCACCCGTCCGCTCTCCGATGACTGGGACTACGACTGGAACCGCTTGAGCGCGAGCGTGGGCTACGGTCTGACCGACCGCTTCGAGCTCTCGGTCATGATCCCCTACGAGGACTACACGGCCTCCGACAATCGGCATCTCGGTTACGTCAACGGCACCAGTTTCAGCAACAAGATCAATGGCAGCGGACTGGGCAACATCCACGTCGGCGGCAAGTACCAGCTGTTCGCCAGCGCCGAAGAGGGCAAGGCGCTCTCGCTGAACGCTTTCGTCGAGCTTCCGACGGGCGATGAGAAAGAGGGCATTGTGACCGGCGGCACCGGTTGGGGTGTGGGCGTCAACTGGGACTTCGCCCCGAACTGGCTGGCACGCTTCGGCTATCGTGATCCTGGTTCCGCCGACCACTTCGACGTCTCGGAGGAGCTCCAGGCCGGTCTCGGCTACTCGACGGCGATCAACGATCGCTTCGACTGGATCACCGAGCTTGCGGCGACCCTCTACCAGGGTGGCGACACGAACCCCGACGATGCCTTCGACCTGACCACCGGCGGACGCTATTGGTTCGGCGACACCGGCCAGTGGGCGATGAACTTCGGACTTCGGGTCGAGCTCAATCAGCTTTCCAACACCGACGAACACTGCCCGATCGGCGGTCTCGTGGGTTTGACCTTCTTCCCCCGTGCCAAGGGCCATGCGCAGATCCTCGCCGACCGTCTCGCCGCCGAGAAGGCAGCTGAAGAGGCACGCATCGCAGCCGAGGCGGCAGCCGCTGCCGCGGCGAAGCAGGCCGAAGAAGCACGCATCGCCGCGGAGAAGGCCGCGGAAACCGCGCGCCAGGCGGAGGCGGCTCGCCAGGCGGAAGCGGCACGCCTCGCGGCCGAAGAAGCGGCGCGCGTCAAGCCGAGCGAGGAGACAGTCCAGTTCCCCTCGTCCGGCGAGCGCCTGTCGAATATCGCCAAGGCGAAGCTCGACGAAGTTGCGCTGCGTCTCAAGCAGACTCCCGCGGCGACCGCTCTCATCATCGGCCATGCCGACAATCAGGGTACGGATGCCACCAATCAGGCCCTGGGTCTGCGCCGTGCGGAGGCGGCCAAGTCGTTCCTGGTGAAGCGCCACCAGATCGACAGCAATCGCATCACGGTCGAGAGCCGCGGCAGCTCCGAGCCCATCGCCGCGAACGACACCGAGGCCGGGCGTGAGCAGAACCGGCGCGTCGTGATCGTGGTGACCCTGCCGTAATGCGGCTGCCGTCGGGGCGAGGGAAACCTCGCCCTTGAAGAGGGAGACCCCGCGGAGCTCGTGTTCCGCGGGGTTTTTTCTTTTGGCTGCCCGCCGAGCGCTCCAGGCTAGCTTCCGGGAGCGTCGAGGGTCTCGCGGTTCAGGGAGACGACGGCGCCGGTCCATCCGGCGAGGGCGCCGAAGGCGACCAGCGCGACCAGCTCGAGGGGGGTGAGGAACTTGGACGCCAGGGCGCCGGCGAGCAGCGAACTCGCGATCCGGGGTTCGATCAGAAGGTGGACCCCGCCCAGGGCGCCGGCGGCGATCAGGCCGCCGAGGAGTCCCTGCAGGATGCCTTCGAAGTAGAACGGCCCGCGGATGTAGAACTCGGTCGCGCCCACCAGGCGCATCACCGCGATCTCTTCGCGGTAGAGGAAAGAGGTCAGCCTCACGACGCTCGCGATGGTGAAGATCGAGGCGCCGAGCAGAATCGCGGCGAGCGCGAGACCGAGGCCGCGAATCAGGGTCAGCACGGTCTCTACCTGGCCGATCCAGTCCTGGTCGGCATCCACCATGACGACGCCGGGCTGGCGCCGCAACTCCTCCACCCAGGCGGAGAACGCGGCCGAGTCGGCGGCCGGCACCGGCTTGATGACGGCCTCGAACGAGAACGGCAGCGCCCCCTCTCCGCGCTCGGCCACGAGCTCGGAGAGGCTGGGAAAGGCGCGCTCGAAACGCTCCCGCGCCACGTCCGGCGTGATCTCTTCGAGGCTCGCCGTCCACCGGCCCTGTGCGATCGTCGCGCCCACGGCTGCCTTGCCGGCGGCGTCCACCTCGGGCGCGAGATAGACCGTGAATCGCGCCTCGGCGCGCCACTCCTGAGCCGTGCGCGCGAGGTTCTTGCTCACCAGCAGCACCATCCCCGAGAGGAAGAGGCTGACTGCGATCGTGAGGATCGCGAGCAGGCTGACGCGCAGGCTCCGCGCGAGGCCCACCGCGGCCTCGCGCACGAAATAGCTGAACGCCTGCAGGACGTTCAAGCGCGCTCTCCGGGAGTGGCGCTTTCGTCCCGTCCGTTGTCGAGAGTCGGCGTCGGGGGGACCGCGGCGGGCGCGCGCCGCGACGGCCGGTCGTCGACCAGCCGGCCGTGCGCGAGGGTGAGCACCCGGTGCCCGACGCTCTCGATGAGCACCCGGTCATGGGTGGCGAAGAGAACGGTCGTGCCGCGCAGGTGAATGTCGAGAAAGAGGCGCACGATCTCCTGCGAGAGATCCTGGTCGAGGTTTCCCGTCGGCTCGTCGGCAATCAGGATCTCCGGCTCGTTGATCAAGGCGCGTGCGATGGCGACACGCTGCTTCTCGCCGCCCGAGAGCTGGCTGGGGAAGCTCGCCATGCGATGCGAGAGCCCGACGCGGCGCAGGGCTTCGAACGCTACCCGCTTCTGCCGGCCATGGTCGAGGCCGAGAATCCGGGGCAGAAAGGCGACGTTCTCGAAGATCGTCTTGCGCTCGATGAGGCGGAAATCCTGGAACACCACGCCGATGGTGCGACGCAGGAACGGAATCTTGCTGCGCGGGATCAGGGAGACGTTGCGGCCGTTGACCAGGATCTGGCCGGAGGTCGGCACGTCCTCGCGGAAGATGAGCTTGAGCAGCGTCGTCTTGCCGGCGCCGCTCGCGCCGGTGATGAAGCAGAACTCGCCGCGGGCGATCTCGAGCGTGATGCCATCGAGAGCCGACTGTCCGGTGGAGAAGCGCCGCGAGACGCCGAAGAACTGGATCACGGCCGCTGATCCTGCCAGCAGGCCGCGATGCGCGGGTCAGTTCGCAGGGTTCGCCCCCTCGTCCAACGCGGCGCGGACCAGTTCCTGGATCCGGCGCGGCTCCGCCCTGCCGGCCGAGCGTTTCATCACCTGCCCGACGAGGTAGCCCACCACCTGGGTTCTGCCGGCGCGGAACTGCGCGGCCTGGTCCGGGCTTTCGCGCAGGACCTCGCTCACCCACGTCAGGAGTTGCGTCTCGTCCTTCACCTGGGCGAGGCCGAGTCGCTCCATCGCGGCAGCGGCGCTCTCGTCGGTGGACCAGATCGTCCGCAGCAGGTCGCGGGCGGCGCCCGAAGAAAGCTCGCCGCGCTCGACCAGCGTCAGCACCTCCGCCAGGCGCGCCGGCGCGATCGCTCCGTCGAGCCCGGCGCCGCGCTCCTTGAGCTCGCGCGCGACGTCGTTGCGCACCCAGTTCGCCGCCGCCCGCGGCAGCGCCGGCGCAGCGGCGACGACGGCCTCGAAATAGTCGGCGAGCCCGCGGACCGCGACCAGGTCGCGGGCCTCGGCGGGGCTCAAGCCGAGCGTGTCGGCCAGGCGCGCGCGCCGTATCCAGGGCATTTCCGGGAGCGCCGAACGCAGGCCCGCGAGGCGCGCCGCCGAAAGGTGCAGCACCGGCAGGTCGGGCTCGGGAAAATAGCGATAGTCGTGCGCCGCCTCCTTGCCGCGCAACGATTTCGTGCGGCCGGAGTCGGCGTCGAAGCCGCGCGTCTCCTGGGCCACGGTCTGGCCCTGGTCGAGGAGCGCCGACTGGCGGGCGATTTCGTGCTCGACGGCGCGCGCCACGTTCTTGAACGAGTTGAGGTTCTTGACTTCGACCTTGGTCCCGAGCTGGGTCTCTTCCGACCGCTTGATCGAGATGTTGGCGTCGCAGCGCAGCGAACCCTCCTCCATGTTGCCGTCGCTCGCGCCGGTGAACATCAGGAGCTGATGGAGGCTGCGCAGATAGTCCTCGGCCTCCGCCGCGCTCCGGATCTCCGGCTCGGAGACGATCTCGACGAGCGGCACTCCGCAGCGATTGAAGTCGACCAGGCTGACGTCGCCGAGAGCGCCCCCGCCGGGCCAGTCGTGCAGGAGCTTGCCGGCGTCCTCCTCGAGGTGCAGACGATGGATGCGAATGGAGCGCGGGTGCTCGGTGAGCGGCAGGACGCCGCGCTCGGCGAGCGGCCGGTCGAACTGGCTGATCTGATATCCCTTCGGAAGGTCGGCGTAGAAGTAGTTCTTGCGCGCGAAAACGGAGAGGGGGGCGACCTCGCAGCCGAGCGCGAGCGCCAGCGCCGCGGCGAGGTCGACCGCCGCACCGTTCAGGAGCGGCAGGGTCCCCGGATAGCCGAGGCAGATGGGGCAGACCAGGGTATTGGGATCGGCGCCGAACCGGTTCTCGCACCGGCAGAAGATCTTGCTGCGGGTCTTCAGGTGGACGTGCACTTCCAGCCCGATGACCGGCTCCCATGCAGGCATGGCGCGAGTGTATCGCAGCGTCTGCGGCCGCCGGGTCGCGAGGTCGCTAGAATCGCGTCATGAGCAAGACGCGCCGCAGCGGCACCGCGATCCTCGAGGTCGAGCCCGAGACCGTCGCCGGCATCACCGGTTGGCGTGACCGGTCGGCGGCGGCTGAAGTGCGCTTTCTCGGACGCAGCCCGGACGGCGGCCGCGGCGCGGTCCTCGAACCGGCGTGGGTCGGAGAGTCCCGGTCGCAGGCCCGCATGCGCCAGGTGCATGGAGCGACCGTGCTGGCCGCCGAGGAGGGTCTGTGCGGCGAGGGCGACGCCATCGTGACCACCGATCCCGGGCTGGCGCTGATGGTGGTCACCGCCGACTGTGTGCCGATACTCGTCGCCGCCGGCGATCGGGTGGCGGCGATCCATGCCGGCTGGCGCGGCCTCGTCGCCGGCGTCATCCCGGCGACCCTGGAGAAGTTCGCGGCGCCGGACCGGCTCACCGCCTGGATCGGTCCGGCAATCGGAGCGTGCTGCTACGAAGTCGGCGAGGACGTCGCGGGTGCGGTCGTTGCGCGCAGCTCGGACGCCGTGCTCTCGACCGGACGCCGCGGGCGTCCACATCTCGATCTCGCCCTGGCCGCGGAGATCGAGCTCGCGCGCTGCGGCGTCGGCGAGATACGGCGCCTCGCCCTCTGCACCGCTTGTCATCCGGGGACACTCGAGAGCTATCGCCGCGAGGGGGCTGCGGCGGGCCGCAACCGGAGCCTCATCTGGCTGCGCGCCGGCGCGCCGGATCAGGAACGCTGACGACTGCCGCTGCCGAGGCGGACCGGCTGGGCGCGCGGCGGACGGGCGAAGGCGCGCAGCTGGCCGCAAGCGGCGCCGACGTCCTCGCCGCGGGTTCGGCGCACCGTCGCCGTCAGGTGGCGCGCGATGAGCGTCTCCTGGAAGCGATCGACGACCGCGTCCTCCGGACGCGCGAAGCGCTCGCCGAGCACCGGATCGGCGTTGAAGGGGATGAGGTTGACCTTGACCGGGAGCTTGCGCAGGAGCTGCGCTAGCGCGACGGCGTCGGCGGGCCGATCGTTGAACCCGGCGAGCAGGATGTACTCGATGGTGATCCGGCGGCGGGACTCGAGCGGAAAGCGGCGCAGCGCGTCAAGCAGGTCCGCCAGCGGATAGCTGCGATTGATCGGCATGATCTCGCTGCGCCGGGCGTCGTCGGGGGCGTGCAGGGAAATGGCCAGATTGGGCCGCCGCTCCCACCTGCCGACCGCGTCGATGCCGGGTATCACGCCAGCGGTGGAGACTGTCATCCGTCGCCAGGAGATGCGCTCGGCGAGCAGTCGCAACGCCGCATGCACCGCCTCGAGATTCAGCAGTGGCTCGCCCATCCCCATGAAGACCAGGTTCAGACTCTCGGGGAGATTGCGCAGCTTGCGCACCAGCATCACCTGTCCGACAATCTCGCCGGCCGAGAGATTCCTGCCGGCGCCCCAGTAGCCGGTCACGCAGAAGGCGCAGGCGAGGCCGCATCCAGCCTGGCTGGAAATGCACAGAGTCCGCCGGCTGGTGGCCGGAATGTCGACGGTCTCGATCGAGGCACCATCGTGCAGACGGAGCAGAAACTTCGTCGTGCCGTCGGCGGACTCCTGTTGCGAGGCGACGGCGGGAAGGCCGAGCGAGAACCGATCCGAGAGCTCCTGGCGCAGCGCCAGCGAGAGGTTCGTCATGTCGGCGAAATCGGTGATGCCGCGCAGATAGATCGCGTCGTAGATCTGGTCGATCTGGAAGGAGCGAGTGACGAGCGCGCTCAGGCGTTCGCCGAGCTCGGGCCGATCGAGACCGACCAGCGGGTCGGGAGCAGTCGGGACGGCGGTGGTCATGACGGAATCCCTACTTGCGGGCGCGGCTCTTCCGGGTCGGATCGATTCCGAGCGCGCGCAGCAGGGTGAGGTCGTCGCTGTTGATGCGGAAGGCAGGCTCCAGGGTCCTGGCGCCGGGCTTCGCGGGCTCCTGGCCTGCCGCCGGATCCGTTTCCGCGGCCGGCCGGCAGTCGAGGAAAAGCTGCAGCGTATAGCCCTCCCGATGCATGCGATGGAGCGTGCGATGGACCTCCGCCGATTCCGAGATGGCCTCGAGAAGGGCGCGCTCCAGTTCGCGCATGAAGGTGCGGCGGCGTTCGTCCATTCAGATCCCGATCCTCGTCAAGACGGGTTGGATTATCGGGCGCGTTAGAAACCGCTGTCAAACGGCTGCTTGTGCTACTTTGCGGCGCTGTGATCACGGCGGACCTCCGGAATTGGCTCGCAGAGTTGGGGTACGGCGTGCGTTCCTGCGCGGCGCTCGCCGGCGATCTGTCGCAACGGCGATACTTCCGGATCGTGCTCGACGACGGCACCCGGCTGCTGGCGGCACACTACCCGGAGAGCCTGCGTCCCGCGATGGCACGGTTCGAGGCGGCCCGGTCGCTGCTCGCCGGCGCCGGCGTGCGCGTGCCGGAGATCCGCGAGTCGAGCTCCGCGCGCGGCTGGATGCTCGTCGAGGATCTGGGAGACACGACGCTCTTCGAGAGCGCCGGCCTGCCGCCGGAGAGGCAGACGGCGCTCTTTCTCGCTGCCACGCAGAGTGCCGCCAGGATCGCCGGGCTCGACGTGGACGAAGTGGAGCGCCTCGGCAATCCGGCGCTCGACGCCGCTGCGCTGCGCCGCGAGCTCGAGCCGACCTGCGAGTTCCTGCTCGATCCCCGTGGTCTCGCGGACTTTCCCGACGAGCGCCGGGAGCTGCTGTCCGCGCTCGACGAGCTCTGCGCCCGCCTCGGCGAAGAGCCGCTCGTCCCCTGCCATCGCGACTATATGGCGCGCAACCTGATACCGCTCGCCGACGGCGTCGCGGTCATCGATTTTCAGGACCTCCGGCTCGGTCCGCCGGCCTACGACCTGGCCTCGCTGCTCAACGACAGCTTCTTTCCCGAGCGCGCCCGCGAGGCGGCGATCCTGCCGGAGAGATGGCAGATGGCCGCGGCGCGCGAGCAGTACTCGCGGGCGGTCGTGCAACGGACCTTGAAGGCCGGCGGGACATTCGCCCGCTTCGCCGCGCGGGGAAATCCGCGCCACGTGCCGTTGATCGCGCCGACCCTGGCGCGCGCGGTGCCGCATCTCGAGCTCCTGCCCGAGACTGCCGGCGCTTTCCGTCCGCTGCGCGGGTGGTGGACTTCGCAGCTCGCGCCCGGGGCCTTCTGCTAAAGTGAAACCAGCTGACCGGCGCGCTGCGAACGCTTCGCGGTGCGCGCGGCCTCGAGGAGGTTCCCGCAATGGGATCGCTCGGAGTTCCGGAACTGCTGGTGATTTTCGTCATTCTCGTGCTGCTGTTCGGCGCTTCGAAGATCCCTCAACTGGGCAAGGGGCTCGGCGAGGCGATCAAGAACTTCAAGAAGGGCCTGAAGGACGACGACAGCTCAAACTCCAGCCCCGGGTCCGACTCCGAAACCGAGAAGCGAGCCTAGGAAGAGCCGAGCCCGGTCTCGGCGCGTCGGAGCGGGAGGTCGCCCGTCGCCGGGAGGTTGCCGGGCGCCGCAGCGCCGACTTCCCGTTGGTGGTCGCTGTAGAGCTTGAGAACCCGGCCGACGTAGGTCCGGGTTTCGCGGTAGGGCGGCACTCCCCCGAATCGATCGATCGTCCCTGGGCCGGCATGGTAGGCGGCCAGCGCCAGCTCCAGGTCACCGTCGTAGCGCTTGCCGAGATCGCGCAGATAACGCGCGCCGAGGTTGAGATTCACCGCCGGGTCGAGCGGGTTGATCGGGGTATCGGTCGAGGTCTCGGTCGCGGCGAAATGCAGCGGCATGAGCTGCATCAGTCCGAGCGCGCCCTTGTTCGAGACCGCGTCCGGGCGGAAGCCCGACTCGGCCTCGACGATCGATGCGAGCAGCAGCGAATCGACGTCGAAGCGCGCTGCGGCGCCGAGGATCTCGCGTCCGAAGGGCAGGCTTTCGAGGTAGCGGTTGGTGGCCTGGAGGCTGCGTTCGCGCTGCGGTTCGAGATGGAACCGGGTGCGGCCTGGGGCGTGCGCGCGCGGAGCCTGTGCGAGGGTGAGGTCGAGGCCCGTGCGCCGGGTGAAGATCTCGTCGAGCTCGAGCGAGAAACCGGTCGGCGGAACCGCGACGGTCGGCAGGCTGGAGGTCGAAGTCAGGAACAGCAGCGTGAGCGAAGCGCTGGCGCTCCAGATCGTGCGGCGGGTCATGCGTTGGAAAGGAGCGGTGGGCATGAGTCGCCTCCGTATAGAACTGGCGTTAGCGGCCGGTTAGGGTCGCGAATGGGCCGCTTCCCGCGCAGGGAGCTGCCAGCGTTCAGATTGTGTGGTTTGGTTTTTTCGGGTGCTTCGGGTCAGACCTTGGGGAACTGTCGCCGCAAACCGACGCGGGGAGTGGCTGCTTTCCCCTTGCCTTCGGTGCCGCTGATGCCCAAGTGAGAAACCTTGTTGCGCAGAGTGTTGCGATGGACTCCGAGGCTGCGCGCCGAGCGACAGTAGTTCCAGTCGTTGGAGCGCAGGGAGGCCGTGATGAACTGCCGTTCGAATTCCTGACGAGCCTGCTCCAGGGTCAGCCCCTGGCTTACCAACTCATCGACGATCTGGTGCAGCCTGCCGTTGTAGTTTTGTCGGTTCACAGCTGTTTCACCCTGCTCGAAGCACAAATCTATCCCAAAAAGCGCCCGCCTGCAAACCGGCGCGAAAGACGCGCGGCGGCCGCGAAGGGGGGCGCTGCCGTCACTTGCGCTCGAGCCGGTCGCCGACGTAGACCGGGTAGCGCGACTCGAGGATCTTGGCGACCGCCGTATGGGCCTGCACGGTGAGGACTCCGAGCTCGCCGAGCACGACCGGCGGCTGGGTGGCGCGGTTCATGCGATAGATCGTGAAGATATCGCCGGGAAGGACCTCGTCCTCCTCACCGCGATCGATGAACACGAGGTGATCCTGGCCGAGTGTGACGAGGTCGACCGGTGAGGAGACAATTACCGCCGCGCTCGCCAGGGCTTCAGCGCTCGTCGGCGCGCTGGCCGGCCGCACCAAGCCGCGCCGGGCGAGCGGCACTGGCTCGGCCTCGAACGGCTTGAGCTTCATTCCGACTGAAATTCCATCGCAGCTCTGGACGATCTCGGCGATCGCCGAATCCTCCTGCACGGAGAGCACCCGGACTCGCCCGGTGTAGCTGTACTGTCGGCCGAGCGCCTCGTTGGAGAGCGGATGACGGATGACCTTCCCACCCGCGACAGCGGTGAACTGCATGCCGGGAGAGAGGCCGGCAGCGCGGCCGCCGTCGATGTAGAGGATGTCGCCCGTCGTCAGGTTGTACTTGACCGAGTCGACGGTGCCGTAGATTCCCTCCACCGTCCCGTAGACGCGGTTCTTGAGCTGCGGCGAGAGGATCTCGTACTCCGAGCCGATCACCGAGTAGCCGAAGCTCTCGTCCGGCGATCCGATGTAGCCGGAGCAGTAGATGTCGTCCTGGGAGCCGAGCGGAACCGGCACTTTTCCCTTGCCGGCCGGTGCCACGCCGGCAATCGAGGATGACGCGCCGCCGGAGCCGGCGGCGCCCTGGTTCGCGACGGCTTGGGCATCCGCCGTCCCCTCGCCGCCGGCGCTCACGCCGGCGACCTCTTCGGTCGCCGCGTCGCCGGTCTCGGTCGCTCCGACCGTGGAGACGGGGGTCAGCTGCAGATCGAGGATCAGGGGATCGCCGGGGTAGATCCAGTGGGCGTCACGAACGTACTGGTTCTTTTCCCAGATCTGCGGCCAGAGGTAAGGATTGCCGAGGTTCGTCGCCGCCAGGCCCCAGAAGGTGTCTCCCGGCACGACCGTATGGACCTTGGCGCCCTCGGGCGTCGGCGGTGGATCCCAGGCCGTCCAGTGATCGCCCACCAGCTTGAGCGATGTCGGCGGAGTGTCCGCCGCCTGCACAGCGACTCCAGCAAGGGCGGCAGATCCGAGCAGCGCGAATACCGTTAGATGGCGGTTTGCCATGAGTCGACCTCCAGAAGCCGTTTCGATCTGGCGCATTCCTTCTAGAACTTGCCCCGAAGGGTACTCGCGGGTGTGCACAGTGTCAAGTGCTTATTCCACGGAACCCTCGCATCTGCTTAGGGTTAGCAGCGTGCCAGAAGGGGGTCTGGGGAGCCATTACAAGGCGCCGAGACGCTGGCGCGCGGTCTCTGCCGCGGCGGACTCAGGGAATCGCGCCAGGAGCTCGCGGTAGACCGTCGCGGCGGACTCCGGCTCGCCGAGCGTGGACAGGCAGGAACCGACTTTGAGCAGTGCGTCCGGGATCTTGTTGGCCGCCGGGTAGTTCTCCACTACAGCGCGGAAACCGGCCAGAGCGGAGGCGACGTCTCCTCGGCGCAGGGCGCCTTCGGCGAGCCAGAACTGCGCGTTGTCCGCGAGGTCGGAGTCAGGGTTGGCGGCCAGGAAACGGGTGAGCCCCGCTTCGGCCTCGGGCAGGCGCCCCTGCTCCAGGAGCTCCAGGCTGCGCTCGTAGAGCAGCCGCGGCTCGTCCTCTCGCACCTCGTCGAGCTCGTCGAGCTCGTTGAGGTCACTCTGCTCGATGCCGGAGCGTTGCGGCGGAACCGGCACCGTTTCCGGGTTCTCGGGGGCCGATGGAGTCGCTGAATCGGGCAGGGTTGCCAGGCTCTCTGCAGCCGGAGGGACCGGCGGTGAAACCGCCTCGGGAGCTCCGCCCATGCCGCGCTGGCGCTCGACCTCGCGCTCGAGGGCGTCGGCTTTCGCCTGCAGGGCGTGGCTGCGCACATCGGCTGCGGCGAGCTGCGCCTCCAGGCTGGCGACGCGCTCGCGGAGCTCGCTCGCCTCAGCGGCACCCTGGTCCTCAGGGCTCCAGTAGGGCCCGCTGCTGGCGCAGCCGCTGGCGCCGAGCAGCAGGATCGCCAGCGCGAGGCCGGAAGCGGCGCCGGCAGTCATCTTCAGCTCTTCTCGGGGATCTTGCGGATGTAGCGGCTTTCGGGGTGCTCTTCCCGCAGCCGAGCGTAGGTCGCCTGCGCGTCTTCCGGGCGGGCGAGGTCGGCATAGGCGCGGCCCAGGTAGAAGAGTGCGGCGTCCTTGCCGGAGTACGTGGGGTAGTTCTTGAGCAGCCCTTCGATGCGCGTCGCCGCCGCCCCGGGCACGCCGTAGCGCTGGTAGAAGCGGCCGACGATGAACTCGTGCTCCGCCAGCCGATCGACCACGGTCTCGAGCTCCACCCGCGATTTCTCGGCGTACTCGCTCGTCGGGTAGAGGCGGATCAGTTCCTCGAGCGCCTCGCGTGCCTTCACCGTCGCGGCCTGGTCCCGGTCGGCGCGTTCGATGCGCCGCGCCAGCGACGCGGCGATCTGGTACTGCACGTAGGAGGCACGATCGCTGGTCGGAAAGCGGTTCTGGAAATCGCGGTACTTGGCCTCAGCCTGGATGAGGTCGGCCTTGCTGCCGGTGAGCGAGTAGCAGTCTGCGACTGCCAGCAGGGCCTCGCGGCCGGCGGCCGAGTTCGGCTCCACCTCGAAGGCATGGGAGAAATAGGGGCGCGCGCGGTCGTACTTCTCGAGCGCGAACAGGCGCTGGCCTTCGGCCAGCGATTCGGCGGCCGAGAGTCGCAGGATCGGGTCGTTCTGGATATTCGACTTGCAGGAAATGGCCAGGCTCGAGAGTACCGAGACCATGACCAGCGCCGCGAGCCGCCGGTTCAGGATGGAATTCAAGCGCTGCCCTCCGCGAGCTTTCGAAGCTGCTGTTGTGCTGCGACCGGATCGTCCGTTCCAAAAACCGCCGATCCGGCCACCAGCGTGCGCACTCCGGCCTCGGCCACGGAGCGAATATTGGCGGGCCCGATACCCCCGTCGATCTCGAGAAAGACGTCGAGCCGGCGCGCCACGATGGTTGAATGCAAGCGCCGCGCCTTGTCCAGGACGTACGGCAGGAAGGTCTGCCCGCCAAATCCGGGATTGACCGACATGAGGAGCACAAAGTCGGCCGCGGGAAGAATATCGGATAGCAGCTCGATCGGCGTGGCGGGATTGACCGCGATCCCCGCCATGGCGCCACCCTCCCGAATCTGGGCGAGGAGCCGGTCGAGGTGGGTCGCGGCCTCCCAATGAACGCTGATCCGGTCTGCTCCGGCGGCGAGGAAGTCGCCCAGCAGCCGGTCCGGATTGGCCACCATGAGGTGGACGTCGAGCGGCAGGGTGGTGTACCGGCGAAGCGCCGCGACCACCGGGACGCCGATCGTCAGGTTGGGCACGAAGTGGCCGTCCATGACGTCGACATGCAGGACGTCGGCTCCGCCGGCCGCGCAGATGCGGGCGGCTCCCGCGAGGTCGGCGAGGTCGGCAGCGAGAAGCGAGGGGGCGATTTCGATCACGGCAGAGCTCCCTGGGAGGCGGCGACGACGAGCGAGATCACGTCCCGTCGCCTTAGGGGGTGACCCGGCAGCGGATTCTGGCGCAAGATCGTCCCGTCCGAAATCCCCTCGTAGGGCTCGAACTTGACCGCTCCCATGCGGAAGCCGCCGCCCTCGAAGTAGCCGCGCACCGGCTCGTAGCGACGATAGACGAGGTCGGGCATGACGAAGGTGTCGGACGGCGCATCCAGGGCGACGAGCAGATCGATCCGCGTGCCGGCAGCGACGCTCGCACCGGGCGGAGGGTCCTGGCCGACGATGCTCCCGGGTTCGCCGGCGGAGCTGGCGATCGCCAGCGTGTCCCCGAGCTCGAGCCCCTCGGACTGCACGGTGACCTGGGCCGAGCTCATCGCCTTGCCGGCGAGATTCGGTACGCTGGCCTGGCGGCGGCCGAGCGAGAGCACCACCTCGACGATGCTGCCGCGCTTGACGAAGCCGCCCGCTCGCGGGTGGGTCTCGATGACCCGTCCCTCCGCGACCTCGGCGTTCCAGCGCCCTGCCGGCTCAGCGGAGCGATAGCGCAGGCCCTGATCCGACAGCAGCCTGGAGGCCTCCTCGGAGGTCAGGCCGGCGAGCTCCGGGACGGTCATGGCTCCGCGGCGGACGAACAGATTGAACGAGAGATAGGCCGAGGCGACCAGAACCGCCGTCAGCACGACTCCCCAGAGCAGACTTTGTACGAGCCGCACGAAACGCCCAGGCACGGTGCGCTCAGTCTAGCAGGCGACCGGCGGCCGAACCGACCTGCACTGCAGCTAGAGTGGGGCCATGAAACCGACAGAGAACCGGGGACAGTCCCCAGAGAAGCGGGGACAGTCCCCGGCTCTCGGTGCGCACGTCTCGGTCGCCGGAGGGTTCGTCGAAGGCCTGCGGCGGGGCACCGATCTGGTTTGTGACGCGCTCCAGATCTTCGTCAAGAGTCCGAGCCAGTGGCAGAGCAAGCCGCTCGCGCCGGAGGACGCGCAGGCCTTCTGCGCGGCGCACGCCGCGAGCCCGATCGGGCCCGTCGTCGCGCACGCCGCCTACCTCATCAATCTCGCTGCTCCCGATCCGCAGATTCTGGCGAAGTCGCGCGCCGCGCTCGCCGACGAGCTGCGGCGGTGCGCGGCCCTGGGAGTGCCCGCGCTGGTCGCCCATCCGGGGGCGCACCTGGGAACCGGGGCCGAGGAGGGGCTGACCGCGATTGCCCGGTCGCTCGACGCCGTGGACGCCGCCGTCGGCGACTGCCCTACCCGGGTGCTGCTCGAGATCACTGCCGGACAGGGAACCGTGCTCGGCAGCCGGCTCGAGCATCTCGCTGCAATCCGGTCGCGAGCCGCGAGCCGGGATCGTCTGGGCGTCTGCCTCGACACCTGCCACGCCTATGCCGCCGGCTACGCGCTCGACAGCGCGGCCGGCTGGGAGGACTTTCTGGCCGAGCTCGAGGTTCAGATCGGATTCGATCTCGTCGGGTGCGTGCACCTCAACGACTCGGTCGGAGCGCTGGGGTCGCACAAGGATCGGCACGCCAATCTGGGCGAGGGGCTGCTGGGGATCGAGCCGTTCCGGCGCCTGCTTGCCGAGCCGCGCCTGCGACATGCGCCGATGATCCTCGAGACGCCGTTCGGGGACGACGAGCTCGGGCACGCGCGCGATCTCGCGGTCTTGCGCGGGCTGCTGTAGCTTTCCTGCTCTGCTTCGGTGGTTGGCGGTCTCCGGCACTCGGGATCTTGGGGCCGGCTCCTAGTGAGGCTTGGTCGCCGACCCCAAGATCCCGAGCGCCAGAGCCCGCCCCCGCGAGGCAAGAGCGTTGAGGAGCGCGAACCTACTTGCCGAGCAGGTTCTTCGAGAGGTCGAAGTAGAGCACCGTCACCATGAGCAGCACGACGAGAGCGAGGCCCACCTGGGCGATGCGCTCCTTGACGGCCATCGAGAGGTCGCGCCGCATGGCGCTCTCGACCAGCAGGATGGTGATCTGGCCGCCGTCGAGCACCGGGATCGGGAAGAGGTTCAGCAGTCCGATCGAGAGGCTCAGCACGCCCATCAGGTAGAGCAGGTTCTTGAAGCCGGTACGTGCCGCGGCGCCCGACTGGGCGGCGATCTCGATCGGGCCGGCGAGGGCGCTCTTTGCCGCCACCTCGCGCTTGAAGATCTTGCCGATCACCGCCAGGCTCTGCTTGGCGATGTCGTAGTTGAAGCGCACGCTCTCGCGCAGGGCAGCGAGCGGCGGATAGCGCTGGGCGATGGTCAGGCTCACGCCGATGCGGCCCTTGCCACCCTGATCGGCCGGCACGACGTCGAGCCGCGTCAGGACGCCCTCGCGCAGCACCTCGACCGCGACCGAAGTCCCGATGTGGCGCTCGATGTAGTCGACGAAATCGGTGGGGCTCCCCAGCGGCCGTCCATCGACGCTGCGCACCTCGTCGTGAAGCCTGAATCCGGCGGCCTCAGCCGGGCCGCCGGCGACGATGCCGCCGATCCGCGGCAGGAGCTTCGGATAGATGCCGGCGTCGCCGAAGTCGAAGTCGGCCGGCTTCACCGGCGTCACGTTCACCTTCGAGCGCGCACCGTTCCTGTCGATCTCGAACTCGAGCGGCTTGCCGATGCCGGTGAGGACGGTGAAAGCCACGTCCTGCCAGCGGCTGACCCCTTTGCCGTCGATCGCGACGATCTCGTCGCCGGGGAGCAGTCCCGCGGCCTCGCCCGGCGAACCCTTCTCGACGGTGCCGATGACCGACGGCACGCTCTGCAGTGCCGGCACTTCGATGCCGACCATGAAGAGCCCGGCGATGAGCAGGATCGACAGCGCCCCGTTCATCAGCGGGCCGGCCAGATAGACGAGAATGCGCTGCCAGCGCGGCTGGTTGAGGAAGTCGCGCGGGTCGTCGGTCGATTCCCCGGGTTCTTCGCCGGAGAGCTTGACGTAACCGCCCAGCGGGACGAGTGAGATCCGGTAGTCCGTCTCGCCGACCTTCCAGCCGAAGAGGCGCTTGCCGAAGCCGAGAGAGAAGGCGAGCACCTTCATTCCGAAGGCCTTGGCGACCAGCAGGTGCCCGGCTTCGTGCACGAAGATGATGACGCCGAGAGCGAAAATGAAGGCGGCGGTATTGGAGGCGAGGTGGAGCATGGGGGCGCCGGAGACTATCGCGACCGCCGGCGCTTGGAAAGCACCTCGGTGGCGCGCTGCCGTCCCCAGTGGTCCCATTCGAGCGCCGCGGCAAGGTCGGCGAGCGGCACGGCGCGATGGGCGTCGAGGACCTCCGAGATGGTCGCGAGGATGTCGAGATAGCCGATCCGGCCGTCGAGGAAGGCGTGGACCGCCACCTCGTTGGCGGCGTTCAGCACCGCCGGCGCGCTTTCGCCGGCAGCGAGCGCGGCGCGTGCCAACTGGACTGCCGGGAAGCGCCGGTGGTCGAGCGGCAGGAACTCGAGCGTCCGCAACTCCTCGAGGGCGAGGCGCGGGAACTCGTTCGCCCAGCGCTCGGGATAGGCGAGCGCGTACTGGATCGGAAAGATCATGTCGTTGACCGAGAGCTGCGCCAGCCAGGAGCCGTCGCGGAACTCGACCAGGGAATGCACCAGCGAGCGCGGGTGGATGACGATGTCGATGGCATCCGGAGGAATACCGAACAGGTGCGAGGCCTCGATGAGCTCGAGCCCCTTGTTGATCAGCGTGGACGAATCGACGCTGATCTTGGCGCCCATCGACCAGGTCGGGTGACGCAGGGCCTCCTCCCGGCGGATGTTCGCGAAGGTCGCCGGATCCCTGTTCAGGAACGGGCCGCCGGAGGCGGTGAGGACCAGGCGCCGCACCTCCTCGCGGGTGCCGCAGCGCAGCGCCTGGTGGAGCGCGACGTGCTCGCTGTCGATCGGCACGATCTCGGCGCCGGTCCGCCGGGCGAGGTCGGTCAGCAGACGGCCGGCGACGACCAGCGACTCCTTGTTGGCGAGCGCGACCGGCTTGCCCGCAGCGAGCGCTGCCGCGACCGGCGGCAGGCCGGCCGCGCCGACGATCGCCGCCACGACCTTGTCCACCTCGGGATGGGTCGCGGCGGCGAGGAGCGCCTCCGGACCGGCCGCGAGCTCGACGCCGGGAGGCAGCACCGGCCGCAGCGCCTGCGCCACCGCGGGATCGACCACCGCCAGCAGGCGCGGGCGGAACTCCCGCACCAGGGCGAGCAGCGCTTCGGGATTGCGCCCCAGGGCGCCGAGCGTCGCGATCGAGAGCCGGTCGGGATGGTGGCGTACGACCTCGACCGTGCTGTCGCCGATCGACCCGGTGGCGCCCAGGAGCGCGAGGCGCTGGGTCATCGTGCGGGTCCGAAGCCGGCGATCCAGAGCGCGAGCAGCATGACCGGCGCCGCCAGGAACATGGCGTCGAAGCGGTCGAACATGCCGCCGTGGCCAGGCAGGATGGCGCCCGAGTCCTTGACGTTCGCGGCGCGTTTGACCAGCGACTCGACGAGATCGCCCAGTTGCGAGGCGATCGCGGTCGCCAGGGCGACGGCGAGGAGCGCCCAGTCGATGGCACCCTCGCGCCAGAGCGACCAGACCGCGGTCGCGGCGAGCGAGGTCGCCAGACCGGCAAGCGCTCCTTCCCACGACTTCTTCGGCGACACCACCGGGGCGAGGCGGTGCCGGCCCCAGGCCGAGCCGACGTAGTAGGCCGCGGTGTCGCCGAGCCAGACGATAGCGAGCAGGAGAAAGAAGATCCACGGATCGAGCTGCTGGAGGAGGACGAGGCTCGCCACGGGAGCGGCGAAATAGAGGGTGCTCCAGGCCAGCACCGCGGCGGCCGGGATCGCCTGTTCGACCGGCGTCCGGGCTAGGAGCACCGCGACCGGCGGCACGAT
>Ga0138256_10001042_pt1 | contig 29792 bp, 31 predicted proteins | sample KNB2016incub_MG_FD_105486 | JGI IMG/M metagenome (GOLD analysis project Ga0138256, IMG submission 105486) | Active sludge microbial communities from wastewater in Klosterneuburg, Austria - KNB2014incub_MG | ecosystem: Engineered > WWTP > Activated sludge > Unclassified | place: Austria... | reverse complement strand
TCGGTACTCGGTCTTCGAGCGAAATGTAACTGTAGAGATCATCTTGGTTCGGTTTGTTGCCGCGCATATTTACTATACGCATGAAAAATGCTAAAAATCAAGAGTTTTTCCGGAGACTGCTAATCTCTGAATTTGAGCGAATAGCCGCTTGCCGAAGGATTCGATGGATTTATCTGAAGAAATATCCAGTTCCAACATTTTGAAAGGTAATTTCGAGCTGTGCTGTTCGGGATTACGGCTTGTGCCGATCACGGTATGTCCGTCCTGTTGGAGCTTATTGGCGATCAGCAGTCCAATACCGGAGGATGCACCCGTTACTAAAATTGTTTGTTTCATCGTTATCTCCTGCCTATTATATTATGATCATAATATAATAGGCAGGTCTCGGCGAAAAAAACGTTAATATTAACGCTTGACTAGCGGCCGTTGCGGGAGTATATTTAGCGCATGCGCTACACCAAAGGGCATAAAGAGCAAACGCGAAAGAACATCCTTGAGACCGCGGGCAAAAAATTCCGCAAAGACGGTGTTGCGGCGGTTGGCCTGGCTGACCTGATGGCCGACGCGGGGCTCACGAACGGCGCGTTTTACGCGCATTTTAAGTCAAAAGAAGATTTGCTCAAAAATGTTATTACCTGTGTTTTCGAAGAACGCGAAGCTGACATTGCTTCTCTGGCATCAGCCGCGGGCCTTGCTGGGGCACTCGGCGCCTACCTTTCGCCGCAACACCGGGATAACTCCGGCCTGGGTTGCCCCACAGCCGCCCTGGTTGCGGAAATAGCCCGTCACCCCAAGGCGACGCGCAAGGTCTTTACCGAAAAGCTCGAAAGCTCGTTACGGCAACTGGCGACGCTGATCCCTGCAGAAAATGAAGCGGATAGTTATCGCAAAGCGATTGCCGTTTTCAGTCTTATCGTCGGTGCCGTGCAACTTGCACGAGCGGTAACCGACAAGAGTCTTTCGGATCAGATTCTGCAAAGCGCGCTCGATGCCGCACTCATGCTGAGCCAGTAAATTCAGGTTTGCAGAAACACGTAGGGGTAGACTTAAGTCTACCCCTACGTGATCTATAGATATTTTATCAGCTGCCTTTGCACGCGCTCGTCTTCGCGCGCGAGGGCAAATTCCACAAGGCGTTTGGCTGTTCTCTCTTTACCCTTGAGCCGGCGGAATGCGCGCACTGCATCGACGACTGCGTTGGCATATCCCGCGCGGTAGCTGGCGAGAAAGTGCCGCGCCGCCTTACGGTAGTGCTTTTCGCTGCGGTGGATTTGCCCCAGCACGAATATATCGCGTGCATCGAGGTTGCCGCGGTTTTTCAGGAGTAATGTTTTTTTCTGATCCTTGGCTGCACTCTTGTCGCGGTGGATTTTGTATGCCCACGAGGCAGTACCCGTGCGAGCGGCCGTGAACGCAGCCGACACCTTGAGGGCGAGACTCACCAGACTCACGACGTCGACTAGGTTGTGGTTGCAGATGGCGTCGAGAGTTTCGCGGCGGTCAAAGCGCACGAATTCAAAATAGGCCTGTGCAACTTCTGCGCCCGAGATGTCGCCGCTGCGCGTGAAGCCGAGCAGGCGGCTTTCGGCGTCGATCAGCCGCGCAGGTTTTTCGGGGTAGATCCGCCTGATGAGGTGAAAAAGGTCGATGTGGCGCAATGCCCGCAGGTTATTTTTGAGGCCATATTTTTCGGCGCGGCGCATGATCAGCGGCAGGTCGAATGATTTGCCGTTGAAGCTGACCAGTGTGCGGCCGTGCGCGGCGGTGATGAATTGCGAAAGAATCTCGTCTTCGCCGGCAGGTGTTGTCGCAAAGCAGGCCGTGGTTTCGATGCCGGTTTTTGTTGCGGCGGCGTAGCCGATCAGGAACGGGTAGGTCTGCTCAGACGAACCGAGCCCCGTGCTCTCGAGGTCGAAGAATAGCAGGTCGGTGGCAGGCACGTCAGATTGAAAATCCACCGCGAGCGTCTGTGTGAGCGTGAGCGCTTCGGCCGAAACGGGATGTTTGGTGTGCTGCAGCACTGTCGTCTGCGAATGCGCTTGAGCTTTGGTCGCCGCGGGGGCCGGGGTTTTATTCTGGGGAGCGGTTCTTTTGTAGGCCTTTAGCCTGTCTTCGAGCGTGCTCAGGCCCTTGGCGGATTTCGTGGTTACTGGAATATGTGGGGGCGGACGCTTCTCATTCATGACAGCCCGTAGAGGTCAGCGAGCTCTTCGAGTTGCGGGCTGAGGATCTGTGTGATCGCCTCTTTGGCTTCAGGCTGCATCACCTGCAGCAGCGACATCTTGAGCGCGGTGCGCTTTTCAGCGAGTGAGCCCGTGTTTTCAAATATGCTGATCAGTTGCGGATAGAGCGTCTGCGCGAGTTGCGGTTGCATGCCGCGCTGCTGCCCGGCCGCGAGAGCGCGCGAAAGAGACAGCGACACCTTGCGGTACGATTCGACTTCGTCTTTCAGTTTGTTGGCGGCACCCGCGTCGATCTTCGCGCGCATCATGACCTTGTGTATTTCATCCGACCACGCGACATCTTGTTGTTGCGCGGCTTTCTGGAACAGCGTGTAGTAGGTGGAGGCGGCGTGTTGCACGGCGGGCAGAGACGGATAATACTTTGCAGAAGGCGCCTGATCGGCGGCCTTGATAAAGCGCGCGACGGTGTTCACCACCTGTACAAAGGCGCGAAAGGTGATCTGCTGCGGCACCGAGGGCCCGGCCGCATCGTTACCATTTTCTTCGGGATCGTCAGAACCGGTGTCGGGCGTGTAACTCAGCGGGCGGGCGGTAATAAAGAAGGATGCATAACGGTTGAGCAGCACTTCACCCGGTTGTGGTTTCACCGCACCTGCCGCGACAGCTTCTTCACCGGGCAGCACGAGATCTGCCGCTTTGAGTTTTTCTTCTGCTTCGGCTTCGGGGTCGAAAGGCTTATAGGTCAGCGGCGGCGCTTTCTGGAATTCTGAGGCAAAGCGCATGATCAGATCGTTCGAAGGCACACGGTAAGGATTTTCGTATTCAGATTTGAATTTCGGAATTTCAGTCTCAAGCAGCTTCTCTTTCACCTTCTCGAGCTGCGGCATGAAATTCTGCCCGATGTAGGCGCCCAGCCGCGCTGCATTCGGTTCTTTGATAAAAGCGGCGAATTGCGGCAGTTGGTCGAAATAGTCATCGAGTTTTTTGATGACCTGAGCAATGAACCCTGGCAGTTTTTGTCCCATCGCCTGTGCTTCGGCGGGTGGGGTTTTGAGCGCCTGCTGGGCATAGTGCACCAGCAGCCGCTGCATTGTCAGCATGTAAGCGCGGCTTAAGCCGGCTTCTGACAACTCATAGTTGCCTTCGGATTTTTTACTGATCAGCGGGTCATGCATCGGTTAACGGCTCACATCGGATGCGAGAAAAAAATCGCTGGCTAAAACGTATCCTTCGGCACCAAGACCGACGATCACACCCTGCGCGATGGCACTGAGGTATGATTTGTGGCGAAACTCTTCGCGCGCATACACATTGCTGATATGCACTTCGATGAACGGGGTTTTGACCGCGCTCAATGCGTCGCGGATGCCGATGGAGGTGTGCGTGAGCGATGCAGCGTTAATGACCAGTTTATCGTCAGCTTTCAGACTATGAATATAGTTGATAATCTCACCTTCGATGTTGGATTGAAAAAAACTGACTTCAGCGCGTTTACCCACATGGTCACGGATCTTTTTTTCCAGGTCGGCGAGGCTGAACGTGCCATAAAAGCCGGCCTCGCGCTTGCCGAGCATGTTGAGATTGGGCCCGTTGATCACGACAAGGCGCATATCATACTATCGTCTGAAATTCTTTCAGGCTCGCAAGCAGTTCTTGCTCAGCAACGCCTTCGGGCAGGCGTGCGCGGCCGATACCGTCCAAAAGCACAAAGCGGATAGTGCCAGCCTGGTTTTTTTTGTCGGCGCGCATCAGTTTCACGAGCTGGTTGGCTTTCCAATAGCCGGCGGCTTTGCCGGGTTTGAGATCGGTCAGGGCTGTCGGCAGGGAGTACTGGCTCAGTAGGCTGGAAATCCTACCTTCGGCATCGGGCTTCAAATGACCGAGCCGGCGCGAGAGCAGGGTGGCAAAGCGCATGCCGACCGCAACGGCCTCGCCGTGCAGCACGCCTTTATAGCCGACGCGCGTCTCAATCGCATGCGCGAGCGTATGGCCGAAATTAAGAAACGCGCGGATCGAGGTCTCTTTTTCGTCTTTCGCCACGATATCGGCTTTGATTTTGATGCATTCGGCCGAGAGGAAGGCGAGAAAATCGATGTCGCGGTTCTTTTCTGAGTAGCTATGTTTTTCCATAGCAGTGACCAGTTTGGGGTTCGCGATGAGTGCGGTTTTGACAGACTCAGCGAGACCGCAGCGCAGCTCTCTGAGCGGCAGGGTCTTTAAGAGCTGTGGCAGCACAAAAACCGCTTTCGGCTGGTGAAAGACACCCACGAGGTTTTTGCCCGTTTTGAGATTAACGGCAGTCTTGCCCCCAACCGACGAATCGACCATTGCGAGCAGTGTCGTCGGTATCTGGAAAAAATCCACGCCGCGCATGAAGACGCCGGCGAGAAAACCGGTGAGATCACCGACGACACCGCCGCCAATCGCGATGAGGCGCGTCTGCCGCGTGGCGCCCGAGCGCACGAGTTCATCTGCCAGCTTTTCAAGCGACGAAAAACTTTTGCTACCTTCGCCCGAAGCAATGCGGATGAATTTGACTGCTGGCAGTGCTGCGCGGAATTCTTTGCCGTACAGGCGATCGACCGCCGCGTCGATCAGGGCAAAATCTTTGCCTTTGCCTGCAGGCAATTGCTGGGCGATAGCTGAGATGCTTTCGAGGTATTTCACCTCATAAGCACGCTCTGCCAGGGGGACTTTGATAACGGTCGGCAAAAGATTCGCTTAGATCGCGCCGATCAGGTCGTCGAGCTTCTGCACCGCTGCGTCCATTGTCGCTTTGCGCACGTTGAGTGGGGGGGCGAGACGCAGCACGCTATTACCGCCGCGCGCCATCAGCAGACCATGCTCGATACCTTTCTGGATCAGCGGGCGCGCTTCGATCGTGTCTTTCATGACGATGCCGATCAAGAGCCCGAGGCCCCTGACTTCGACAATCTTGTCAGGATATTTCTCTTTGAGCTTGTTGAGTAATCCGATCAGATAACGCGAGCTCGATTTCACATGGTCGAGCAGCTTTTCAGATTCGATCGTGCGCAGCACTTCGTAGGCCACCGCAGTCGCGAGGTGGTTACCGCCGAAGGTCGAACCATGCATGCCTTTTTCAAATACCCCGGCGTATTTTTCGGCGACCAGCATGGCGCCGATCGGGAAACCGCCGCCGAGGCCTTTCGCCATCGTGACGATGTCGGGAATCACACCATAGTGCTGGTACGCAAAATAGTGGCCACTTCTGCCGAGACCGATCTGTATTTCATCGAAGCAGAGCAGGGCGCCTTCTTCGTTGCAGCGTGCGCGTGCGATCTTTAAAAAATCTGCAGAGAGCGGTATCACTCCCGATTCACCCAGCACTGGTTCCATGATCACACCGCAGGTGGTGTTGTCGATTGCCGCCGACAGACCCGCAATGTCATCAACTTCGACGAACTCGATATGGCCCAGAATCTCACCGAAGCCCTTCTGTATCTTGTCTTGTCCGGTGATCGACAGCGCCCCGAAGGTTCTGCCGTGAAAACCGTCTTTGAGCGCGACGATTTTCTGCCGGGCGGGTTGCTTTGCCTGCCCGTGCGCGCGCATAAACTTGATCGCCGCTTCGTTGGCTTCGGTGCCTGAGTTGCAGAAAAATACCTTGCCGGGAAAGTTGATCTCGACCAGCGCGCGCGCGAGCTGCGCCTGCTGCTGGTTGAAGAATAGGTTTGAGGTATGCCACAGCATCTCGGCCTGCGCATTGAGCGCCGCAATGAGATCAGTGTGCGCATGGCCGAGCGCGGTCACGGCGATGCCGCTCAAGAAGTCGATATATTCCTTGCCTTCGGTGTCATAGAGGCGGTCGCCCGCACCATAGTGGAATGCGACGGGCATACGCGCATAGGTTTGTAGTACATATTTCTCATCGAGCTCGCGGATTTCTTTGAGCGAGAGCATTTTGGCAGGGTCAAACGCACTCATCTCGCGCGCTTTGCTGCTGAGTTCTGCCGCTTCCGCGTCGTCGATTCCGTACAGATCCCGCGCGCCGGCGGCTGTGGTATATTCATCTGCCATGCGGCCGCGATAGTGAGTTGAGACAGGCCGCAAATTCTAATTTACCGCGCCGCTTCACAACCCGTTTGGCCTATGGTTACTGAGCGAAGTCGAAGTATGACCCTCCTGCGCCGCATCGAACTTTCCATTGCCGCCGCCGCTGTGGTCGCACTGGTTTTGACCTCGCTCGCAATCATTCTGCTGCGCATGTTCTCTTCGACCTCGTGGTCGGTGGGCGCGGTCGATACACTCTCGCAATACCCCTCGCACCTGATGCTCGTGGCCGCTCTCCTCGGCGGCTCAATCGCGCTGACACGCGGCGAGACGCTCAGAATCGAAGTGCTGAATAACTTCCTGAGCCCCACCAATCATAGGCGTGTCGCGCGCGCTGTTGTGATCGTCGGGGTGGTGTTTTTTCTCGCGTTTGTGGCGCTTGTTGTGCGCTACCTGATGATCGATTATCGCCCGATCGTGGCGTTCGTCTATCTGCCACTGATGGCTCTGATTGCGCTGAAACTGGTTGTACTTGGCTTTACTGCGAAATGAAATTTTCCGCGAAGTGCCGGATTTATACCGCTACTGTATCCTTTATCGCTATTGCAGCAGGCATGCACCTGTCATGCACCGGCGCGGCAGCACAGGCCGTTACTCAATTTAACAGTAATTTCCACGCCGGGTTTGCCGTCGAGAACGGCTTTGCGCTGCGTGATGCGGGCCTGTCGCGCAATGGTTCGCTCGATACTTCGGGACACAATCTCCATACAACGGTGACCGCCGCGGTCGCGACTCCCGAACGCCTACTCGTGGGTACCTCGAACCGCGGGGTCTATGCCTCTGTTGACGGCGGTAAAACCTGGGCGCGCGAAAACTCGCTGGCGATTCCGATGCTGACCGACGCCGCCAACCAGCGGCAGGTCTATGCGTTCGACAGCACCGCGCGTCTCATGACGCTCAAACACCAGATTCTTCTGCGCACAGACAGGCTGGTTAGCCCGCCAGGGCGTATCGAGGCATGGCAGCTGGTCAAGTCCAACAAAGGGCGTTCAAACATTTTTACGGCCATTCATATAGGCAAAAGCAATGTGTACCTCGGCACTTCGGTCAATGGCATTGAGATTGCGCCGCTCAACCAGCAGCAGCTCGCAAACGCCATTGCCGGTAAAGGCCCGCTGGTGCTGAATTTTAACAGCCGCAATGCCGGACTGCCGGGAAAACCGCACAGCAAATCGCATTTTATGTACGAAGAAATTCGTGCAATCCGCGAGCTTGCCGATGGAAGCCTGCTGGTGGCGACCGGGCCGAGACCAGAGCTCCATCTGCGCAAAAAGCCGTGCGAAGCTTTTCAGAAGCTTGCTGTGAATGGCCTCGCTGACCAGTTCGACGAATGCCAGTCATTGAGTGCGGTCAGCGCAGAAAAAATCGTGCTGGCCTGCCGCCGCGGGGTCTGGTCGGGCAGCGCTCTCAATCCTACCTGGGTCTTCACACCGCAGTCGGCGATTGTGAGTGAGAAGGCTGCAGGTTATGCCTTTGTTGATGGCGACGGCAACCAGCTGTCGTTCACGGCTTTTCACAGCAGCATGACCGCTGAAAAGAAGCAGCGCCTGCAGAATGCGTCGGGCCAGCGCATCATGTATGCGTCGGCGTACACGTGGAACAAGCGGCAAGCTCAGGTGATGGCAGAACTCAAGAGTGATTTCTGGACTGGCCTCGTGATCGACGGCAAAGACGACAACGGTATCATTCGTTATGACTCAGAAATTCCGCTTGCGAAAGCCGTCAAGGCCGTGCGGCCGCTGTACAAGATGGCCGACGTGGCGCAGAAACTGCATGCGATGAACAAACGCCTGATTGTTCGCCTTGTGATCTTCAAAGACCCGAAACTCTTTGAGCGTGAAGGCTATGCAATTATGGATGCCGGCGGCGGCAAATGGGTGGGCACACCCAAAGAACGCTGGATTGACCCGTATAACCCGAACCTTTTGACCGAATACTATGCGCCGATGATGAAGGAACTCACCGAGCGCGGTGTCGACGAAATTCAGCTTGATTACATCCGCTTTCCATCCGATGGGGCCGTGGGGCGCTGCCGCTTTTCGCATAAGAAGGCCGACTACTATTTTTCCGAAGCGCTCGAAAACTTCCTGACCGGAGTCAGGCAGTCGACCCACCTGCCATTGGGCGCCGACATCTACGGTTATAATGGCATGTACCGCGTGCCGGGCTCGATCGGCCAAGATCTCGAAGTCTATGGCCGCGTGCTCGACGTGATTGCGCCGATGCACTATAGCTCTCACTTTGGCGACGACTACATGCGCCACCTGCCGCGCGAAGAGCGCACATACCAGCTGCTGTTGCTGGCGCTGTCACGTGGTTCTTTTTTCGCACACGGCGAATTTATCATTCGCCCGTTCATTCAGGCATTTTCGATGAAAGACGGCTTGTGGGGCTATGGTAAAAAATACTTTGCCGACCAGATCAAAGGTTCCGCCGACGGCGGCGGCGACGGTTTCATGTTTTGGGGTAAGCTTGACGACATGATGCTCGTGCGCAAAACGCAGACTCAGTAAAATGTATTCACCCCCGCGCGCCACATGGACCGTCATGCGCCTGATCTGGATGCAGATCGCGCTGTGCACAGCCATTATTCTTGAAGCTGCGATCATGAACAAACGCGGTCTCGCACGCGTCTTCGAACTGACTTATAATAATATTTTTCAGCGCGGTGAGGTTTGGCAGCTCTTGACCAGCACGCTCGTGCATGCGAACCCGTTCCAACTACTGTTTAACGCGCTGACGCTGTGGATGTTCGGCTCGGAACTCGAGCAGCGCTGGGGGCGCAGCGTCTTTTTACGTTTTTATATCTATTGCTCGCTGGGGGCAAGTTTTGCCTTTCTCGGCCTCGCGGCGGCATTTCCGCTGATGCAAAACGACATCTTCACCACCTCAACCGGCGTGAATCTGGGGTTACTCATTGCCTATGCAATCTACTGGCCCGACCGGCAGGTATGGTTCTTTTTCCTCTTTCCCTTGCGCATGAAGTTCGTCGCGATGATCACCGGACTCATCGCCATCTTCTATGCCGTGTCGTCGGCGCTCTTTGCCCTTGCAGCGGCAGGGCACTTGGGTGGTCTCATCACCGGCGGATTGATACTGCTGATGTCAGGCGGTGAACCCGCAAGACTCGACAGGCCTTTTTTGCGCCTGACTGAAACACTGCGTGATCTGGGGCGTCGTTCGAAATCGTCGTCACAAACTGCGGGCGCACCTGCTGCTTCAGGTGGGGCAAACCTAGAAATCAAAATCGATGCAATTCTGGATAAAATATCCCGCGACGGCATGAAGAGCCTGACCGCAGAAGAGAAAAAATTTCTGCGCGATGCTTCTGACCGAATGAATAAAACGAAGCACTAAGCGCTCGTTGCACAGGTGCGGCGAAGCCGCGCCTGTGCAACGAGCATATCACTTTTCCGGACTACTCCGGAAAAGTGATGAATTCCTGCCGGTGGTTTTCGTCCTGGAATTTCCTGTCGTAGGTCGGGTTCTGTTTCAGCTGGTCTTCGATGCTGCGCTTGAGACCGGCGTATTTGATGCCTTCGAGGTCGGTTTTCGGCTGGTATTGTGCCACCTTCCGGTAAAGCGCCTCCATCTCATAGCGGTCAAACGGCTCCGAGAACAGGCGCTGCAGAAACACGTACATCGCGAGTGGTGATTCGCCGCCGGCATTCAGAATCTCATATGCGAGCGCCGAGCTCTTCTTGCGGTCGCGCTTGATCGCATAGAGTTCCATGAGCAGCTTTTTATCGTAAGTAATGTTGTCTTTTTTCAGAGTGATGAGCAGGTTTAACAGTTCGATCTGTCTTTCGATATGCCCGCGCGCGGCTGCCAGCGCCGAAAGTTCGCGCAAAAATTGCGGGTCATCCTTGTAAAAACTGAAAACGCGTTCATAAAGGGCCTGCGCCTCAGCCATGAGATCCTGCTGTTTTTCAGCGCGTGCCACGCTTAAGAGCTTGGCTGCGTCGTCGGGAGAAATCGCCTGCAAAAGTTTTACATCCACCTGGTACGTCTGCGACAGGCTGCGCACCGACCGCATCGCCTTGCCGTCGGCGACATAGATATCGCAGCGTCCGAATTTTTCAAGCATGTCTTTGAGCGTGATGAGGGCAGCCGGTTCAGAGTATATGCCGAGGCTGTTTTCGTCAAAAACAAAAATATGGTCGAGTTTACGCACTGAGCAGCGATAGGCAAGCCGCATGACCAGCGTTGCCGGGTTGGCGTCGAACGGCGCGATGCGCTCGCCACGCCACGCAGCGTCTGCGAGCAGTGTGTCGGGCAGCATGTTGGTGAATACCGGTTTGCCCGTGCTCTTCTGCAGCACCAGCATCCTGAGAATCAGGTTGGTGTCGGGCAACTGCGGCTGGTGCAGGCGCAGCACAGGAAAACGAAAAACGTCGCGGGTTACAGAATTGGAATACTTCAGCTGCAGGGCATACACCCAGGTGCCGACAGCGAGAATGAACAGCGCTGTGATCGTCTTGCGCCAGTTTTTGGCGACGTAGACCAGTACTCCTGTCAAAACTGAAAGCACGAGCACACCGGATAATATCTGCAACCAGTCAGTGGAAATGTAATAGGCAAGAATTGCCCCGACAATCGCTGCAGCTGCGAGAATTTTCTCGCGGCGCAGATAGACCTCATGCGCCTTCGAAAAGTACACAGCTTCCCAGACAGCGAGCAGGGTGTATGCGGTTGCGCCCCAGTAAGTGTAATGGATCAGGTTGAATAATATTGCCAGGGCAATAAACATGACAGGTAAAATCTGCAGTCCCTGCTGGATATGCGGTCTGACAGCGCCGAACAGCCGAATGAGTTGTGGCAGCACAAGACCCAGCGAGCAAATCAGCAGCACCAGTAAAAGGTTTGTGCGGTTCGGGCCGAGTGTCGAATGGAATGCCTGCGCGAGAAACAGGTAGCGCAAAAGATCTATCAATTGCCTGATACCGAGCAGGCGCTCATGACCGACTTCCCACGGTTTGTTTGCCTGCATGCGGGATAAAAGCGCGGCAACGGCGGCAACCGCAGCCGGCGTGTAACTGCCATCGACAAAGCGCGAAATACTCAGGCCGATGATCGCGCCGGCGAGCAAAAAAAGTTTAGCCGGCTGGTAAAAAAAGAAATGCCGCATGAGCTCAAACCATAAGAGGCCTGCGAATGCCGACAAAGGCACAGCCAGAAGCAGCAAAGCACGTTCACGTCCCAGAAAATAAACAGGCAGGGACAGGGCAGAAACGCACACGCCGGTTAACAGTGACCCGTACAGAATTCCACGCCAGCTCTGTGTTCGGGGTTTGCGGAAAAGGGCCGCCGAAGCGAAACCTGCGGCAAACAGTATCAGCGCAAGCTGCGAAAGCGGAAAGAAGCGCCGGTAATACGGATAATAGTTATCGAGCAGATTCTTGAAGAAAAGAATGGCCGCAAACCCCCAAAGCAATGCTGAGAAGCGGTAGAACAACTCATACTTCTTCAGTGACCGAAACCAGCCGGCCATTTAGCGGTCGGTAGCGAGGTTGAAACGCGTGACGCCGGCTTTATTGAGCTCATCCATCACGGAGATCACCATCTGGTACGAGGATTTTTTGTCGCCGCGTATTATCACCTGATCTTTCTCTTTGTCTTTGATGCGCGCGATAACTTCTTTGCCGAGGTCTTTCAGCGTTACATTTTTGTCATTTACGAAAATCTGGTTTTCCTGGTTGATGACGATCGTCAGTGGCTGAGTCTCGGCCGATTGCGACGTGTCTGATTTAGGCAGTTCGATCTTGATGGATGGATTGTTCGCCAAAGTGGCGTTCATAAGAAAGTACGTCACAAGCAGAAACAGAATATCGACAAAAGGCGCGAGCTCGATGCCCGTGCGCAACGTCAGGCGTTTGCGGTGACCGAGTATCATATCAGACGAGTTCTTTGACCGCGCGATCGACCAGCATTTCGCACTCGTCCATGAGCTGGTTCGTGCGTTTGACGTAGTAGTTATAGAACACCAGAGCGGGTATCGCGATCATCAGACCCAGAGTGGTCGTGATCAGCGCCTCGTGAATGCCCACGGTCAGCTGGTCTGAGCGTTGTGAGGCGCGGGCAAAGGCACTGAATGCCTTGATCATACCGGTCACCGTGCCCAAAAGGCCGAGCATCGGCGCGAGCGTCGTTGTGGTTCCGAGAAACGAGGTGAACCGCTCGAGCGAGCTCTGCTCAGCGAGTATTTCTTCGCGCGCGAGTGCATTGATGTCGTCGTACGAAGCGCGGTTTTCGAGAATGCGGCTGATAGCGCGAAAAGCAGGGTGCAATTTGCCGACGCAATATTCGCGGGCCTGATCATATTTTTTCGCGGCAATCAGGGCAATCAGGGCCCGGCCTTCTTCTGCAATCAGTGGCACGTTGGCTCTGAACAGTATATAACCACGCTCGAGGGCCACGGTGAGCATGAGAATAGAGATAATAATGAGAATGGCAGAAACGAGCGAACTCGGCAGGGCCCCGATGCCCTGTGCCAGGTACGAGTTGAAATTATTCATACATGCAGAACCGGGATGGAAAGTGCGTTGTCAAAGGAATTTGCATTTGGCGCTGCGCACCTCCGTTTGAATTGGCTTTGCAGCCTGTCGCTGATTGTGTAATGCTCCCCGGTAAATGCCGGTTCCCAAGTATTTGGTGGTGCTTTTTCTTGTTCTGACGGTCGGGGCATTTGCCGCCTGGCTGTTTTATTCGCTGCAGATGCATCGCACCAAACCGAATGACCTGGCGTGGCGGGGCATTGTGAAAATGGTTGCTCTGAATGGCCTGCCGCAGGTCATTGCAGGCGTTTATTCACGCTGGTTTCTCGCCTTCTGGGCGTTCTTTATACTCACCTGCATCACTGTTGGGCTCGCGGTCTGGGCCACCGACCATTCATTCCTCATCGTAATCTTTCCGTTGCTGTTCTACTATTTTTTCGTGCGCTACTTCATGTGGGAAAAAGCCGACCTGGCTGACTGAACGCGGCAATTTTGTCCCGCTTCATCGAACTCGCGACCGTCAATTCGACCAACAGCTGGCTTGCCGAAAGGGCTCACCAGTTGACACCACCGGTGTTTGTCAGGGCTGAGGGGCAGACTGCCGGTCGGGGACGTCTGGAGCGCAGTTGGTTTTCGGGTGCACCAGGCGAAAACCTGATGATGTCGGCGCTTTTGCATTTTCCGCATGCAGCGCCTGCGACGGTGCCGGTGGTGGCCGCGCTGGCGTTGCGCGCAGCACTCCCACACGCGGAGAAAATCCGTATCAAATGGCCCAACGATATCTATTACGAAGGGCGCAAACTTGCCGGCATTCTGTGCGAGCGCATTCAGGGGCAGCCGCAGAGTATTATTATTGGCATCGGCGTTAATGTGAATGGGGAAACTTTTCCAACAGAGATTTCAGAAACAGCCACTTCGCTCAGGCGAATCAGCGGTGAAACGCAAAACATCCGCCGTTTGTGGATCTCGGTCTGCCGTTCGCTCGTGCGCTCACTGCGCAACCTGACGCCGGCCTTGTCGGCCCAGACCGTCGCCGAATTCAACGCGCATGCGTGGCGTTATATTCTGCGTCCCGAAGTTTCAGCGGCGCCGCTGGAGTTTCAGACGCTGCTGAGCGATGGCCGCGCACAGTGTAACGATTCGATTATTCTGGACATGGCCGGGTAAATAGATGGTAGGGAATCCCAAAGGGATTCCCTACCATCTATTTATATCACAAGAAGCCGCCGCGTAGCGGGCCTTGAGGTGCACGAAACAGCCGCACAGTTTGCAATTGGAGCCCATCGCGAGATATTCACATTTTTTGCAGACTTCGAGCCGTTCGGCGCGCACTGCGTCTGTGGCGAAATCGCCGCGCAGTGTGTCAGCCGCGGCATTCAGCAGTGTGTATTTTTCGCGTTTGGCGCAATCGCCGCAGGTGGTGTTCTGCCTCGGGGCCAGTATTTTATTCAGTGTTTTCAGCATGCGCTACTCGCGCGCGAATTCGAGAAAATATTGGGCAGGCAGAAACTTCATATCGCGTTTGAGCCTGAGCCCTGCCGTCTTAAACTCGCGCTTGACTATTTCTTTATCGACCAGATTTTCAGGAACCTCGCCTGATTCTTCATCGGCTTTTTCGAGTTTGGTAAAATCAATCACCACGATGCGTCCGTTCTTTTTCAGGCTGCCGGCCAGCGATTTGAAATAAGTTGAGCGATTTTCGATATACTGGTATGTATTGCAGAGAAAGATCACATCATAAAAATTGGCTTCGAGCAGAGGAGTGCGCGAGGGTATCAGGTGCGCCTTGTAATTCTTCACCAGATTGCGCGCATTCGAGTCGCGTTGCATAAATTCAACCATCGCCGGATTGATGTCGTAGCCGATCGATAGCCCGTTGGGGGCGACCTTTTCAGCGAAACGGCGCGCAAAATAACCGGTGCCCGCACCGATATCGGCAACCACATTGCCGTTTTTCAGTTTGAGTTCGGCAATCACGCGTTCGGGCATCTGCCAACGCTGCCGGTCGGGTGATTCGAGAATTGCAGCAATGCGCTCGACCTCAGCCGCGGCTTTAGCCGCCGGGTCGATCTGCGGCGCTTTCTGGCATGCCGGAAAAAGCAGCGTAGCCACCAGAAATAAGGTCAGTAGTGTTTTGTGGATAAACATGGCCTTATTGGCTTCGCATAAATCGTTGCCGCGACGTCATGCAGATTTTTATTTTCGGAGAGATGGCTTCGGGTTCAAAAGCAGTCCTTTACGCACTCGCGGCGAATGCCGGCATTGCGCTCACCAAGACCGTCGCAGCCTTCATCACCGGTTCGACCTCAATGGCGGCCGAGGCGATCCACTCTTATGCCGACTGCGGCAACCAGATTCTGCTGCTCATTGGCATGAAAAGTGCCAAAGCACCGGCCAGCGATCTGCATCCCCTGGGGTATGGCAAGGTGTCTTATTTCTGGTCTTTTCTCGTGGCATTGCTGCTGTTTTCTGTGGGGGGATTGTTCTCGGCGTATGAGGGTATCCACAAATTGCTGAGTCCGACGCCGGTTTCACATCCCTGGATCGCCATTGCAGTTTTGGGCGCCGGGGTTCTGCTCGAATCCTTTTCCCTCTATGGGGCCATGCGCGAAATACGCGGTACGCTGAGAAACCGTTCGCTCTACCGCTGGTTTAAAGACACGCGCCAGAGCGAGTTGATGGTGGTGGTGGGCGAAGATATCGCGGCGCTATTAGGGCTTGCGATCGCGCTGCTTTTTGTTTTGCTGACACTGGTGACGGGCAATGCGATCTTCGACGCCGTGGGTTCGGTTGTGATCGGCGCGTTATTGATTGTGATCGCCACGATGATGGCCACCGAGATCAAGAGTCTCATCATCGGCGAAAGCGCTGAGGATGAATTCAAGAACGGCCTGATGGCATTTCTGGGCAAAGAATTTCCGCAGCTCGAACTGCTGAATCTGATCACGCAGAACCATGGAGCCGACATTGTTCTGGCGATCAAAGCGCGTTTTCGGCGCTGGCCGGCCACAGCACTGAAGCTCGTCGATGAAATCAATGAAATCGAGCGGGCGATCCGTATCGAGTTTCCCGCAGTGCGCTTCATCTTTTTTGAACCCGATATTTCCAAAACCGAAAAACTCCGCCGCGCGAAGCGGAAGGGCAGGGGCAAATAATATGGATTTCGGCTTCCGCACGACCATCAAGCACCCCGGCATCTACGAAGGTGTTGGTTTGCATTCGGGCGAGACGACCCGCCTGTCTTTTTATCCCGCCGATTGTGGGGATGGCATTGTGTTTTTCAGACAGGGCCGCAACGGTGCGGGCCGCGTGGCCGTGAAAGCGTCTTTAGACCATGTCATCGATACGTCGCTGGCAGTGACGCTCGGCGGTGAAGACGGTTTTCAGCTGCAAACTGTCGAGCATCTGCTCTATGCACTTTTTGTGCTCGGCATCACCGATATTGCCGTCGAAGTGGAAGGCGGCAAAGAGGTGCCGATCGCCGACGGCAGTGCCGGGCCGTTCATCCGCTGCCTGCAGGATCTGGAGCTGCATATGTATGCCGAACCGGTACAGCCGTTGGTGGTCAGCCATCCTGTGTCGGTGACCGACGGGGAACGCTATCTGGTGGCGATGCCGTCGTCCGAGTTCCAGGTTTCGTACTACATAGACTATCCTCACCCTTTGCTCAAAAATCAGGCTGTGCAGCTGAAATATGAAGATAAGACGTTCGTCGAAACTATTGGCTTTGCGCGCACATTTGGTTTTATGAAAGATGTCGAATACCTGCGCTCGCGCGGCCTGGCGCAGGGGGGCAGCATCGACAATGCCGTCATATATATGCCCGATGGCACGACGATGAACGATTTCCGTTTCGAACGCGAATCGGTTTTTCATAAAATTCTCGATCTGATCGGCGACTTAGCGCTGGTGGGCAGGCCGATACAGGGCCACATTCTGGGCGCGCGCGGCGGCCATGCTCTCGATGTCGCGTTCGGCAAAAAACTGCTGCAGGCATTTGGTTAGCAGTTTCCTGAAAAGGAAACTGCGGGCAGGCCCGGTAGGGCCAACTGGTAATTTCTTTACAGAGCCGGTTGAAGCGCCATTTGCGAATATGTCCAGCACCGCTGCCATACCAACCGACCAGGCGAAATTGCCACCCGGGCCGCAGACGAATTTTTTCGATCTGGCGAAAGATGTTCTGTTCGGCGACGTGGCCGTGGTCTCCAACCCGCTCAAATATTTCCGCGAGCTGCACGAGAAATACGGTAACCTGGTCTATTCTGATTTTGGCATCGGTCGCTTCTATTTTACCGATAACCTCGCGCTCATTCGGCGCATCTTCGTCACAGAACCGCGCTCGTATGCCAAAGCCTCGGCCTACAAAGAAGCCGCCCTGTTTCTGGGCAACGGCATTCTCAACAGCGAGGGTGACTTCTGGCAGACGCAGCGTTCGATGGTGCAGCCGGCATTTTCGAAAAGCCGCCTTGCCGCCTTTGCGCAATCGATGGTAAAAACGACCGATGCGGCTCTGGTGCGTCTCGGCCGGGAGACCGACGTCTCAGAACTTGCGATGCATATTGCGCTCGAAAATATATGTAAGTTTCTGTTCGGGCGCGACTTTTCCGCACATGAAAAAGTAATCCGGGAGGCGGTGCACTTCGGCAACGACTTCATCAGCCGGCGCATACAGATGCCGGTCAAACTGTCGGTCTATCTGCCATTTTTGAAAAATCTGCGCTTTTTCTTTCACCGCTTCGAACTCGACCAGATTTTGTACAAGATCATCGATCAACGCCTCGCCGAGCCAGCAGGGGAGCCGCGTGACCTGCTCGGCATGTTACTCGCGGCAGAACGTGAGCACACGGGCGGTAAAATCCGCAAGGGGCAGGTGCGCGATGAACTGCTGACTTTGCTGATCGCCGGCCACGAAACCACCGGCTTTACATTGGCGATGGCGCTGTGGCTCCTGGCGGTCAATAGCGACGTGCAGCAAAAACTGCGCGCTGAACTGCGCTCGCAGATCGGCGATGCCGAGCCGACGCCCGAAAATCTCGCTGCCTGTCCTTTGCTCGAAGCGGTTGTAAGCGAAACGCTGCGCCTTTATCCTGCAGCATGGATCATCGGCCGCCGCACGGTATCAGACGAAGTTTTCGAAGGGTACCTGTTAAAGAAAGATTCTGAAATCCAGATCAGCATTCTCTCTCTACACCGCAATAAAGATTACTGGAGCGAACCGGAGAAATTTAAGCCCGAGCGCTTTCTGGGCGAAACTCCCGAACCTGCGCAGAAGCAGGCTTACATGCCGTTCGGGGCCGGGCCGCGGCGCTGCATCGGCAACGTCTTCGCGCTGATGGAAATGCAGGTCGCGATTGCACAGACCCTGCTGCGCTACCAATTGAGCGTCAAAGAGGCGCGCGAACCGAAAATCGAATACATGTTCACCGCACGATTGCCGCAGGCGCTGCCGGTGGATTTTTTTCCACTTAAGGATGGCCATGACGCATAGCATATCGGCCCCTGCGCGATTTTTCGGCGCCGTGGGCGACCGGCTTTGGCTGAGCCTGACACGGCGCGGCATTCTCGCGGTCATGGTTTCCGTTGTCCTCGTGTCCTTTTATGCCGTGCTGTACTGGTCTTACGACATCGATAATCTGTGGCTTGAGCGGCAGCAGCGACAAATTCTGGCTCCCTTAGAAAAGAAAATTAACGCGGCCGAAAAGGGCGGTATGGCTGCCGGCTATGGTCTCGCCGAGCAGCGTCGCTATATTACCGAAAGCCTTGCGGCCTCGAAGAAAAATCCCGGCAGCTACCATGCGCGGCTTTTGCCGGAGAACCGTATCTTCGTCGATCGCCTGCGCAAGATCAATCCTCAGCCGACCTCGGCCCTGATGGATAACGCTGCGCTGTGGCTTTCTCCATTGTCGCAGGCAATGCGCGGCCGCGACGCCGACCGCTGGTTTCTTTATGGTTTTCTCTATACATTGCTCGTCGTGCTAATGGGCATCCGCTTCTATCACCGCTGGCGGCATGACCGTTACCAGAAGATACGCACGCTGTCGGTGATGGCAGTGCAGACAATTCTGGCTTTTATTTTACCCGGCCTCTTGCTCTATTTCAACACGAAGGAATTCTACTTCAGCTACTTCTGGCCACTCAAACTCGATTATTTTCTGCCCTCGACCTTCAGCGACTACCCGCGCGCGATGGCGCTGTGGGCGGTGATGATGGCATTTGTCGCGGTGCCGGTGCTGACGTACTTCTTCGGCAAGCGCTGGTATTGCTCATGGGTGTGCGGTTGCGGTGCGCTGGCAAATACCATGGGCGATCCCTTTCGACAGCTGTCAGACAAATCAGAGCGCGCATGGCTGCTTGAGCGCATCACGATCTACAGCATTCTCGCGATCACGGTGGTGATGACCGCACTCATCTTTGTGAATGAATTCCGCGGTGTGCACGACGCTTTTGCCGAGTGGGTGTTTGGCATGAAACGCTGGTACGGTTTTTTCATCAGCGCGGGATTTGCCGGCGTCATCGGCACAGGCTTTTATCCGCTGATGGGCACGCGTGTGTGGTGCCGTTTCGGCTGCCCGCAGGCGGCGATATTGGGTATTCTGCAGGTTGTCTTTTCGCGGTTCAGAATCAAGACCAACGGCGGCCAGTGCATCGCGTGCGGCAATTGTTCGACCAACTGTGAAATGGGCATCGACGTGCGCAGCTATGCGATGCGCGGTGAGGATATCAAACGTGCATCCTGCGTCGGCTGCGGGCTGTGCATGTCCGTTTGCCCACGCGGCGTACTGCGACTGGGGAATTCTTTGTAACCCATGGGGGCTACGCTTCCCTATGGGTTATGCGGGTTAGCGGTGCCGGCTGAAGTGTAGAAACACGTAAAGCGTGAATATCTGCGTAAAGCTCGAACCGGCAAGCGCCAGTTCGACGCCCATCTCAGCGCGGGCTCTGTCAAAAAGCAGCGAACCATTTACCAGCGAAAAAATAACAGCCGGAATCAGTGTGAGCGCAGTGATGCGGCTCGTCTCGCGCAGTAAAAGCAGACCGGTGACGGCGACATTGAGCAGTAACTGGATCAATCCGACTGCGAGCGGGGCATTCACCGCCGCAAAGCTCATGTCGAGGCCGGCATAGATCACGAGCGTGGTGAACGCCATGAGTGCATAGATGGCGATGGGTATCAGATCGCGCTTTTCGGTGAGATCTGCCTCGTACGCGCGGCGCATCTGCCAGAGCCAGGCGGCGACCAGCGAGAAGATGTGCGTTGCGACGGCATGCACCCAGGCGAGCAAGAGGCTTGTGGTGTCAGATTCTAATCTATCTGCCGCAATCATGACGTGGCGAATCAGCGGCAGAAAGCTCAGCAGATGCGGCAGATGCATGATAATCGGCACGCGGTATTTCTGGGTGCGCCACGAGATGAAAAAAGAAAACAGCAGCCATTGTGCATAGGTCGCGGCAAGGTAAATGAGCGGCAAAGCCTCACGCTCGAAGCGCTTTTGCGGCAAATAAACCACAAGCGCAACATGAATCCCCAGAAATGCGAGTTGCAGAGGAATCGCGGCTGCGAGTAAATATGGCAGTTTAATCGGAATCACTACCCTTTAGTATCGTGCGTCCATAGGTCTTAGTGTAGGCGAAAATACCGCCGGCAAACACAAACAGCAGCAGGGGGATCGTGTATTCACGATACGGCCAGTTGAAGAGATAGAACAGGCCTGACAGAGAAATCAATCCTACCCCGACTTTACCCCAATAATTCGGTTTGCCGAGCACATTGCGCTTGATGAGCAGATAACCGCCGCCGACGGTGCCGATGATCTCGCGCAGCGCAACGATCAGCGTTACCCAGAGCGGGTAATCGCGGTAATAGACGAGCAAAAAAAGCCCCGCGACAATCACAATCTTGTCGGCAATCGGGTCGAGGTACTGCCCGAGCGGGGTTTCCTGGCCGAGCTTACGCGCGAGATAGCCGTCGAGATAGTCGGTGAGCGTCATGAACGCGAGTGTCAGCACGGTGTAGAGCCTGATGCGGGTGATATCATGTGGGTGCGCAAGAATATACCACAGCGCAGGAATACCCAGAATGCGCGAGAGGGAAAGGACGTTGGAAATGGTCAGAATGCGGTAGGTAAAAAGTTCCCGTACGGTCATCCGCTAACCCATCCCTGGGTGCGGATGACCCACGCACATCCTGTGCGTATGTTCATCTGCCAACCCATTCCTGGATACGGATGACCCACGCACATCCTGTGCGTATGTTCATCTGCCAACCCATTCCTGGATACGGATGACCCAAGCACATCCTGCGCATGTGGTTACCCGCTTACCGTTCCCTTACTCACTTTATCGCAATGGTGTTCTCGCGGCCAGGGCCGACTGAAACCCATGCGATCGGTACGCCGCAGTATTTCGCGAGGGCATCGATGTATTTGCGCGTGTTTTTCGGCAGGTTCTTGAGTTTTGTGATGTGTGATGTTGGTTCGTTCCAGCCGGGAAACTCTTCGTAGATAACTTTGATGTCACCGACGCTGCACGACGGGAAATAGTCGATGCGCTTGCCATTCAGTTCATAGCCCGTCGCGACTTTGATCGTCTTGAATTTATCGAGCACATCAATTTTAGTGAGCGCAATTGCCGACAGGCCGTTGATGCGCGCCGCGTGGCGCACGACTTCAACGTCGAACCAGCCGCAGCGGCGCGGGCGTCCCGTCACGCTGCCGAATTCATTGCCCGCGGTGCGCAGGGTCTCTGCTTCTTCGTCAAAAACTTCTGTCGGGTAAGGACCTTCGCCGACGCGTGTCGAGTATGCTTTGGCAATGCCAATCACACTCTTCAGATAGCGGAACGACACACCGCTGCCGGTGAGTGCACCGCCCGTCGTCGGGTTGGAACTCGTGACGTAAGGGTAAGTGCCGAAATCCAAATCGAGCATGGTGCCCTGCGCGCCTTCGAGCAGCACGCGTTTACCCGAAGCGAGCTCCATGTTGAGATAGTAGGGGCAGTTGACGATCATGTCGCGGATTTTTTCGCGCAACACCATCAGTTTATCTTTGAGCTCTGCCAGATTGACAGGCGGCGCATCGTACATGCGGGTTAAGAGTTTATTCTTCTGTTCGACGAGGCGTGGCAGCGTATTGGCAAAGAAGTCGTCGCTGTAGAGCATGCCGATGCGAATGCCCTGGCGGTTGACTTTGTCTGAATAGCAGGCGCCGATGCCGCGTTTGGTGGTGCCAATCTTGTGCACGCCCGAAGCCTCTTCGCTGCGCACATCGATTTCTTTGTGGTAAGGCATGAGCAAGTGTGCATTATCCGCGATGCGCAGTCTGCCCATCGGGTTTACACCCTTGGCTTCGAGTTCGCCAATTTCCTGGAACATCGCATCAGGATCGATCACCATGCCGCCGGCGAGTACGCAGATCGTCTTGGGGTAAAGAATTCCGCTCGGAATCAGGCGAAAGATATACTTATCGTCGCCGACCTTGACTGTATGGCCGGCATTCGCGCCGCCCTGGTAGCGCACGACGATTTCTGTCTCTTTCGCGAGATAATCGATGACTTTAGCTTTGCCTTCGTCACCCCATTGTGTGCCGACGATCAGTGTTGCTGGCATATCAGACCTTGTTCTCGCCCTGCGCTTCTTCGGCACGGCGGGCAGCCTTTTCGGCCTTTTCAAATTGGTAGAAGGCTATTGCGAGCAGAAATGCGCCGACGCAGATGAATGCGTCTGCAATATTGAAAATAAACCAGTGGAAGTTACCGAAGCGCACGTCAATAAAGTCCACGACCCCGGGGGTGGTGCCGTAGAAACGGTCGGTGAAATTGCCGAGCGCGCCGCCGAGAATGGCCGCAATGGCGAGCGTAAATATTTTCGAACCTTCAGCGCTGCGGTAATAGTAGTAAAGAAGAAAGACAATCGCAAAACCGGTCAAAATCTGGAACAGCCATGCGTGGCCCTGCATCATGCCGAATACACCGCCTTCGTTACGCGTCAGCGTGAAATACAGAAACTTGCCGATAACGGGTTCGCTTTGCCCCTGCACGCTGAATTTTTTCAAAATCCACAGTTTGGATAAGAGATCAGAAACGTAAACCGCCACCAGAACGGCAAAAAACGGTGGGGTGAACTTGGTGCGCCAGTTAGCCATCGAGGCAGCCTTGGTCTGCGAAATACCGCTACAAGCCTAATTGGGGCTGGGTTGTCGAACAGGCGCACAGCGTGCGCCTGTTCGAGATAACCTCTAATAACCATAAACGTAATGCAGATATCGCGAACCCGCCGGGCCGAAGCGGTAGGCATAGGGCCATGCCTGCCCGGCAGAAGCACGTGCTTCGAGGCTGTTCCATGGTGTAAAATACGTGTCGAGCATGATGAAGCCGGCGTCGGTGCGCACCGCGGCGAATGTGTGCGTGCTCACAGTCGCCCCAGGGCCGTCGCGCAACAGAGAGGCTGTCGGTTTATTCAGATAGATCGGGTCGAGCAGGCTGAAATCCGTCGGGTAGCTGTTGCCGCGCTGGTACTCAAAAGCATTCAGCTGCTCTGTCGCAAGGTATGGGGTAACGAGGTTTGCGCCATTCGTAATCCAGACGAAGCTACCTTCGCTGTCTTGCACGATGTCGCCGCTGCGAATATGGCGGATGTAGTATTCGGCAAAATCAGGCAACACGGCAGAAGACAGGCGACTCTCAGACATTCGCCGCGCGAGAACATACAGATAGCGCGCAATCGTGGTGCACGCCACCGCCGCTGCCTTGTCGTTATGCTGCGCGAGAAACCGGCTGCGCAGCGCAGGGTCGCTCATCAGCGCACCGTCGGCGATCACGCGCAACTTGGCTTCGTCCATGCGCGCGGCAAGACCCGAGAGCGCCTTCTGGTTATATTCGGATTGTGCGAGTGTGGTGAGCAGGCGTGCATTGTCGCTCGTGGTCGCCGTCTGTTCGGCTGCTGCTTTTTGCGTAATCGTGTAACTGGCATTGCTCATGGGGCCGCAGACTTCGGCGAAACAGGCGCGCAGTGAAACATCAGCACTTTGCATGAGGGTGATGCCCGTTTCCGCATCATAGCTCATGAATTCGCCGCCGAGCGAATATTCAATGCGTGCGTTGACTGCCCCAGCGCTCGCCGTTACCAGTACCGCGCCGCTATACTCACCGCCGGTGGGCTGCACTTGAACTGCTGGAATCGCCGTCACCACTGTGTAGCTCTCGCTGCTCGCAAGGTCCGTGTCAGCTTTGTCCCTGATGGTCAGTGTGCGCGTTGCACTCACTGTGATGGTGGGCGTGCTGAGAGGAGAGGTCGTGGCGCCGTCGAGGAGTTCGAGACCTTCGCGGTAATTGAGTACCTTCACCGTGACGCTGCCATAATAGGTACCGCCGGCGGGCAAGAGCTGCGGCTTTTGCCGCTCATGCTGCTCCGTCGCCACGAGCAGTGGGTCGCGTTCTGTGTTGCCGGCGCAGGACGCCAAAATGGCCGCGCATAGAATACAAAGAAGTCTCGCCATGATAAATCCTCCGGGAATAGCCGGGCAATGCCCTCTACTATTTAAATACCAGAAACCCCCGGATTTTTCTCACCGGAAGAGAAAAAAATGCAACGATGAATCAGCGGATGTGTGTTTCGACGATACCGGCGAGTTCTTCGAGTGCCAGCGGCTCATCAAACTGCATCTGGTAGCGAAACAGGCCGGGTTTACCGGCGCTCAATTGGCCGACTAATTTGCCTTTGAATACCAGACCCTTTTCGCTCAACCTGACGCTGAGCGGGCCTGCCCCTGGCAGAGTTTCGGCGATGAAGGCCAGACCACCCTGACCAATGTCATAGGTGTAGCCCGATACGGTTTTTCGCGCGACGGTGAGTTCCATGGCCTGCACAAACTGGAAGCGCGGATAGGCGCGGCGTTCGGTGCGCTGCGGTTCAGTCATGGCGCGTGGCGCTCCGCGGTCCGTTAGAGGTGGACATCAGTTTGGTCGGCGAGTCGCAGCGATTCAAACTGGCCATAATGAGTGAGCAGCAGGTTCACGAGCTCAGGGTCAAACATATTTTTACTCTTTTCCGCAAAAAAATCCTGAACCTTTGCGACAGGCCACGGTTCTTTATACACGCGTTTTTCTGTGAGTGCATCGTAGACATCGACAACGCCGACGATGCGTGCTTCGAGCGGACAGGCTTCGCCCACGAATCCATGCGGATACCCTTTGCCGTCCCAGCGTTCATGATGGTGCAGGGCGACGGTGCGGGCCATGCGCAGCAACGGATCGGTCGCGCTGGCGAGTATCTGTCCGCCGAGAACCGGGTGTGTTTTCATGATTTCAAATTCATCCGGAGTGAGCGGGCCCGGTTTTTTTAGAATCGCATCGGGAATCGCGAGCTTGCCGATATCGTGCAGCACGGCAGCCTCAGCGATCGCTTCGCAAAAATCGGGCGGACATCCGGCCAATTCAGAAAGCCTGCGGCTGAATTTGCCGATGCGGCGGATATGCGCGCCGGTTTCGATGTGGTGCAGATCGGAGGTCATCGCGAACAGGCGGGCGAATTCTCTCGCGCCGGATGATACCCGCAATTCATCGGTCATCTGCATTTTACGCAAAGCATAGGTCACTTGTGCTTTGAGTTCAGCATGGCGGAACGGCTTCTGCACATAGCCGATCGCGCCGCGTTCGAGCGCTGCGTCGATGATGTCGCCGTGAGACATGCCGCTGACCATAATGACTCCGCATTGCGGATGGCGGGACATTATATTCTCGAGCAGTTCAAAGCCGTCGCACTCAGGCATGTCGATGTCGGAGAGCACCAGTTGGCGCGGGGAGCGTTCGAGCTCCCTGAGTGCAACCCTGCCGTTTTCGGCTTCAGATACCCGACAGCCCCATGATTCGAGTGCCTGCCGCAGTGTCTTTCGCAACGCCAGATCGTCGTCGACGACAAGTACCGGGGTTTGGTCGTACGTTTGCATTTTATGTCACTACCCTGACTTCCGCAAGAAAGCAATTGTCGGAAGTACAGCGATGCATATGTAGAATTACTCACCGCATCATTCGGGTATCCGTAAAGCTACGGATACCCGCGTGTAGCACTGACAATTGACCCGCGGATGTATTCGTGTTATGTCTTCTCAAAAGAGGGACATTGAACTTTTTCCGCAAGAAAAACAATACTTTCATCACTCTCGAAGAGCCTGATTTCAGCGCCGAGACCCGTAAGTTATGGGGCGACCTGATGTTTGCGCTTGAGGGGCAAGATGTCAGTCAGGTAACGATCCAACTTTATGACAACGGAGATTTGCCGTTGCGCGTGGTGTCGGTTTTGACCGCGCTGGGCCTGAAGCTCGCATCCAGTTCGGTTCAATGCGATCTGAAAGTTTCTTCACAGACAGCGCAGATGCTGCGCCGCCTGAATCTTACTTCGGCGTTTGCGAATATTACCGAGGTGCAATAATGGAAATCAACCTCAAAGAGGTCAAAGAGTCGTTCATAACCACGACACATGATCTGTTGCAGCGTTCTGAGGCGCTGCTGCTCGAAATGGAGCGCCAGGTAAACCCTGAGCACTATACGGAGCTTTTGCGCGCGGTGCACACTATTAAAGGGAATGCCGGCATTTTTGAACTCGATTCTGTTATTCATCTCTGCCATGCGTTTGAAACTTTTCTCGAAGAGCTGCGGACGGCTGCGGTTCCGTTGAGCACCGAACTCATCGATACGGGTCTTACGGTCATCGATCGCATACGTTCTCTCGTCGCGTTGGTGGATGACCCGCAGAAAATGGCCGCGGTGCAGGTGCAAGACGTCATCGCAGCCATGGAAAACCGCGGGAAAACCGGTGTCGCTGCAAAGCCTGTTCAGACCGGCAATGCTCCGGAGAAATCGGAATTCGACCGGTTGCGCGCGCATACGCAAAAACTCCGCCTGCCTGAAAAATATCTCGAGCTCGCTCGGCGCAATAACCATTACCTGATATTTGTCGTCATCGATTTGGGCGACCAGGGAAATCTGAGCCTTTCGCAACTGCACGCCAAGTTTAAAGCTTTGCACAAATCCGGTAATTTGCTCTCGCTTGGTGTTCTGCGCAAAGAGACGATCACAGATAACCCCGCAGGCCCGTTCATGCCATATTTTCTGATACTGCATTCTGAGGGCAGGGCTGAAGCGGTGATTGAAAAGCTCGGATTGAAAATACTGCTGTTCCACTATTTCTGGCAACCGGAACATAAGCCCGAAGCCGCGGCGGAACCTGTGCACGACGGCGGCCGCTCTGCGGATGCGCAGGCAAAAGAAACCCATCTCAAGGTACATCTCGATCTGCTGAATTCTCTCATCGATATAACCGGAGAAATTGTTTTAACGCGCAATGCTCTCGTCAGAAGAATAGAGCAGAGCCAGGACCAGGGGCTTGCCGCTTTTACCAAGAAACTCAGCTATCTGGTCACCGACCTGCAGGATAAAGTGATGAAGACACGCCTGCAGGCCTTGGGTACGCTGTTTCAGCGCTTTCCGCGTCTGGTCCGCGAAACGGCGGCGGCAACCGGGAAAAAGGCCAATCTGCATACAGTAGGCGGAGAGATAGAGCTGGATAAAGCGATTATTGACGAAATCGCCGATCCGCTCGTGCACATTATCCGTAACGCCGTCGACCACGGCCTTGAACTACCCGAAGTCAGAGCAAAAAACGGCAAAGACGAAGCAGGGGCAGTTACGCTCAGCGCTGCGATGCGTGAGGGGAACATTGTTATTTCAGTGGAAGATGATGGCGGCGGTCTGGACTACGAACAGATTCGCGCGATTGCGGTGCGCAAAGGTTTAGTCAGCCGGGAAGCCGCAACAGAGGCAAGCGAACAGGAAGTCTCAGAATATTTGTTTTTACCGGGTTTCAGCACAAAAGCCGAGATTACCACCATCTCAGGTCGGGGCGTCGGCATGGATGTTGTGCGCAGTAACATCAAGAAACTCGGTGGCAGCGTAGAAATAATCGGCGCGCCGGGAAAGGGCAGTAAGGTAATTCTGAATATCCCGCAGACGTTATCAATTCTGACATGTCTCGTTGTCGAGACCGGCGGAGCCCGGTTCGTTATACCGCAGCAGAACATTCTCGAAGTTGTGACGATTGAAAAGGAAAAGCTCAAGACGATTCAAAATAAAGAAGCGTATGAGTTGCGCTCCAAACTGTTACCGCTCGTGGATACAGCGGCGCTGATCGATCTGAAAAATGAAAATTCATCCGCATCGCTTTTCGTTGTCCTGAGAACAGAAAAATACCATTACGGACTGACCTTCGAGCGCGTACTCGATACAGAAGAGGTGGTTGTAAAGGCCTTGCCGCAGTTCGGTCAGGAACAGCAGGTGTTTTCAGGGGCTGCGATTATGGGCGACGGCAAAATCGCGCTCATTCTCGATGCGGCCGGTATCGGCAGACATGCGAATCTGCAGGCGACGACCACCGACCGGACCATTGCGCAGAACCGGCAGCTCACGGAACTCATCGAAGAACAGCACCTGCTGTTCCGTTTTCACAACGTGCTCGTCGCCTTCAAGGTCGTCGAAATTCCGCGCATCGAAAGTATCGACCCGAAAACCGTCGAGACGATCGTCGACCGTCAGGTCGTGCATTACCGCAACGAGGTTATTCCGATTATTCCTCTGTCATTTCTGGGTGCAGCCGTTGAGGCAGACAAACCCGAGGGCAGCCTGATTATTTTGCAGTCGGCTGGCCGTAAATATGGTCTGCTGGCCTCTGAGATCATCGATCTGTTAAACCAGAAGATAGAGCTGCGGCATGATGACAACGACCGGGCAGAAATCGATGGCTTCACAATCGTCGACGATCAGACAGTGGTTGTGCTCAATCTGGCGCGCCTGATGCACATGCAGATGAACCAGGCCGGTGAGCGCAAATTGCTGGAGGCAGCCCCATGAACGCGATGGAGAATCTGTCGCAGGTGTCGGGCGAAAACGAGTTTCTTATCTGGGTTTCAGGCGACCGCCACTATGCGCTCGAACTCGCCGCCTGCCAGGAGGTGGTCAACGACGTGCTGATTACCCGCCTGCCTAAGGCGCCGAAGTACGTGCAGGGGCTCGGCAACCTGCGCGGCAACGTCATATCCATCATCGACCTTGAGGTACTGCTCGGCTACCGCAAAGAGGTCAAACACAGCGATACCTGCTCGATTATCCGTATCCGCACAGATGGCTATGCGCTGGCAGTGGCCGTCGATAGCGTTAAAGACGCCGTCGCCATCAGGGAAGAAGACATTGAGGCGGCGCCGGCGAACCTCACCGAAGCCGAAGGGAATTATATTCGCAAAGTTATCAAAATACAAGAAGGTTTGGCCCTCGTTCCCGATTTTGAGCTGATTACTACGGGAATCTATCACACCAAGCAGATAAAATAGTTACAGGAGTTTATTATGGAGACAGCGAAAACAGCCGGTGGTTTGACGGGAGTTCTGAACCGCTTCAAGATCAAAGCGAGATTGTATGCGATTCTCGCCATTGCGGCAATTACACCTATTGTGTTGGGAACGATGTATTATGTCAGAGCCAGCAACGAAATTACAGTGGTCAATAGAGAAGTCCGTGGCCTGCAGTTCATTTACGTAATGCGGAATGTCCGCGTTGAAGTCAGCGCCCATTACCTGCTGTGGAATGCAGTGGAAGCCGGTTTTTCCTCAAAAGAAGCTCTGGAAAAATCCGAAGCAAAAATTGAAGAATGGTTCAAAAAAGGAGAAGAGCTGGAGCGCGTCAGCGGTGTTGAACTGGAAATCACCAAGCTGTGGGCGAGTGCCCGCGAAAAATGGGATGCGATGCGGAAATTGCAGACCACTCTGGTGCGCGGGGTACGCAGCAACCGGGCGTCCGGGCACCCGGAACTCGATCGTAACCTCATGGAGATTACCAGTTCCATCAGCGAAAAGTCCGGATTAATTCTCGATACCGAAGCAGCGTCCTATAATCTCATCATCGCCCTGACAGTGGATCTACCGACATTAATTCGCGCCACGCGTGAACTCGTTGCCGCCGGCTGGGATTCCCTTGTGCGAGGCAATACCAGTCCCAAAGAAAG
>Ga0138256_10001040_pt1 | contig 29800 bp, 25 predicted proteins | sample KNB2016incub_MG_FD_105486 | JGI IMG/M metagenome (GOLD analysis project Ga0138256, IMG submission 105486) | Active sludge microbial communities from wastewater in Klosterneuburg, Austria - KNB2014incub_MG | ecosystem: Engineered > WWTP > Activated sludge > Unclassified | place: Austria... | reverse complement strand
TCATTGCAGAGGTACCATCAGAGGGACTCAAGGTAATTCTATGGAAAAGCGGGAGGCTGCCATCTCCGGCTTATAGCCTATATCTCCCGTTTTAAGCTGGTTTGTCTTCTTCCGCTGGTTTTTCATTTTGCAGGTTTTCTGCAAAATCATGTATTTTTTCTCCGACTACTTCGGAAATGGCCATCACCGTATCTACTACATCTTCGAGGGTCTCTCCGAGGGTAGTGCCAATGGTATCGAGCACACTATCCCGGTGAGCTCCGGGTTTAGCACCCGAAATTGCTTCTGCCGCTTTTTCTATCCGACCATCATCTTTACGGGCTTCTGCCGCTTTTTTGATTTCATCTTTTATCCTGTCTTCAGCGGCATGTTTGGCTTGTTCCAGTTTAAATTTCTCCTGGCGCCGGATTTCACGTTGTTTTTCCTGATCTTGTCTTTTTTCCAACTCCGTCCGGGTGGAATTCATATCCTGGAGTTTTTCCTCTTTAGACCGGATCCGTTCTTCGATCATTTTTATTTTAGCCTGTCTGATCTGTGCTTCCAGCTGTCCTTCGGAATTAGCTACTTTTCGTTTCTCAAATTCCAGGTCATTGTAATCTCGTTTGATTGAAGACTCCATTTTGTTCAGCGCTTCAACCAGACCGTCAAATCGCCTGGAAAGGCGGTCGGTGCCGTTATTTTCCCGAACTCCTTCTTTATGACCGAATCTTTTGTCTTTGATGTGTTTAAACAATTTATCGATTTGATCCCAGACCATACTGCGATCATTCCGGTTCATTTCGACACCTTGTAATTTATGTTGCAGTTGTTTGAGTTCATCAAAAATAGGCTGAAGGCTCAGGTTGTTAGAGAGTTTGGTATTGATTTCATCCAGCTTTTTTTGAAACTGACTTACCTGGTCCCTGGACGAACGGTCAAACTCCTCATCAACCGCTTTTCTAAGTTTTTTTAGGTTTTCAAAAAGCGCATTGGTCCCGTCTCGCAGGATTTGCGCATGTTCTTTAAATAAATTTCTTTCTCTGACCTGATTCTGAACTTTGTCCCAAAAGGTTTTTAATTCCTCCCATAGGTCATTATCGTATTTTAAAAGTTTGGCGGTCTTTTCTTTCAGGTCCTGGTATTCATTTTCGAACCCTTGTTTCAATTTGTGAGAAAGTACGATAAAATGCCATTCTGTCTGTGCCCGGGAGATTATATCGTCTTTATCTGGTTTCAGGCCTTCTGACAAAATAGATTCAGAGGCAGTTAATGCTTTTTCGGAATGCCTGGTATCTTCAGGAAAAACAACTTCTTTGTCATTGCGCCAATCCCGCATCATGGTATTGGCAAATTCTTCGGTGACGATGGACTGTGGGAAAAGCCATTCGTGGACTTTATTTTGCTCCGGATCGAGTTGCAGTGCAACCAGTACTTTTTCGTTTTCAGCCAACGTGCCCCAAAATACAATTCTAGTTTTCATAACGTATAATCAGTTGTCTATTAGTATATCGTAATAACCATGGTACAATCGAAGTCGACTATAAAACTTCGACTTCTATCGGTAATAATTCTTTTTTTAACATAAACTCAGCTATCTGAATGGCATTGGTGGCAGCTCCTTTACGCAAATTATCAGCAACAATCCACATATTAAGCGTACGGTCCTGAGACTCATCTTTGCGCAACCGACCCACAAAAACTTCGTTTCTTCCTTTAGCATATAACGGCATAGGGTATTTAAAAGTTGCCACCTCATCCTGTAATTGTACTCCATCGGCCTGGCTCAGGAGCGTCATGATATCTGTAAGCGTAAAGTCTTTTTCTAATTCTACATTTACGCTTTCGCTGTGCCCTCCTTTAACCGGTACACGAACGGCGGTAGCGGTTATCCTCATCGATGGATTTCCAAGTATTTTACGTGTTTCGTTGACCATTTTCATTTCTTCTTTGGTATATCCATTGTCCAGAAAGACATCACAATGGGGAATCACGTTTTCGAAAATGGGATGTTTGTAGGCTTTTTCATCGGCTGGCACCTGATCTCCGGTCCGCTCCCGGTCATATTGTTTGACTGCCTTCACCCCGGTGCCAGTGACAGACTGATAAGTGGAAATAACCAATCGTTTAATACCATATGTTTTGTATAGCGGTGCCAGAGCAACGACCAACTGTATGGTCGAACAATTGGGGTTTGCTATGATGAGGTCTTCGGCCGTAAGTACATCTCCATTGACTTCCGGAACCACCAGTTTTTTAGTGGGGTCCATCCTCCACGCCGAGGAGTTGTCAATCACCACAGTGCCGACAGCGGCAAACCGGGGTGCCCACTCGGTAGATACGGAAGCTCCCGCTGAAAACAAGGCAAGGTGAGGTTTTTGTGCCACTGCTTCTTCAAGCGTGTGTATCCGATATTCTTTACCTTTGAAAATAAATTTATTACCGGCAGATTTTTCTGAAGCAACCGGGATAAATTCGGACACCGGAAAATTTCTTTCTTCGAGCACCTGACACATGACCGTACCGACTAAGCCTGTAGCGCCTACACATGCGACTTTCATAGAGCTATACATTTATTTAAGGGCGCAAATATACATTCTTTCATTTTGTTTATTTTTTAAACCATGGGCCAATAATTACATTTATATTTTTAGTATAAGTCTTTTATATTTTCCCGGTATCGCCGGTTTTCAAACTCTGTTAATAAAACACCAGACCCGGATTATTCCTGTTAAGACAACTTATAAATTGCCTGCTTCTACACCCGGGACAAATCATTTAACCATCCAAAGGAAAACCGATATCCTACCTCCGGTTATTACAAAAATAAGGCCAGTGTTTAATAAACCTCAGTTATTTTTTAAAGAACCTGTTACTTCTACTGCTGCGCATCATACCGGCAATCGCGTCATTTCAAAGGCAATTGTCCAAACTACACCAGATGTGTTGGACAGACTTAATGGGAAAAATAATATTATCCCGATTTTTAAACAGGTATGGTACTCCGGGTTACATGATTTAACCTTTAAAGAACCGGGTGATTTAAATAAGAATTCCATCTGTTTTGAGTATGCCGGGTTTCAGGATATACTGCCGTTTCAATTGATGATCACAGAGATTATGGCAGATCCTGAACCAGCGACCGGATTACCTGGCTATGAATACATTGAGGTTTTTAATGCCACCCCGAATACGCTTTATCTTGACGATTTAAAGCTTCAATTTGAATCCTCTTCCTATTCTATTGATACGGCCTTGATTGTATTGAATCCCGGTGAATATCTTATCCTTTGCGAAAAGAAAGCCATAAATGATTTCAGCCCTTTTGGGAAAGTTCATGGGTTAAGCCGATGGCCTTCTATCCGGAATACCCATGGTACTTTGTCTCTGATTGTTAAAGGTACTTCGATCCATTCTGTGACTTATGATGACAATTGGTACCAGAACAGTCAGAAAAAAAATGGAGGCTGGTCACTGGAAATGATCAATACGGCCAATGTATGTGACGGGGCTTTAAACTGGAAAGCATCTACCGCTGCAGCTGGCGGAAGTCCAGGCAGGCCAAATTCGATATCGGATAAAACGTTTATACTGGATTGGGCTGTAGATTCGTCGTTTGTCCAGGATGATTATACCATTAGCTTTAAAATCAATAAACTTATAGAGGCTCCGGTTGTCGATTCCTTTAATATCCTGCCTCGTCTGGGTATTCATTCAGTCAACGAAAAAAAAAGGGGGGCTCTGGAGGTGAAATTGGTTACACCTGTTCAAAGAGGTTTAGTTTACCAATTAAATTTTAAACTAAAAAACTGTATCGGTATATGGTCCATGCCACTTAGTATTTCCTTTATCAAAAAGGAACAATTAGAATCTGCAGACCTGATCATCAATGAAATATTGTTTAACCCAACACTCGGTGGATTTGATTATGTAGAGGTATTCAACAGATCGGATAAGGTAGTTTCACCAAAAGGATGGTCCCTGGTCAATGAAAACAACGGCCAGAGAAGAACTGTGACTTCTGATCGGTGGATATTACCCGGGACATACATTGTATTTACCCCTGAACCGGCTGCGGTATTGTCTCTGTATAATAAGGTAAGGCCCGAATGGTTAATTCAGCAAAACCTTCCGGGGTTGCCGGATGAGTCCGGTCAACTGACCCTGTATTCTTCAATAGGAACGATCATTGATTCAATATCCTATCATGACCATCATCACAGTTTGTTTTTAAGTTCAACGGAAGGAGTGGCTTTGGAAAGAATACCGCCATCTGTTTCCGGTCAACCTGTCCGCTGGCAATCGGCTTCGGGTCTGGAAGGTTATGGGACGCCTACCCGTGTAAATTCTACCAATATTCCCAAAAACCAAACTGAATACTTTATATTAAAACAAAAAGTTTTTTCACCGGACGCGGATGGGTATGAAGATTATTTGCAGATAAGTTATTCACTGCCACCACGGGATTATTTATCCCGAATCTATGTGTACAATGATCAGGGTCGATTGGTCAAAAAGTTGGTGGATAATGTGGTGCTGAATCATCAGGGAATTATCGAATGGAACGGTGCTGATGAGCAGAATCAACTTTGCCCCAAGGGCATATATATTTTTAATATACAGGCGCTGACGCTGGAAGGAAAATCCATAAATTCAAGGCTCACCACGGTGCTTGCCCTAAGGTAAATAAGCCCGAAAAGACAGGAGATTCAACGGAATGGATATTTGCTTTTTAATTCAGTGGCCATTTGGGCTTAACTTTACCCCTGGATCGTAGGATGAAAAAGCTGCAGTACGTTTTAAAAAATCCCTGGGTAGAAACCGGCATTATCATTTCAATGCTGGCTGTGGTATGGTTAATCGTCTTTACTCCCGACCGGCCTTCATTAAAAGATTTGACCACTCATGCTTTTGAAGCTGTGTTGATATTTTTAGGTTCTGCTATGCTGTTTATGGTGCTGAACCGGCCAAGGATCATGTTTATCTGCCTGGCATTATGTGCTGTTTTATGTTTGTTTTTAAAAGCAAAAAGCAACAGTGGTATTCAGACCTTTTTTACCAATAAGGAAAAAGAATTCAGTATTTGTCAGGTGGTGATCAATTATGGAGCCGATGAATTTGAAAGCCTGTCAAACAGGCTGATTGAAAGTGAGGCAGATATTCTCAACATCCAGGAATTAACCCCGGAATGGTCGCTTATCTTAAAAAATGCCTTGAAAGAACAATACCCTCATCAGGTTGAACTCAAACGGATAGACCCATATGGCATGATGGTTTTTTCCAGATATCCTATTCTGAACCATGAGGTTCTGGTGTATTCCGATACTTCGCGCGCGTACCAGATCCCATTGGTGAAATTAAAATTAAAAGTAGAGACCGATACCATACAGTTTTTTGGATGTCACGTATTGCCCAGAATGAACAAACTGGATTTTGATAAGGTGCAGTTTTTTTTAGATTCCGTAGCTCAATGGGCTGTAAAAGAAAACCTCACTACACTTATAGCCGGGGATTTTAATCTTACCCCCTGGGATTTTACCCTGCAAAAATTCATTACGGATACCAGGCTTAATTTAAGTCAAAGGGAACCTCATTTATTCGTTCAACCCTTTGAACACATTCTGCATTCAAATTCAATCCTGTGCAATAAACTGGTAGAGGTGCAGACTAACACCGGGTTGCACTTGGGCATACAGGGATATTACACTTTTAAAACGATTGCTGATCAGGCAACCCTGCCAAAAAAATATTGATCGTATGTGACTTTCCGTGAATTAAACTTATCCCAATGCCCGATCTTTTAACTGTAAAATGCAAACCTTTCGCTTCATTGACCCCGGAAGAACTCTATGCCGTTCTTCGACTTAGGCAGGAAGTATTTATGCTGGAACAAAACTGTCTGTACCTGGATCTGGATGGATACGATCAGCACGCCTATCACCTGATGGTTTTTAATGAAGATATCCTGGTAGCGTATGCCCGATTATTTGGTGAAGGGATGCCCTACCCCGATTATTTGTCCATTGGCCGGGTGGTGAGTCATCCTAAGCATCGCAAAAAAGCTTATGGTAGGTACCTGATACAAACTGCTATCGAGCAAGTTCGTCAACTATTTGGACCTCTCCCGATCAAAATTGGCGCTCAGGCTTATCTTACTTCTTTTTATAATTCCTTTGGTTTTACCGATATCCATCAATATTACCTCGAAGACGGTATCCCGCATTTGAAAATGGTACTGGATTAAAGCAACTAAAGGGAAGTGATAACATCAGAGGTATCATATTTTAGATACATTTTTGGTAATGGTCTGCCTAACTGTCTAATGCAAGTCGGCAATTTCGTATTGACCGACTTTGTTCAGGTCGACAATAACCTTACTGGAGTTGGGATCCTGATGATAGGGCTTTACAAAACGGGCGCCCCAAACCAGGTCTGTGCTTAAATAACTTTTTCTCGAATATACGGTTTGAGAAAAAGTATCATCAAACGCCTTGATCAGTATAAAAACCTGAATACTTTCATTGATACAATCCTCACGGGTTAAGTTTAGAAGCGGGCTTTCCTCGTCGATCACATGTACTACTACCCAGTTCGTAGCAAACATAGTGATCTTAGGGATGTCTAATTTAAGGCTGGTAAATCGTCTTTTAGCCGGAGAAACCGAATCGTCTAACCAACTCAGGTTGACAACGGCTTCTACCTCCATAAGACTGGTATGGTATGCATTGGCCAACATAAACATCATGGCATTTTTGCCTTCATACGGAGAAATCAGCAAACGCTCACTGTATTTGATTTTTATATGTGGTTTGGAGAACCGGCTGTAAAGGGAGCCGGTTGCCAGCGCAAAAACCATTAAACCCAGAAACGCCTCTACCGCAGCGACTATACTGGAAGCAATACTCACCGGGTGCATCCCGCCATATCCTACAGTAGTAAAGGTCTGATTGGAGAAAAAGAAACAAAATATCCACTTTTTCCAAAGAGGCCCTTCCGGGATACCTATGATATTCTCTGGTCCAACCATAAAATAGATAGAACCAAAAATGATGTTCAGCGTAAGGTATAAAGAGGCTAAAGATCCCCAATACACCGGCCAGGAAACAGAGGTAACCCAATGGTAAATATTAAAAGTGTCCCACCAGTGACGACCGGTTTTTTTGACGTTAAATGTCCCGTCGGACAAAACAAACCGGGTGTTCCCGGTTACACTTTGATCCAGGCCAAAAGAGGCATCTTTTTTGCTGGTAAAAAAACGAAGCGGGTTGAGTTTAGCCATACGTATCAGGGATCCGTCCAGGATAAATTAATATTCATCCAAGCTACAGAATTTGATGAACAGCCTGGGTGTAAAAAAGTTTAAAACGGAGCCGATCTAAACTCAAATTAAAGGCCGGCATAATAATCATACCCTCTGACCGCCCAGTAATCGGCGGGTTTCCCGTTGCTGAAATATATCGAACCGATTTGTTTTAATGATTTATAACCATACTTAACCGGAATGATCAATCTCAGCGGAGCACCGTGCTCCAATACCAGGGGTTGCCCGTTCATTTCGTAGGCAAGTATGGTCTGAGGATGTAAGGCACTCAACATATCAATTCCAACCGTATATTCTGTGTCTGGTGTACTCATTCCGATGTATTTAAACATCGATTCTTTTTCCAAGGAAAATGCTTTTAAAAATTCAGACATACGGACACCGCCCCACCAACTGATCTGGCTCCAACCCTCTATGCATTTAAAATTAAAAATAACTTCTGTTTTGGTTAATCGTTTAATTTCAGGCAATTTGATCTCCAGAAAATCCCCATTTGCCTTTTGAACACTCAGCGACCAGGAATCTTCAGAAACAAAAGAATTATCCTGACCGATCTTGCCGTTTATCCTGACATCCGTGGCGGCCTTAGATTTCGGATATTCTTTAACCAGACGACCCTGGTCATAATATCGGGTGAATAAATCTTCATTTGTTTCAAGACCTTTTCTCAATGGTGCGGGGATACCTCCTAATAATCCACCATCCAGGGGCTGTTTTCTTAGCCACCGCCAGCCGGCATATCCGATTCCTGAAAATAAAGCCAATTGGATCATGGCTATCCAGGTCCTTCGGGAATATTTAGGCAGTTCGTTTTCCGGGATGGTTATTTTTTTCATTTTGAATCTTCATTGGATGTCTCTATTTCATAACCTGTTACCATTGCCCTGAAATTATTCCATCCTGCCCGTATAACCTGAAAAAGATGAACAAAGAAAAATAATACATAACCAATAGTCAGGAAAAAGTGTTCAGCCCTTGCTGCTTCATATCCACCGCAAAGGTTGGTCAACCATTGAAACTGGACTGGTTTATAAATCGCCAGTCCGGTCAGCATACTCCCCATACTCATAAAGATAATCATGGAATAAGCGATTCGTTGAGCGGCATTGTACTTAGATTGTGGAGGAAGCTGTTTGATCAGTCCCAGGTCGTACCGTATGACCTGCCAGCTTTCGGCAAAACTTTTTCTTTGCGGGAGCAGGTATCTCCATTCACCGGATAAAACAGTATAGATTATATAAATCAGTCCATTCAGCATAAATAACCACATAAAAACAAAATGATAGGCCATACCTTTACTCAACTTGTAGGGGATGTTAAAGAGGTCGTACATCCAATCAGGAAAAAAATTCAGGATTACCACATCGCCTATCCTCAACTCATAGACATCGTTTGCCCAATAAATCAGGACACCGCTCCAAATCATAATCGTTAACAGGGGAAAGTTAATCCAATGCATCCACCGAATGGCCCGTGGATGTTTGTATATGATATTAACTTTCATATCCTAAAATAAAAAAAATCAGGGAACCCGCCTTGGGCACCCTGATTTACTAGCAAATAATCAATAAAGTTTATTTGGGTAAAACGACTGAGTCGATGACGTGGATCACACCATTGCTCTGCATTACATTTTTTATAGTCACCTTAGACATTCCTCCTTTTTCATCAGTGAGTATCAGGTCATTGCCTTTCATACTGGCCATCAGCATTCCTCCGGCCACCGTTTTAAACGATGCCTGTCCTTTGTTTTCTTTAATAGAATTTGCTATTGCCTTAGCATCAAATTTCCCGGCTATGACATGATAGGTAAGGATCTTTGCCAGCATCTCTTTGTTTTCCGTTTTCAACAAAGATTCCACGGTGCCTGCCGGTAACTTGGCAAAGGCATCATTGGTCGGAGCAAAAACAGTAAACGGCCCCGCAGATTGCAAGGTTTCAACCAGTCCGGCTGCTTTTACCGCAGCGACCAGGGTAGTGTGGTCTTTTGAATTAACTGCGTTTTCAATGATGTTTTTTGAAGGATACATCGGAGCACCACCTACTTCTACAGTTTTTTCCATCTTGCCTTGAGCAAAACCACTTACGTTGATCAATAAGGCTACAATAAGCCATCCAATACTTTTCATACTTTCTATTTTTATTTGTTTTAAAATTTAATTTCAGCGATACATACGGTTAGAAAGTCTGTTCTGGATTTGGGTTTTTAAATCAATTTTGAGATTTAACTTAATCTTAAGCCTGGAAAGTTTTACACAAGGTAAAACTGCATCAAAGAGGATGGCGTAACTGTTTTGGTTGATGTTACTGAAACCGTTAAAATTAAAGTATATTGATGCTACATAATTCTGCATAACGCATAGAATCTGTATTAACTATGAAAATTCAATTCGTATTTATTGTGTTTTTGATGCTTCCGGTTCTGTCTTCCGGACAAAAATTTTCACGTCAGGTCTATATATTGTCTGATCACTTTCTGAAAGAAAAATGTGAAGTCTCAGCGCCATGCGATTGTTGTGCATCCGATTTGATTTTTTTAACTAAAACCAAATTTACCCTTGTCGACCGGTGTATGGCTCATGAGACCTATCTCACAGGAAGGTATAAGGTGGCAAAATCCAAACTGACCTTGAAATTTAAACATGTGGTCATCGACAATACTTCTGACGAAACAAGCAAAAAAGAACTTGTTGAAAAGAAAGAAATGAACCTGGATCCGCTGATCCTTCAGATCAATTCATGCGGTGATAAGTTCGTACTTGAACACCCCAGTATAAAAGAGTATAAATATGGTGCACGACAAACCACCAGAAATGACAAAGAAATAATCGCAACGCTTAAAAAATCAAAAGTCTGGAAAGTCCTGCTTCCATAAATATGCTATTATATCCCTTCCAGGCTCCAACATTTACTAAATGACTTTTCCGATATCCTTGCCCAACGCCAGATAAGCCCTTTTTTGTTTTAATTCATTCTGTAAGTTCCACCCAATTTGTACTTTTTCTTTTATATAAATAAAAATAGAATAAAGTGAATAAGAATAAATCTAATAAACCATCCGGTTTTGAAAAATTTTCTACCCAGGTAACCCATGCTTCAGGAAGTACGCTTGCGTTTTTAATTGCGTTTCTTGTAATTGTGGTCTGGTTGATTACCGGCCCAATATTTAATTATTCCAACACCTGGCAATTAGTTATCAATACCGGAACTACCGTGGTTACTTTTTTAATGGTTTTTCTTATTCAGCGCAGTCAAAATAAAGATTCTATTGCTGTACATTTGAAACTCAATGAGCTGATTGTCGCCCAAAAAATGGCCAGCAACAGGCTGGTTGCAATAGAAGAGATCAGTGAGAGTGATTTAAGAGTGCTTCAAAAATTTTATAAACAACTGGCTGAACTGGCCGAGCAGGAACTCCCCGTTGAACAATCCCATTCTATGCATAAGGTAAACGAACACCACCGAAGAAAAAAACAAACAGAATAATCGATTTATCCCGGAATTTTAAACGCCTGCCTGGCCAACAATTTCCAGATTCCTTTTTGTTTTTGCCACACTAATAAAATGTGTATATCTATTTTACCCTCAACTTTTTTATTAAATGTTTCCCCCGTCAGCCGGTGCCTGACAATGGCATTTTCACCACTAATCTGAACCGTTTGATCCGAAAAAGTAACGGACCTGAATACCGACCACCCCTTGACAAACTCGTCTACAAAACCAGTTTTATCCCGTATGGTCCCGCTGGAATGACCATAACTCAAATCATCTGAGGCCAGGTTTTCCAATATCGTTTTATCCGGTGTAATCATGGCGAGGCGGAGTGTTTCGACCGCGGCTTCGATCGCCTCTTCATCGGAATGTTTAGACGTCTGTGCACCGCTGTTTACAACCCCCAAAATGAGAAAAACCAGAATACTGATCAAAGGCCTGGTTGACTTTAAATAAAAATCTAAAACTGGTAAAATCATCCTAATTTAATTTAGGATTAAATTTACAAGGAAGGATTATCTGAGGAGTAAATAAATTGAAACCCAATACCCACATGGATACGGCGCGTTACCTGGCCAGGATAAAATATTTTCATTCCAAGGAAATTAATGCGGAATATCTGTCCGGGCTCCATCAACAACATTTATTCCATATACCTTTTGAAAACCTGGATATCATTTACGGAAAGAGATTTTCCCTGGATTTGGAGCAAGTATATGAGAAAATCGTTTTAAACCGGAGAGGAGGATTTTGTTACGAGCTCAATTACCTCTTTCATTGGCTTTTGACTGAATTGGGATTTACCCCGAGGATGATATCGGCACGGGTAATCAATGATGCCGGAGAAACTGGTCCTGAATTCGATCATATGGCTATCTATGTAGAAGGAGACCTGAATTACCTTGCAGATGTTGGATTTGGTGATTTGTTTATAAAACCACTTGAATTCAAAATGGATGAGGTTCAATATGATGGAAGAAATTATTTTAAGATCCAGAAACAGGATGATGAGGGTTATTTGTTGTTGATGTCAGCGGATGGTATTGTATTTAAAGGCGAATATTTTTTTAGCCTAAAAACCAGAACAATCCAGGAGTTTATGGTTCCCTGCATAGACAAGCAGACAAATCCGGATTCTCATTTTGTCAAGACCAGGATATGCACCAAATTTACCCCGGAGGGTCGCTGGACTATCCGCAACAATCAATGGATTGAAACCATTCATAAGACAAAATCAGGATTCCAGATCAGGTCGGAAGATGAATTACGACAACTCCTGATCAATAAGTTTGATATCAGGATTTGATACTCTACCTGACCGTGTTCGGTTTTTTATCCATCAGCATCAATTACAGATTTTAACCCAGGAAATCCGGATTAATTCATGTAATGAGACTAAACAGATATAGGTAAGCTAAAACAATTATCCTATCTTTTGTCCAAAATCAGTCTATGCCTGAAATCAGTCCAATTGTCCTGCTTCTGCTTGGGTTATTGATTGTGGTGGCGGGTATTTTAATTATCCGCCTGCATCCGATTTTGGCTTTGTTAACAGGAGCCGTCCTCATTGCATGGTTGACGGCTGATTCCCAACTTCAGTTATTTGCACAAACCAAGGGGTTGTCTGAAACACAAATAAATAATTTATTGAATCAATCCTTTGGGGAGCGCATTGCCATTGCCTTTGGAGAAACTGGTGGAAAAATTGGGTTATTGATTGTCCTGGCTTCTATTATCGGAAAATGTTTGTTGGATAGTGGAGCAGCAGAGCGTATAGTTCGCTCCATGCTTAAGGTTTTCGGGGAATCAAAAGCCCCCGGTGCCTTTATGGTCAGCAGTTTTATCCTGGCCATTCCGATTTTTTTTGATACCGTATTTTATCTTATGATACCGTTGGCCCGTGCTATGGGTGTACGCAAAGAAAAATCCTATGCCCTGTACATCATGGCCATCATTGCAGGAGGGACTATGGCACATTCACTGGTACCTCCAACACCCGGCCCCTTGTTTGCTGCAGGCGCTTTGGGGGTCAGCATTGGTATGATGATCATTATAGGCACGGTGATCGGATTGATTTGTTCGGGCGCAGGTTTGGTGTATGCGTATTGGCTGAATAAAAATCAATTTGTCCCTTTGCGATCAACCAATGATGTACCTGTTGAAGAGTTGAAATCCTGGTTAAACAAAGACACTTCCGCCCTGCCCTCCTTTTTTATGGCCAACCTCCCAATCGCCTTGCCCGTTATACTGATAGCCGGTAAAACCATCATTGAAGCCCAACCACTGCTTTTTCCGGAAAGCATTTCTTCATTTTTTAAGGTAGTGGGTGACCCAGTAATTGCCCTTTTTATTGCCACCATTATCGCCCTGGCGATTTTATCCAAACAATCATCCTTTCGGTTGAAAGAATTAAAAACCCCGGTCGAAGAAGCTATTCTCAGTGCCGGCATGATCGTCCTGATTACTTGTGCTGGCGGGGCTTTTGGGGCCATACTGCAACAAACCTCCATTGGGAATTGGTTGGTAAACTTATCTATGGACGTCAAGCTGGCCGTTTTACCGCTGGCTTTTGTGGTGACTGCTGTTATTCGTACTGCACAGGGTTCGGCTACTGTCTCCATGATTACTGCTATAGGAATGTTGACTGCCTTCAATACTCCCGGTGCTTTGAGTTTTCATCCGGTATACCTGGCTGTTGTGATCGGTTGCGGATCAAAATTATTTCCCTGGATGAACGATAGTGGGTTTTGGATCATAACTAAAATGAGTGGATTTACAGAAGGGGAGTCGATTCGCAACTTTTCCCTTTTATTGACCATAATGGGAGTGGTTGGATTGATAGCTACCATGATATTAGCTAAGTTTTTTCCAATGATAGGCTGAATAAAAATCCCGAGTATTAAAAATTATTTTTGAAAAGATTAAACTACTGATATGATAATAAAAGATCTTAGAATACATTCCATCGCCATAGCCGACCCACCGCTCCGAAGTTCCTATGGCCTGCATTCCCCTTATGCATTGAGGACTATTTTGGAATTGGAAAGTGAAGACGGAATTATAGGAATCAATGAAACTTATGGTGGCGAGGCCCCGGCATCAGCCTTGCAGGCTATCCGCGAAAAAGTTATTGGCAAAAATGTATTTCGGATTACCGGCACACTCAATCCTGCGATGAAACACAGGCAACCAGATCAGGACAGATCACAGACCTTTATGGTTCCCGGTGAAAACCCATTGGATGAAACCAGCAGGACTTATGCCGCATTGGAAGTAGCTTGTCTGGACCTTATCGGAAAAAGTATTGGAGTACCGGTATGTGATCTCATTGGGGGCAGGGTGCGGGATGAGGTTCCATTTTCGGCTTATCCCTTTTACAAACATGTCGGTGGTGGTGGTGAGGGGGACGATATCCGGGAAGACGAATATGGCGAAGCTTTGACCCCGGAGTCCTTGGTTGACCAGGTAAAGAAAATGATTTTAAAGTATGGGTTCAGTTCGGTCAAATTTAAAGCTGGTGTATTGGAGCCCGATCTTGAAATTGAAACTGTAAAACAGATGTATCGTGAATTTGGTCCCGGTGTGCCATTGCGAATTGATCCCAACTCCGCATGGACAATAGATACTTCTGTTAAAGTAGGGATTGCCCTGGCGAAAGAACTTTCTGGCGGCGGCTACCTGGAAGACCCAACGGCTGGCATTCAAGGGATGGCCGAGGTGAGAAGGCGCTTGTTGGAATTAGGAATAACGGTTCCTCTGGCCAGTAATGTCGCGGTAACCTCATTTGGTGACCTTCCTGCTTCCGTGGCTGCCGATGCGGTACAGATTATTTTATGCGATCATCATTATTGGGGGGGTATGCGACAGGTACAACATCTGGCCAAACTGGCGGAGACCTTTAATATCGGGTTGTCCATGCACTCTAATAGTCATCTTGGGGTATCGCTGATGGCTATGGCCCATGTGGCTGCAGCTACACCTCATCTTACCTATGCCTGCGATACACACTATCCCTGGCAAGCTGAAATGGATGAAGTCGTCGAAGGAGGTAAAATCAAAATAGAACGAGGCTGTGTTGCTATACCTGAAAAACCAGGACTAGGCGTCACCCTGGATTATGATCAATTAGCCCGTGGAAAAGAAAGATACAGGAAGGTACCTTATCGCAATCGCGACGATGCAGCTGAAATGAGAAAACATGTGGATCCGGAATGGAAAAGAGTATTGCCAAGGTGGTGAAAAGCACGTTTAAATTAACCACAAAGGCCACTAAAAGACACCAAGAAATTGCTACTAAGTGGCACTTCGTGACTTAGTAGTTTTATTACGAAGTATTAAATAAATGAAATGAAAATCACCAATGTCCAGGCATTTTTAATGTCTTACCCCATGCCCCAGGAAATCGTCCTTCCCTTCTGGGGAGGAATCAGGACAATTAATAAACGAGACGCGATGCTGATCAAGGTGACAGCTGATAATGGATTATCCGGGTATGCACCAGGTCCTGCTTTTTCAAGGGCAGCAAATGAAATTTCCGGGATGATAAAAGATTTTTTAATGGGCAAAGATCCTAATCACTGGAAGACCTTTCAGTTTGCAGGGCACCCCGAAACGGTAAAGACCTATTATGCCGTTGAAGTAGCCCTTCTTGATCTGGTTGGCAAATATCAGGGGTGTACTATTTCTGAACTCATGGGAGGCCGGGTCAGATCGCGGATCAAACTATATGGAAGTGCGGGCATGTATATGTCGCCGGAAGCATATGCAGAAGAAGCCAGTGCGGTGCAGGACTGGGGGTTTTCGGCTTATAAAATGAGACCCGGATCCGGACCGGACCAGGATTTAAGGACTGTTGAACTAATGCGAAAAGCTACTGGCCAGGATATGGGTTTGATGGTGGATGCACATACGTGGTGGAGGATGGGTGATAAAAATTATTCGCCGGAAATTATACATGAACTGGCCAGGGAAATGTCGACCTATCATCCCTATTGGCTGGAAGAGCCCCTGCCGCCAGATGATCATGAGGCTTATCGCAATCTAAAAGACAAAGGGCATCTCCCTATTGCTACCGGTGAACATGAACAAACTTTGGAGGGTTTTCAGGATCTGGCCCAGCGTTTTGCTTGTGATTTTCTTCAGATGGATGTTTGTTGCCAGGGAGGTTTTGAAATGGGCTTAAAAGTGTTTGACCTCGCCAGAGATCATCAGATGAGGTTTGCATTTCATAGTTGGGGGACTGAATTAGAGGTATTAGCTGCGGCTCAACTGGGAGTGTGTCGGGAGGAGTCTATTGTAGAATGGCTTGAATACCCATGTTATACTTCTCCAGGTAAAAAAAGTATGTATCCGTTTCCTTTGTCGGCCGAAATTCTAAAATCACCATTGGATATCCATCAGGGGTACCTTCATTTACCGGATGGTCATGGACTGGGTATTGAGGTCAATGAAGATGTCATTGAAAAATATCCATTTATTCCTGGCCCCTGGTCTTATTTTCATCAGAGTTCACCGCTAAAAACTATAGCCGTCACCGGGGACCATAGTGTCAAATGGGTGCAATGAAAGAAGGCATAGGCTAAGGTTTACGCTAAAGAAGTCAAGGGCTAACGCTAAAGGCTTGCGCGCAGGAAGTCAAAGGCTAACGTTAAAGGCTGACACACAAGAAGTCAAGGGCTAACGTTAAAGGCTGACACATAAGAAGTCAAGGGCTAACGCTAAAGGCTGACACAAAAACTTGACTTCTTTTTCCTATTATTACATTTAAGATGAAAAACCTTAAACAACGTATCCAGGATGGAGAGACTGTCCATGGTTGCTGGATCAATCTTGGATCGACGGTTTCCGCGGAAATTATTGGCCGTGCCGGATTTGACTGGGTATTGATTGATCTGGAGCACGGCGCAGGTAATGATTTATTGATGTATCAGCAATTACAGGTTTTAGCTGGCACTTCTGCAACTCCACTGGTAAGGACGGATGAGTTAAACCGTTCAAAGATCCAGCGAATACTTGATGCAGGCGCCTACGGTATCATGTTTCCACAAATCCAAAAACCCGAAGAAGCTGAGCTGGTAACCCGTATGATGTATTACCCCCCAAATGGTACCCGGGGTATGGCTAAAATGGTGAGGGCGACTGGTTTTGGAAAAAGCGCAGATCAATATATAGCCGACCTGGATAAAAACCTTATCTGTGTCGTTCAGATCGAAACCCTGGGTGCCTTAAAAGACATCGATCGGATAGCTGCTCTGGAAGGTGTGGATGTATTGTTTGTCGGACCTTCCGACCTGTCACTCGCGCTTGGCATATTCGGACAATTGGATCATCCTTTGTTTCAACAGGCCCTGCAAGATGTAGCCAGGGCGGCAGAAAAGCATAATAAGGCGACAGGTGTTTTATTATTGGATATTGCACAATACGAAATGTACCACGATTTGGGATATACATTTTTGGCTTGTGGTGCAGATGCGGCATTTGTAGCTAAAGCGGCAACTGAAATGGTACGTGAAATGGGAAACAGGAGATAAGTTTGATTTGCTGGTTACAAAAAAAAGTTGGACCAATCCAAAGTCACATAATCAATATCCGCCTCAACCCGGTGGTTATTTTCGCTGTCTGTAAAAGCAACCATCAATTCTGCTCGTGGTTCTACGTCTATCGCAATCCGCCGGATATGATGATCGTTGTCTAAAAATCGAAATTTAAAACCTGAGAGCAAGGCATTTCCCTGGTGGGATTTGGTCCGTCTGACCGTGTTGGTAAAAACAAAACTATCTGTAAAAATCCCTTTTAAACACAGTCGCCCGCTGATGCAGTTTCTTTTTAGAACAAAATAACGAATTGTAAAACCATATTGATCATCCTCTGGAGAGTTGTCTATAAAATTGACCCGGATTGCACTCATGCCCATATCATAACGCACTTCTATTGAACGGAGATGGTGATTGGAACGGCCCAGCGCGCCCCAGAATTCAAAGCCCCGGAGGACAAATATCTCATCTTCTGCCAAACGGGGTATGGATACGATATTGTTGAGACGATTGGTACTCGTCCCACTGATTGACCGCTCGCTGGATGAGAATAAATGAGGAGGCCTAATAGCATAATATATGATCTTATATGCAGCCCTGTCATCGGCCCTCCCGCTGATACCATAATCTTCATCACCCCAGCCAAATATGTAACTATCCGGTGTCTCTCCGTCTTCTCCATAAGTCTTTCCACCGACCAGGAAGCTTTTAATATGATGGTCCCCGTTTAAAAACTGAAAGTCAAAAGCCGTCAATACCGGTATGTCCCTATCCAGTAAAGTCGAAACTAAGGCTGCAGATCCGGTATATCCCCATGCCCGGTCAAACATTGGTATACGCTTATAACTCACCCTGAAGGTATTTTAAGTAAATTACCTATTCTTTTGGAGATTGCCTAAATCTTCATTCTTGTAATCTCCAAATCATTCATACCTGGTAGACAAATAAAAAAGTGTTTTAGGGTTTTAAAGAACCTGATTACAATTTGATATTCCGTTGATCCAGATCATTTTTTATTAAGTTCAGGGGATCGAAATTTTTGAATTTTCAAGATATCCTAAACAAAATACCTTGATATGTCATCCAATATCAAATCGACACAATTGAAATTATTGATCGGGATCATTGCCAATGTTTCTTTCTTCTGCACTTCTATAGGAATTTTTTCCGGAGGAGGACCCGGTCCTTATAATTACACTTCCATACGCCACAATACAGTGACCATTTTCGGAAAAGGGGTATATCAGCACATGTCTGCTGAAGTGGCCCCTCAGGGTATCGCTCAGGATTATATTACTTTGTTTCTGGGTATACCTCTTTTGATGGTTTCTTTTTGGGTTTCGCGAAGAGGTTCCATCCGGGGAAAATTTATTCTCGCTGGCGTACTGGGATATTTTTTGGTGACTTACCTTTTTTATCTGGTCATGGCTATGTACAATTATTTGTTTTTAGGGTACGTGATATTATTAGGGGCATCTTTTTTTGCTTTTTTGATGGTTTTATCGTCCTTCGAGTTGAGCGAACTCAGCAAGTTTATTAGCAATGAAACGCCTGTAAAATCGATCGGTGGTTTTCTGATTTTTGTTTCTCTCTCGATTGCTTTTCTTTGGCTGAGCATCGTCATACCACCGTTGTTAAACGGAACCTTGATTCCAAAGGAGGTTGAGCATTATACCACGCTTATAGTACAAGGGTTGGACTTAGCTATTCTTTTACCCTCTGCTTTTATAATTGGGATTTTATTCAGAAGCAGAAATCCCCTGGGTCTATTACTGGCCCCTGTTTATTTTATTTTCTTAAGTATACTGATGACGGCCCTTACCGCCAAAGTCATTGCCATGTGGAGTTTGGGTTATAATGTAGTACCGGTTATATTCATCATACCGTCATTTAATCTGGTTACCATTCTTTGCACTGTAATTATTCTGAAAAATATCAGTAATACTTCAAACAGAGAGAACACTGAAACCCAGGTATCTTTCTAAGGATATCTATGAAAAGTTATCACTTCCCCTTCTTCGCCCATTTCAGGCAAACTGGTTTATTCACAGTCAGTTTATCCCCGGTATCAGTTAACAAACCTGTCATCTTATCTCTTTTAAAAATCACTACATCATTAGTGTTTTGATTGGCTACCAACAAATAATTTCCGGTGGGATCGATGCTGAAATTTCTCGGTGTTTTTCCCATGGTGCTTTGGTGCCCTACCAGAGTCAGGGAACCATTCGATGCATTTACCTTAAATATGCCGATGGTATTGGACTCCCCCCGGTTTGAACAATAAACAAATTTACCATCCGGAGAAACATGGATATCTGCCGAACCAACCGTGCCTTTAAAGTCTGCCGGATGGGCATTGATGGTTTGAATGACCGACAATTTTCCTTTTTTATAACTCAGTGCGGTGACATTTCCCGACATTTCTTCCATGAGATAAGCATATTTCTTTTTGGGGTGGAAATCCAGATGACGGGGACCTGCGCCGGGCTTAAGGTCAACAAATCCGGGGTTTTCCTTTATGATGCTTCCATCTGAGTTGAGTTTATAGATCATTACTTTGTCAAGACCCAGATCCGGAGTCATTAGGTATTTATAGTCAGGAGAGAAAACCGTGGCGTGAAGGTGAGGGCCTTCTTGTCTGCCCTTCACTACGCTGCCCCCTTTGTGCTGGATCATAGTGGCAGTTCCCAGGGAGCCATCTTTCGCTGCCGGATAATATACCAGGTTGCCTGTTGAATAATTTCCGGCGGCCACCCATTTTCCATTTTTATGGACAGATACATAACAGGGATGATTGCCGGAGGAAGGTTGGCTATTTATTTTGGTCAATACTCCCGAATCATCATTAAATGAAAAAGAAGCAACATTTCCTCCATTCGGATTACCTGCTTCAGATACGGTATAAAGATGTTTTTGATCCGGAGATAAGGCCAGATAAGATGGATTTTGGATGGCCGTCCGGTTTGCAAATTGAAACTTTCCCGTTTTGCTGTTGTATCGATATACTTCAATGCCATCGGTAGGCGCAGTTGTATAAGTCCCGATCAATAAATAATAATCCTCGGCAATCTGACCATAGAGGTTGGTTATGACAAGGGAAAATAAAACAAAAGGGAAAATGATAAATTTGATTTGCTTCATATAAATAGGTTATTGGATTAATTTGATGGAATTAAAACTAACAATCTGGCTAAATTTAAAAAATACAACCATTTAGGCCTCAGAAGGTGGTCGATGATGGGTTGACGAAAACGCAGATAGCCATCTATCCCTACTCTAATGTTTTTAAAGACACTTAACTGCCCCATGAGTTTCCCTTCGACTATAAAGGTAGAGGAATGCAGTTGATATTTTCAGGTATCAAAAACAAATAAGAATTGTTTTATCAGTTGTAATCAATTTAAAGCCAAGCTCGTTTTGGGGTTGGGAAATCCAATACCAAATCCGGCTATCATGAGGAGTGAGCATCCAAAAAAACAAGGTTATTCCTTCGGTTTTTAGGTTAGTAATTCTTTAACCAAAGGCAATATCTTTGCTTAAAAAGTGGTTTTAACTTAATAATAATTTGTTTTCATCTATGTATATAAAATATTTACTAATAATATTTGCCATTTTTGCCCAATTTGAATTTGTAGCGCAGATTATATATTCCAGTAAAAAGACAGGTCTGGGGACCGTCACGGATATTACCCATGCCGGAGATGGCAGTCAAAGAATATTTGTAGCCAATAAAACCGGGAGCGTCACTATTCTGGATCACGAATACAATACCCTGGGCACCCTATTGAACATATCTGATTCCATTGCTACGGACAGCGAAAAGGGTTTATTGGGTCTGGCTTTCCACCCTTCCTTTGAGACTAATGGATTTTTCTTTGTTAACTACAACCCTAAAAACACCAATCACACCGTAATAGCCAGGTATACGGCTTCATCCCCTTCAGCAAATACCCCAGTAGATATCAGCTCACGAAAAATTATTCTTAGGATCACCACTGCAGCAGGTAATAATCACAAGGCCGGTGATCTGGCTTTTGGTCCTGATGGATATTTATACATTGCCACCGGAGATGGTGGCGGAGGTGGGGATCCTCAAGGGTCAGGTCAAAGCGGTAATACTTTTCTTGGTAAACTATTGAGGCTTGACATTAATACTACTTCACCTTACGTGGTACCCGCTACTAATCCATTTATTTCAAATAGTGACGGGATTTTAAACGAGATCTGGGATTTGGGCTTACGGAATCCCTGGAGGATAAGTTTTGATAAACAAACCAATGACCTATGGATCGCAGATGTTGGTCAGGGGGCCAGAGAAGAGGTCAATTTCGAAGCTGCCGGAACAGGTGGAAAAAATTATGGTTGGAATTGCCGCGAAGGCAAAATTGCTTACAACGGTTGTACTACCCCTGCAGGTAATTTTACCGACCCTATCTTTGACTATTCCCGCTGCGCTTCGCCCTGCATTGCAGGAACAGGTAATTCGATTACCGGTGGTTTTGTTTACCGTGGCACAGCTCCATCCAATACAGCTATGATTGGGTATTATATATTTGCCGACTATGTTTCAAAACATGCCTGGATGATAAAACAAACTTCAGGAAGCCTGACCGATACTAAAACTATAGCCAACCTGACAACTTCTGGAATTACTTCGTTCGGTGAACTGGAAAATGGAGAAATCATGGCGGGATTAAGTAATGGCGGCCTTGGATTGATTGAATCAACTGTATGTACACAAGCTCCGACGATTACATTGTCCTCTTCTGCGTCAACTTACCCAAGAGGTAGTTCGTTTACAGTCAATACCATGGTCAGTGATGCGGATGGTACTGCGGTCAGAGTAGAATTTTATAATAACAATATATTATTGGAAACGGACAATACGGCGCCTTTTAATCTCACCATTTCTCCTGCTATTGACGCCAGTTATTCCATCACCGGTAAAGTATTTGACAACTGCAATATCATGACCACTTCTTCAGAATTGGTTATTAATACGACCGTTAGCTGCTCGGATGGTATTCAAAACGGGACGGAGACCGGTGTAGATTGTGGGGGTAATTGTAGCGCTTGCAGCTCAGGGTGTGCGTCCCCCGCACTCCTGAGTCAGGGAAAAACCACTACTCAATCGAGTAATTATAGTGCGTCCTATCCTTCATCTTCATGCGTTGATGGCAACCTGACCAATTTTAATCACACTGGTATTGAACTTCAACCGTGGTGGCAAGTGGACCTTGAAGCTGATCAACAGGTGTCATCCATTCAATTGACAAATCGCCCCGATTGCTGTGGAAACCGACTCAAACGATTCAGAGTATTTGTTTCAAATAACATCATCAACAGTTATTCCACTTCTGGTTTTGTTTATGAGTATAATAATGCTGCCGGCCTGGGCAACGGGCAGGTGATTACTATTCCGAACATCAATAAAACAGGAAGGTATGTGAAGGTATGGGTGGATTATACCGGATATGGCAACAATTATCTCCATTTTGCAGAGGTGAAGGTATTCGGATGTTGCTCTGACAGTCAGGATCCAACGGTTTCAGTTACTTCTGACTTATCGAGCTATCCGTTGGGCAGCAGTTTTACAATAAATGCCTTTGCCAGTGATCCGGGTGGCAGTATATCCAATGTAGAATTTTATGATGGAACCAACTTGTTAGGCTCTGACAACAGTTCGCCCTACAGTTTTACTGTTTCCCCGGCAACGTCGCCTTCCTATTCTATTCATGCGGTTGCCACCGATAATTGCGGAAATCAAGGCACTTCCAGTACCCTGGCAATCACTACATCAGTTTCTTGTAGTGATGGATTTAAAAATGGCACAGAGACCGCTGTAGATTGTGGTGGCAATTGTACCGCTTGTCCGCAAGGGTGTCTCACCCCGGTTAATCTCAGCCAGGGAAAATCAGCTACTCAATCGGGCAATTTTAATGCAGCAAATTCTTATCCAGCGTCTTTTGCGGTAGATGGCAGTATAAATGCCAGTAGTTTTAATCATACCAGTGCACAAACTCAGCCGTGGTGGCAAGTAGATTTGGGGAACAGTTTTTTTATATCCGGAATTGAAATCACTAACCGTACGGGATGTCCCTCATGTACCGGGAGGACCAAACGATTCCTTGTTTTTGTTTCTTCTTCACCAGTCACCGCTTTCGCCACCAGTGGATCTGTTTTTGAATACAATAACCCTGCAGGACTTGGAAACGGGGAGGTGATTAGTATCCCAAACCTGAATGCTACGGGACAATATGTAAGAGTCTGGGTGGACAATGGGAGCACGGCAAACTTTCTTCACCTCGCAGAAGTAAAAGTCATGGGTTGTTGCGCAACAAACCAAAACCCATCCATATCCATTTCAACCCCTAATTCGATTTTTATTCAGGGCAGTAGTATTACCATCAATGCAACAGCAAGTGACCCTGGAGGAACCATAACTAACGTAGAGTTTTATAATGGCAACACGTATATTGGGTCTGATAATTCTCTTCCCTACAGCTATACCATTTCACCGGCAATATTAAGCTTGTATTCGATTACAGCTAAGGCTACGGATAATTGTGAAGGTACTGCCACGTCCAATACCCTGTCTATTCAGACAACCGCTGCATGTGATGATGGATTTCAAAACGGAACAGAGACCGGGATAGACTGTGGTGGCAGTTGCAATACCTGCCCTCAGGGTTGTACAACGATAACCAATATCAGTCAGGGAAAATCGACCTCACAGTCCAGTAGTTTTAATCAGGCTAATCCATACCCTGCATCCATGGTTGTAGACGGTTCGACGGCTACAGCTAGTTTTAATCACACCGGTATTGAACTTCAACCGTGGATACAAATTGATCTGGCCGGACCTCATTTCATCAGTAACATTGAAATTACCAACAGAACCGGCTGTCCCGCATGTGCCGGACGTTTAAAAAGATTCAAGGTTTTTGTTTCTTCTACTCAAATCAATGCCTATTCAACCAGCGGCCATGTATATGAATATAATAATGCGACCGGACTTTCAAATGGCCAGGTCATTAATATCCCCAATATTAATGTCTCCGGCAGATATATAAAAGTTTGGATGGACAATACAGGGTATGGAAACAATTATCTCCACCTGGCTGAAGTTCGCGTAACAGGGTGTGCCTCATCTGCTGCACTGGCAGGTCCGGTAATGGAAGAGATTTCAACCCTTATGCCCGGACGCCAAGAGGTACTATTGTTTCCAAACCCGGCCCGGGATATGATACAATTACAATTTTACCCTGCGATTTCTAATGCTGTTAGGGTGCAGGTTTATGACCTCCAGGGCAAATTGATGCATACAGAAACGACGTCAGACCAAAAAATCAATATAAGTAACCTGGCGGCAGGTACTTATATTTTCAGGATACACTATGATCAAAAAATTTATATGCATAAGGTAGTTAAGACCTGATTTATGGTGAATTGAACTAACTGGCATTTAGTCTCCTTGCAAAGATCATTTTGCTTGAGACACGTGTTTTTATCAATTTCACCGCTTTAAGAACCGATAAAAGCTCCGTTGCCTTTGAACTACCGGCTTTCAGTGAGTGGTCCTGCCCAATCTATATAAGCCAAATATTGATTTATTGACTTTCGCGAATCTCAACATCATGATTCCCGGGACGTTATTTATTTAAATATTTGGGATTTAGATATTTCCAGGGTTGACCTCGGGGTTTAAACCTTTGTTGATCAGTACTAATTTTATTTAATTACCAGTTTTAAATAAACCCACATTGGGGAGTGACCGCTATGAAACCATTTTTATTTTTATTAAACACCCTGGTATTCCTCTCTTACTGCTTTGGTCAGGTTAAATATACCAATATGGCATCGGGTCTGGGCCTCATCACCGACATCACCCATGCCGGTGATGGTAGTCAAAGGATTTTTGTATCGAATAAGTCGGGGACTATAACCGTACTGGACAGTAACTTTTCTAATCCTGGAATATTTTTAAATATTGCTTCCCTGATCTCCACCAGTAGTGAAAAGGGGTTATTAGGCCTTGCCTTTCATCCTGACTTTAAATCCAATGGTTATTTCTTTGTCAATTATAATCCAACCGGGACCAACCATACGGTAATAGCCAGGTTCACTGCAGCTAATCCTTCTGCCAATACAACCGTCAGCAACGATACCCGGAAAATCATACTTACTATTACGGGTGCGGCTAATGGAAATCATAAAGCCGGTGACCTTGCTTTTGGTCCCGACGGATACTTATACATTCCAACAGGTGATGGGGGAGGTGGTGGAGATCCGCAAGGGTCGGGCCAGAACAGAAATTCTTTGCTCGGCAAATTATTGCGGATAGATATCAATACTACTTCCCCCTATCTTATTCCGGCAGATAATCCTTTTGTAGACAGCCTCAATGTGTTGGATGAGATCTGGGACATGGGGTTGCGCAACCCCTGGAGGATCAGTTTTGATAGACAAACCCATGATTTGTGGATCGCTGATGTGGGTCAGGATGCAAGGGAAGAGATAAATTTCGAAAGTGCAGGCGCCGGAGGTGGTTACAATTATGGATGGAATTGCCGGGAAGGTTTTTCCTCCTATAATGGATGTCCGGACAATGTGGCTTTCACTCCCCCTGTTTTTGATTATCAACATTGTTCGCAGCCCTGTAATACAGTCGGTTTTGGAAATTCGGTTACCGGTGGTTTTGTATATCGAGGCAAAAAACCTGCCAATGCGGCAATGGCTGGATATTATATTTTCTCAGACTATGTTTCAAGGCATGCCTGGTTGATCAAATACGATGCTGGGACTATTACTGATACCCGGACTATCCCAACTATGACAACCAGCGGGGTAACTTCATTTGGAGAATTGGAAAACGGAGAAGTAGTAGCCGGATTAAGTAATGGAAATATAGGGTTTATTGGCGCCGACGTATCATTACCGTTACGGTTGATCAGTTTCAAAGCTTATTGGATAAGTCCTCATGTAGAACTTCAGTGGAGCAGCGAGGGCGAGTTGAACATTCAATCCTACATCATTGAAAAAAGTACAAACGGTATTGACTTTCTGGCAATCGGTGAAATCCAGGCTCAATCCCAAAGTTCCTCTCTCTATAATTTTAAAGATGTCCGGGCCTTATCCGGAAAAAATTATTATCGTTTAAAAATTCTGGAACTGGACGGCAGTTCTGAATATTCAACAGTCAGCCAGGTCAATGTCGTAAAAAACAAGGTATTCCAGGCATTTTACAAAGCCTCGACCAAAGAGATATTGGTTGCTGTTGATAAACCTGGTCAAAAGGATAGAATAAATCTTTACAATATCCAGGGCAGGCCCATGCAAAAATGGACCCTGGATGGTAATCCTCTTCGGGCTGATCACCTGCCTTCCGGGATTTATATCCTCTCATTGGAACAGCATGGAGTTTCATCGATACAAAAAATCATGGTGTATTAAATGGAAGGTTAAGACCAGATATATTCCTAACGCGCTATTCGTCATCCAGGACTTCCTGTATTACTTCATATTCAAATCCTTTTTGTAAAAGGTAAGAAATGATTTTTTGTTTTTTTTGAAATGGGGCGATTTCTCCTGACAACGTTTTAGTCTTGGTTTGAACCAGTTTAGCCAGGGTTTGCCTGTATTCGGCTTCATCCAATTCTGTCAGGGCTTTGCGAATACTGTATTCAGAAACGTCGTGTTGTTTAAGTGCCTGGACAATTTTTATTCTTCCCCACTGATTATTGCGAAATTTACCCCTTGCAAGGGAACGGGCATATCTTTCTTCATTCAATAATCCTTCTGAAACCATCTGACTGATGAGTTCTTCCAGCGCAGCACCGTAAAAGCCCAGTTTTAGTCCTTTACTTCTTACTTCCTTATGACATCTTTCCTGAAAATTGCAATATTGCCTGAGGAGGCCAAGACCTTCTTCTATGGTCAGCGATACTTTCATAAAAAGATCAATCCTTTAAAGACAAATAGTTTTTTAATGAAGTAATGACATCATGGCCACCGGTGAGATAGAGGGTGCGGATACCCAGGGTTTTGGCGGAATCTATATTTTCCAGCATATCATCTATAAATAAGGTCTCATCCGCTATCATTCCGGCGTCGTTAAGTACAAACTCAAAACTGGATGGGTGAGGTTTTCGCAGTTTGATCAGATGTGAATAATAGGATCGATCAAACCACCCATCAAGGGAATGGGTGTTGAAGTTTTTAGTCATATAATGATTGATCCATGACAAATGCAGCCCATTGATATTACTCAGCAGGTACAAATTATATTTTTGTGCGCGAAGGGATTTTAAAAAATCAAGTCGTTCTGACGGAATATCGATCAGCATAGCATTCCAGGCTCTGATGATCTGCTGTGCGTAGACCTGCGGGCGGGCATACCGGATCAAAGAATTGATAAACAACTCATCTGATATTTGTCCCGTTTCATAATCCAGGAACACCGGATGCAGTTCTTTCAAAACCTGATCTTTGAGGTCGGGACGCCGAAAAAGTTTAAACAATTCCTGGCTGGTTCGCGGAATATCGATATCGATGATCACATTACCGAGATCAAACAGGATGTTTTTTACAGAGGACATCGCGCAAAGGTACAATCTGGGCCAATACTGGTATAGTCTGACTGCATTTCAATTACCTGAGCATAAATTCTCTCAACCTGGCAATTGCGGTAGATCTGGATGAAGCACCCAGGGAGAGGTAGGCATTGTTGATATGGCGTTTAATGGTATTGGTACTCACAAAAAGGGCCTGGGCTATCTGATGATTGGTTTGTCCGCTATAAATATGTTGAAGGACTTCAAATTCCCTTGGTGTCAATGGAGTCATTAAGTATTTGTTTATTTTGTCCAGCTGAATTTCCGGTACGGCATGATTAGCCCGGTGGGCAAAGTTTGAAATGGCTATTTCCAGTGAAGCCTGCAGGGTCTTTTCATTGAATGGTTTGACGATATAACCCCAGGGCTCTACTTTTTTGGCCCTTTCCAGTGTGTCCCGGTCAGCATACGATGTCAGAAATAGAAAAGGTAAAGAATAATTTTTATTAATGTAGTCAGCCAATTGAATACCATCCGTCGCTCCATCGAGATTGATATCCAGGATCACTGCATCCGGTGTAGTGGCGCGGAGTTGATTGCGGGCTTCTTCATCATCATAAGCTATACCGGATACGGTAAAGTCTGCATTGTTGAGATAAGTAGCTATATGTTCTGCGATCAAGGGCTCATCCTCGACAATGAGGATTTTTAATTCACTGGTAATGGGAGCGGAAATCATAGCTTGTTGTTATTTCAGATGATTTTGTATTTAGCGATATGGAGAATGACGACGGCTCCCTGATCATTAAATGTTTCAAGCCTGGCTTTTAATTTTTTTGCAAATGCTTTAATCAACTGATATCCAAAAGAATGTTTGGAGTCAGGTGACCATCCCGGTGGAAACCCCTTGCCATTGTCCCGGACGCTGAAATAAAGCGTGTCATTTCCATTGGGTTTTAGTGTGATGGAAAGATCGCCGTCAGACTTATTGACAAAAGCGTATTTTAATGAATTACTGATCAGTTCATTGATGATCAGACCTATAGGCACAACGGTGTCTACATCCAGCTGCAAGGCCGATATTTCTGTTGTAAGTTTTATTTTATTGTTTTCAATCTGGTAAGAATCAAAGAGGCTGGTTACCAAATGCTGAATATAATCCCGGACGTTTATACTCCTGATATTACCATCGTGATAGAGATTTTGATGGATCAGGGCCATGCTTTGTACGCGGTTTTTCCCTTCTTTGATCGCCGAAGAAGCCGTTTTATCCTGAATGGACATAGACTGCATATCCAACAAACTGGAGATGATCTGGAGATTGTTTTTTACCCGGTGATGTACTTCTTTCATCAGCATTTCCATATCCCCGGATTGTTTTTCAATGATCAGGTTTTTATCTTTTTGAATCCGGTACATCCAGTACACCCAGCCACCCAGAAGCAGAAAAATAATGCTGGCTCCAATAAACATATGCCGTTTGTTTTGTTCATCCTTGACTTTTTGTTTCTGCAGCTCGACTTCCCTTTCCATCAGGGTGCTGAGCCGCTGCTGGTCCAATAATTGTTGAGTCTGGATTTCGTTTTTTGCCGTCAGGGCATCCGCTAAAAGTTTTTCTTTTTTTAACAATGAATCCTTGAACAGGTTTTCGGCATTGAGGTACCTGATTTCATCTTTTGATTTCCTCCGTGCGGCATTTTCTTCTATATTGATCAACCCCGATTGTACATTTGTGGCATTGGCCAGGCTAAATTCTTTAAGGTATTTTTGATAAAGCTCCAGAGCCACTTTATAATTTCCAATATGTTGAAAAGTTTCGGCCTGATTCCGGTAAACATATTGATTCAACATAGGTATGGGCCTTGGTGGCAAGGCTGCTTTATAATGAAGTAATCCTAAGCTATCCTGATGTTGAGATAAATAAT
>Ga0138256_10001039_pt1 | contig 29819 bp, 19 predicted proteins | sample KNB2016incub_MG_FD_105486 | JGI IMG/M metagenome (GOLD analysis project Ga0138256, IMG submission 105486) | Active sludge microbial communities from wastewater in Klosterneuburg, Austria - KNB2014incub_MG | ecosystem: Engineered > WWTP > Activated sludge > Unclassified | place: Austria... | reverse complement strand
GTCAGGTTGGCATTGGTGCCGCAGCCGACACCGAACACCGAACCGAGCACTGCGGCATTGCCGGCGAGCGCGGTGCCTTGATAAGGCGTGCCAACCGATTGGATCAGGCGTGCACCGGTAGCGTTGTCGAGGCCAGACCAGTAATAGGTGTAAAGGTGCAGGGCTGCAGCACCACCTTGACTGTGCGCGACGATGCCGTAGGAATTCCAGGTCGCGCCGAAGGTCTTGATCAGGTTGGCGAACTGGTCATGCGAACGGTTCTTGTTGAAGTCCTTGAACACTACGGAGTTGCTGAACTTCGATGCGACCGGGCCCCAGGCATCACCGGAGCAGTAGCCGTGCACGAGCAACAGCTTGGTGCCGACGCCCTTGCCTTGTATCAAGCCCGTCGGGCGCAGTCCCTGGCGCATTTCGTCGTCGATGCCGGCAGCGCGAGTCAGCGCAGCTTTCGGCAACACGCCGATGTCGATCGGCAGTTCGGCGATCTTCGCCAGCGGCACGAAGTGGTTCGGGTCTTCGATGCGCAGATTGCGCAGCGTGAATGGCCCGACGGCCTTCGCGTTGGCGATCCAGCGCGCATCCAGCGACAGCGGCAGGCGGCCATGGTCGAGTTCGCTCATGCCGCCAATCCAGGCCACGGGCAGGGCGCGCTTGCCACTGCGGCTCATGCCCCAGACTTCCCCGACCACGCGGTAGTGGTCGCTGCTTGCCTTGGCAACCGCGACATCGAGGTCGAGCGCGATACGGTGGTCCGATATCGACTTTGCGAACACGACGCTGTTGCGCACGCTCAGTTGATCGGCGATCACCGGCAGTGCGAATTCGGCACTGCGCACGAAGCCCTTGCCATCCACAGTGCGGCCGGTTGCGATCACTTGTGCGGTGAAATCGCCAGCGGCGAGCGGTGCGAAGTCGGCGCCGAACAATCCGTCCATCGCCTTGGCGTCGCCGTGCAGGCCATCGTCGAACATCGGGTATTCGGCGATGCCATCCGGACCGGTCACGCGCAGCTTGGCGCCGGCGATCTGCGGCACACTTTCGCCGCCTTCTTCGTCATACACCGAGGCCACGAAGCCGAGGCGCTTGCCCACTTGCTGGTTGAAACTGGTCTGGTGCGCCATCAGCCGGGTCTTGCCTGCGCCTTCAACGAGTACGAAGCCCGCAGTGGCGGAATCGGCTTCCACCGACAGCGTCCAGTCGCCTGGCGTCATCGCCTTGAAGCCGTAGCGCACGGCCGGGAAGCTTTGGCCTTCCAGCGCGAAATCGGTGCGGTCCAATTCCTGTGCCAGTTCGCGCAACGACTTGGCCTGCGTGCCCATTGGATCGCGCAGACCGAGATCCCACTGCGCTTTCGCGCCCGAAAAGCTGAGCAGGTTCAGGCTTTCGCCTTCCACCGGCAACTGCGACTGCCAGCCGTAACGACCATTCGCCAGCTTTTCGAGTTGCACCGGCAATAGCGCCGACTTCGAATGCACGGCGGTGCGTGCGGGTTCGACCGCAGCCATGTCGGCGAATTCGGAGGGCGGACCAGCGAGTTGCTTAGTCGCCAGTTGCGCGGCGGAAACCGATGCGAACGGAACTGCAGCAGCAGCAAGGGACAACAGGAAACCGGTACGACGCTTGATCACGAAACCCTCCCAGGTTAGGCGTGCGCGCAAGCGGGGTCGCGCGTTCGATACGTGGATAGGTGTGCGCCGGATCGAGTCCCCCGCTGCCTGAGCCCCTGAGCTCAAGTGTGGCGCGGTGTGAAGTGTGCACTAGTTCGCAAAATTCGCACGCTGCAGTGCGTCAAACGATCGTTTGAGACAACTGTTTGCGATTGGATACGTTGAAATGAGACGCCGGTCGCTGAAGCAATTCAGGATAACGAATTTCGCTGCGCCGATTCTTTCGTGGACGACACCTGAAGCGGCACTGGGCCGCTCAGATCAAACCAGCCCATCTTTGAGCGCACGCACTGCGGCCTGGGTGCGGTCGCTGACGTCGAGTTTGTGCAGCAGATGGCTGACGTGGGTTTTCACGGTTTTGATGCCGATGCCTAGCCGGGTGGCAATGTCGGCATTGCCGAGACCCTGCACAATCAAGCGCAGCACGTCGTGTTCGCGGGCACTGAGGGCGGCGCGCAGGGGGGTCTGTGCGCGCTGTCCGGCAATTAGGCTGGCAATTCGTGGATGCAACACGCGCTCGCCGCGATCGGTGGCGAGAATTGCATCGCGTAATTGTTCCGGTGAACTGTCCTTGAGCAAGGCCGAGGTCGCGCCGGCCTGAAACACATCGAACAGAAGGTGCGCGTCGTCGCTTGATGTCAGCACGAGTATGCGCGCATCAGCGATGACGTCACCGAGCGTCGCAACCAGTGCTGCGCCGCCGCCCGGCATCAGCAAATCGAGCAGGATCACATCGACGTCGTTGCTGGCGAGCGCGTTGATAAGTGCGTTGCCGTCACCGGACTCGATCACGACATCGAATTCCCGTTGTGACTCGAGAAATGCGCGCAAGCCGCGACGTACCACCGGGTGGTCGTCGGCGATTGCGATACGGATGGGTTTGTCGCTCATGTCACCGTCTCGGTCCAATGCAATTCGATACGGCTGCCGCCGACTCGGCCGCTGCGCCAGTCGAAGTTCCCCTCGGGCAGGGCCGCGGCACGTTCACGCAGATGCTGCAAGCCGCGCCCGCTGCCTTCGACAATGCCGCCGCGACCATCGTCTTCAACGCACAATGTGAACCGCCGTGCGTTGTGCGACACCCGGACCTGTGCGTGACTGGCAGCACTATGGCGCGCGACGTTGGCGAGCGCTTCGTCGATCACGCGGACCAGCACATCGTGCCGGCTGGGTGCAATCATTGCGGCCGCATCCAAGTCCACATGCGCGGCGATTCCGCTGCGCCGTGACCAGTCCTCGATGCGCGTGACCAGATGCGCTGGCCACTGCGCCTGCGGCAGTGGGCGAAGTTCGCCCAGTAGTTCGGCCAACTCGTGCTGGATTTGTTCTGCCAGCGCGCGCGCCTCACCCAGCGCCGCCAAGTCACGCTGCGCTTCCGGGAGTGCGGCGCGCAGCGCACCCAACTGCATCGACAGCGCAAATGCCTGTTGCTTGATGGTGTCGTGCAAATCGCGCGCGATGCGTTCGCGTTCGTGCCGTCCGGCGCGTTCGCCACGATGCTCGACCAGTTCCGCCAGCGCGCTCGGCATGGTGTCGAGTTGCTGCGCGAGTTCGCCAATTTCGTCGCGTGCGCGGTCGCCGATACGCAGGTCGAAGCGACCGTGACGCCATGCATCCGCGGTGGCGGCGATCCGGCGCAGGCGACGCGTCACCCAGGCACTCAAGAACACCGCCGCTACTGTCGCGAACACCATCGCGCCAACCAGCACAATCGGCCATTCGAAGCTGAGGTTGCGCCAGACCCGTTCGCTCGGGCGCGACAGGTCAGCCCACAACACCAGTGCTTCAGCAGCGCCCTTCGGCCCGAGTAGTGGTGCGCGATACAGGCGCTGCAGGCGCGGCGTGTTCACGGCCGCCAACTGCAGTCCGCCAGTGCCAGCAGGACTAAGCGGCAACGGTGGCGCAAAGCCGACGCGTGTTGTCGCGATCGGCTGTTCATTGGCATCGACCAGCATCGCAACGAATGGCTGCGGCCCGTATTCGAGCAGGGAAAATGCAGTTTCGCCGAACGGCGAACGACTCGGTTGCGTCAAGGTGAGCAACCAGCGCTCCAGATCGCGGGTCAGACCGATGCCACTCAGTCCGCGTTCGCGCCGGTGTCGGCTGATCGCCTGAGCTTCGCGCAGCACCTCGGCGCTGATAGTGGCGGAATCGAGCACTCGCACAATCTGCCGAAACTCAAGCAGCGTGCGCGCAGCGTCTAATGCCAGCAGTGCCGGGACACCGCACAACAGGAAAAAAACGGCGAGCTTGAGCATTAGCCCGGATGGGCGCAACAAGGTTGGCATTGGCGATGACAGCGACGGGGGTGGCGACGATAGTGCATCGCGGCTCGGTCCCGCGGCCGAGTTCATATCGACGCTTGCCAGCAACGACCATGGCCTGCCCCGAACGCCAGCGCTTGAATCACGCCGTCTCGCCCGCAATTCCAGAACATCTCGCGGCAATGCCGCAGTCGACTTCGGGAATTCCCATGCGCATGGACAAACTCACCTCACGTTTCCAGCAAGCCTTGCAAGAGGCGCAGTCGCTCGCCGTTGGCCGCGATCACAACATCGTCGAGCCGGTGCATGTGCTCACCGCGTTGATGGAACAGCAGGGCGGTTCCGTGCGGCCGCTTCTGACCAAAGCCGGTGCAAACGTGCCGATGATTCGCCAACGCCTCGCGGTCATGCTCGATGCATTGCCGAAGGTCAAGGGTCAGGAAGGCAACCTCAATGTCGGCAATGACCTAACGCGCCTGCTGAATCTCACCGACAAGCTAGCGCAGGAGCGTGGCGATCAATTCATCGCTAGTGAACTGTTCCTGCTGGCCGCCGCCGACGACAAGGGCGAACTGGGTCACTTACTGCGCAATCACGGTGCCACCAAGGTCGTGCTGGCAGCGGCGGTTGACCAGCTCCGCGGTGGCGAAGCGGTGCAGGATGCAAACGCCGAGGAACATCGCCAGGCGCTCGACAAGTACACCATCGATTTCACCAAGCGCGCCGAAGACGCGAAGCTTGATCCGGTCATCGGTCGCGACGAGGAGATCCGCCGTGTCATCCAGGTGCTGCAGCGTCGGACCAAGAATAATCCGGTACTGATTGGTGAACCCGGTGTCGGCAAGACCGCGATCGTCGAAGGCTTGGCGCAGCGCATCATCCACGGCGAGGTGCCGGAAGGCATGAAGGGAAAACGCCTGCTCAGCCTCGACATGGGTGCCTTGATCGCAGGTGCAAAGTTCCGTGGCGAATTTGAGGAGCGCCTGAAGGCGGTGTTGAATGACCTCGCCAAGCAAGAGGGCGGCGTCATTTTGTTCATCGACGAGTTGCACACCATGGTCGGGGCCGGCAAGGCCGAAGGTTCGATGGACGCCGGCAACATGCTCAAGCCGGCGCTGGCACGTGGTGAGCTGCATTGCATCGGTGCAACCACGCTCGACGAATACCGCAAATACGTCGAAAAAGATGCGGCGCTGGAACGCCGTTTCCAGAAAGTCTTTGTCGGCGAACCCAGCGTCGAAGACACCATCGCGATTCTGCGTGGCTTGAAGGAAAAGTACGCGGTTCACCATGGCGTCGAGATCACCGACCCGGCGATTATTGCGGCGGCGACGCTGAGCCATCGTTACATCGCCGATCGCCAGTTGCCGGACAAGGCGATCGACTTGATGGATGAAGCGGCCTCGCGCATCCGCATGGAGATCGACTCGAAGCCCGAAGAGTTGGATCGGCTCGAACGTCGCCTGATCCAACTCAAGATTCAACGCGAGGCACTGAAGAAGGAAAAGGACGCGGAAACCAAGCAGCGCCTAAACGATCTCGAAGTCGAGATCGAGAAGTTGGAACGTCAGTTTTCCGATCTCGATGAAGTCTGGAAGTCCGAGAAAGCGGCGGTGCAGGGCAGCACCAAGCTCAAAGAGGATATTGAGCGCACCCGCAATGAAATGGACTCGGCGATGCGTCGTGGCGATCTCGCCAAAGTCAGTGAGTTGCAGTACGGCCGCTTGCCGCAACTTGAGGCGCAACTCGCCGCCGCGCAGGAAACCGAGCAGAAGGGTTTCAAGCTGCTGCAGCAGCGAGTGACTGCCGACGAGATCGCTGAAGTTGTGTCGCGCTGGACCGGCATCCCGGTCAGCAAGATGCTCGAAGGTGAGCGCGACAAGCTACTACGCATGGAGGCCGAACTGCACAAGCGCGTGGTCGGCCAAGACGAAGCCGTGGTTGCCGTCGCCGATGCGATTCGGCGGTCGCGCGCTGGCTTGTCCGACCCGAATCGACCGAATGGTTCCTTCCTGTTCCTTGGTCCGACTGGCGTCGGCAAGACCGAGCTGTGCAAGGCCTTGGCCGAGTTTTTGTTCGACTCAACCGACGCGATGGTACGCATCGACATGAGCGAGTTCATGGAGAAGCACAGTGTCTCGCGACTGATCGGTGCGCCTCCGGGCTATGTTGGTTACGAGGAAGGTGGTTACCTGACTGAAGCCGTGCGCCGACGTCCGTATTCGGTGATCTTGCTCGACGAAGTCGAGAAGGCGCATAGCGATGTATTCAACGTGCTGTTGCAAGTGCTCGATGACGGCCGACTGACCGATGGTCAGGGTCGCACCGTCGATTTCCGCAATACCGTGATCGTGATGACCTCGAATCTCGGCTCGCAACTGATCCAAGAGTATGCAGCGCGCAACGACTACATCGGCATGAAGTCGGCGGTGTTGGAAGCGGTGCAGGGACACTTCCGGCCAGAGTTCATCAATCGCCTGGATGAGCTGGTGGTATTCCATCCGCTTGGCCGCGAGCACATCCGCAGCATCGCGCGCATCCAATCCGGACATCTGGCAAGGCGCTTGGCCGAACGCGGCATCAAACTCGACATCAGTGATAGCGCGCTTGATCTGCTCGGCAATGCCGGGTTCGATCCGGTCTATGGCGCACGTCCACTCAAGCGCGCAATTCAGAGCCAACTCGAAAATCCGCTGGCGAAACAGATCCTGCAGGGTCAATTCCTCAGCGGCGACAGCGTTATCGTCGACAACGTCAACGGTGTGCTGCAGTTCCGCAAGGGATGAGCGAGGGCGCGTCCGGAGCGCATTCGGACGCGTTGAAATGCGCTAACCCCAATTCGAATACCACCACGTTGCATGCATCGCCCTAACCAACCCAAGGAGCGATGTCATGTACCCACGCAAGTCCCTGACGCTGGCGATCACCGCCGGTCTGATGTTCGGAATCGGTGCCTGCTCGATGCAGGAGAAGTCGCAGACAAAAAAAGAGGGGCATACCGTCAAGGACGATCGTGCCGCAGTTTCGGAACACGATGAAGGCCGGCAGGATGCCTTGTCCGGGCGTGACCGGATCAACGCAATGCAGATCGAGTCACCGCCGGCACCACCCGCACCTCCGGCGCCGCCACCGCTCATTTCGGGCGTCGACGCCAAGTTCGCTGCTCCGGCAGCAACGACGAGCAAGATCGCGCGCGAAGCAGTGGCTATTGGCACCATCGCGGCGCCGCCGGTGAATCAGGCTCAGGCCGGCGATATCAATCGCGAGAATTATGCCGATCACGACGACAACGCAGTGATGCGCGTCGCCGAGCAACCGGTTTCGACCTTCAGTATCGATGTTGATACCGGTAGCTACACCAATGTGCGGCGCATGTTGAACGATGGCCAGTTGCCGCCGCGTGATGCCGTGCGGGCTGAGGAGTTCATCAACTACTTCGACTACGCCTACGCGCCGCCGGTCGATCGCAAGACGCCGTTCGCAGTGCATACCGAAGTCGCACCGACGCCATGGAATGCGCGGCACCAGCTCATGCTCGTCGGCATCAAGGGATACGAGATTGCGGCCAGCGAGATTCCGGCGGCGAATATCGTCTTTCTGATCGATAGTTCGGGTTCGATGGAATCACCGGACAAGATCGGTCTACTCAAACAGAGTTTCATGGCAATGGTGCCGAGGCTACGTGAGCAGGATCGCATCAGCATCGTCGTCTACGCTGGTTCAGCTGGATTGGTGCTGCCGCCGACATCGGGCGCCGAACACGAGACCATTCTCGCCGCGTTCGATCGCCTCTCTGCCGGTGGTTCAACCAACGGTGCGGCGGGCATCGAGCTCGCCTACCAACAGGCCAAGCGTGCCTATATCGAAGGCGGCGTGAACCGCGTCATTCTCGCCACCGATGGCGACTTCAATGTCGGCACGGTTGACATGGAAGCACTGAAAACGCTTGTCGCCGAGCAGCGTCGCAGCGGCGTCTCACTGACCACACTCGGCTTCGGGCAGGGCAACTACAACGATGAGTTGTCGGAGCAACTGGCCGATATCGGTAATGGCAATCACGCCTACATCGACACCTTGAATGAGGGTCACAAGGTGCTGGTCGAGGAAATGAGCAGCACCCTGTTCACGATCGCCAAAGACGTCAAGATCCAAGTTGAGTTCAATCCGGCCGTGGTCAGCGAGTACCGCTTGATCGGTTACGAAAACCGCATGCTGGCGCGCGAAGATTTCAACAACGACGCGATCGACGCCGGCGAGATCGGTGCTGGCCACGACGTCACCGCGATCTATGAAGTGGTGCTCGCCGGCAGCGGTGCCGAATCGGTCGATCCGCTGCGATATGGCGCCAATGCGACGATCAAGCATTCCGGCGACGAACTCGCGTTCGTCAAGCTGCGTTACAAGCAGCCAGATGCCGACACCAGCACGCTGATTGAGCGTCCGATCAAGCTCAGCGAGATGGCGAAGGAAGCGAGCCCACGCTTGCAATTCGCGGCAGCGGTGGCAGCATTTGCCGATCGCCTGCGCGGTGGCGAGCATTTGGGTCAGTTCGATCTGGCGCAAATCGCGAAACTCGCGAACGCTGCTCGCAACGATGACCGCTTCGGTTATCAACGTGAGTTCGTTGACTTGGTGAATCGTGCGCAAGCGCTGAGCGGTGAAGCACAGGCGATTGCGGTCGTCAGCGAGTAAGCTGAGTCCCGAGCCTCTCTCGCCAGCCGCGAGAGAGGCTTGGTGCCCCTTGTTGGAGTCGCGACCATGACGATACGCGGTGTGCTCGTGGCGACGTTGATGTGGTTCGCGCCATCGACGTTTGCCGACAATAAACCAGATGTCTCAGCGATCTATGGTCGCATCCAGTTCGTCACTTCGTTTCCGGATTACAAGGTCAAAGTTGTCGATAGCTTCGCCGATCTGCATGTACAGGTCGTCGACAGTTTTGCGGACCGACCAGGGCGCTGGCAGATCGTCGAGTCGTTCCCGGACCACAAGATCCAGATCGTGGAGTCGTTTCCTGACTTCACGATCAAGTACGTCGATAGCTTCCCAGGACCGCAGTAGCGCTCAGGCCAGACGCGGACGCGTCGAGGCGCGGAACAGGAACCAAGCCACTGCCGCGACGAGCCCGAGTCCGAGCCATTGCCCGAACTGCCATTGCTCCGGCAGCGCCAGTACGTCGCCACGACCGGAGACGACGATCGGAATCGCAATCACGATACCCATCAGCGCTTCACCGGTAATCAGCCCGGCGGCGAACAACACGCCTGGTTGATGCGCATGTTCGCGCTCGGCATCGGTGTTTACGCCCAAGCGGCGTTCGACGAGCCATGCGATCAGGCCACCGAGGAAAATCGGCAGCGTCATTTCCATCGGCAGGTAAATGCCGACCGCGCAGGCCAGCACCGGTGTACGAAAGCGCGCACCGTTGCGCTTCAGTGCTTCGTCCAGCGCGATGATGGCGGCGCCGATCGCGGCACCGATTGCGATCATCGTCCACGGCAATTGGCCACCAAAAATGCCTTTCGCGACCGATGCGATCAGTGTCGCCTGTGGTGCCGCAAGCGCATTTGGATGCGCGGCGTCGGCGGCGCCGATGCCATACGCCTGCTGCAGCAGATTCAACACCGGCGCCATGACCAGCGCGCACGAGATCGCGCCGATCCCGAGCATGACTTGCTGCTTCCAGGGCGTGGCGCCGACCAGTTGCCCGCATTTCAGATCCTGCAGGTTGTCGCCGCCGATGCAGGCGGCGGAGCAGACCACGGCGCCAATCATGATTGCGGCGATCGGGCCGATCTCGGAGTCCCGACCGAGCATCAACATCAGTACGACCGCCGCGAACAGAATGGTGCAGATGGTCATGCCCGAGACCGGGTTGTTCGACGATCCAACCAAGCCGGCCATGTAGGCCGAGACCGACACGAACAGAAAACCGGCGACGATCATGATGATCGTCATCGGAATACTGACGCTCCACTGCCCGACGATGGCCTGATACAGCGCCAACAGCGGCAGCGTGAATAACACTAGTCCGATCAGCATCAGTCGCATCGGTATGTCGCGCTCGGTTTCGGCGCGGGTGTCCGGCCCGCTGGAGCGCGCGGCCTGCAAGCCACTGCGGATGCCGGTCAACAAGGAGCCACGCAATGCGAAGATCGTCCAAAGTCCACCGATCAACATCGCGCCGACGCCGAGATATCGGATCTTCGCCGACCACACCGCGAATGCAGCACGCGTAGCGTCGAGTCCGGCGACGGTAGCTGCGAGTGCAGGGTCGCTGTCGCGGAAGAAGGTGAGCCATGCCGGAATCGCGATGTGCCAAGCGATTACACCACCGGCGGCGATGACGATGCCGATGTTGATGCCGACGATATAGCCCACTCCGAGCAGCGCAGGCGACAGATTGGTGCCGAGATAGGCCACACCTTTGCCGACCCAACTCGAAATCGCGGCGGTATCCGGAATCAGGCGCAATCCGCTTGCCGCGGCGAGCTTGCCAAAACCGCCGAGCAGTCCGGCGAATGCCAGCACTTTGACGCCGCCCTGACCTTCACCGGCCCTCAGTACTTCAGCGGCCGCCTTGCCTTCGGGAAAGGCGAGGTTCTGCTCGATGATCATCGAGCGGCGCAGCGGAATCGAGAACAATACGCCGAGTAGTCCGCCAAGGCCGGCAATCGCCAATACCCAGCCATATTTGAAATCCTGCCAGTAGCCGAGCATGACCAGCGCCGGAACTGTGAAGATCACCCCGGTCGCGATCGATGAACCGGCCGACGCGCCAGTCTGCACGATGTTGTTTTCCAGAATGTGGCCGCCACCGAGTGCGCGCAGCACTGCCATCGATACCACAGCGGCCGGAATCGCTGACGCGATCGTCAGGCCAGCGAATAGACCGAGATAGGTATTCGCCGCCGCAAGCACGGTGGCCAAGATGACCGCGAGTAAAACCGCGCGGAATGAGAGTTGCGGAACCGGAGTGGCGAGCATGGGTAATCCCGAGAAATGACTCACTGATTCTGGCATGGCCCGATGCGCATGACTTGGTGCACAAGGAGTTGCGGGGCGACGTCGCGAGCAGCGTCAGCGACGCGTGTGATATGCCCCTTCGATCACCCACTTGTAGCTGGTGAGTTCTTCCAGACCCATCGGACCACGCGCATGGATGCGTTGGGTGGACACGGCGACCTCGGCACCGAGACCGAGTTGGCCGCCATCGGTAAAGCGCGTGCTGGCGTTCCAGTAGACGGCTGCGGAGTCGACCCGTTCCAGAAAGTCGCGAGCGCGTTCGCGGTCGTCGGTGAGGATGCCGTCGGAGTGACCGCTGGAATGTGCGTCGATATGCGCGATCGCGTCGTCGAGGTCGCCGACGATCTTGATACCGAGCACCAGCGATAACCACTCGGTGTCGAAATCCTCGGGACCAGCGGCGGTAAAGCGTGCGCGGAGATCGGTTTCGGCGATAACGCCAGCGAGCAGCGCGAACGCCTCCGGATCGACTCGGAAAAATACGCCTGCTGCCGCGAGCGTGCGCACGATGTCGGGCACGACTTGTGCAGCGACTGAGCGCTGCACCAGCACCGTGTCGAGCGCATTGCAGACCGTCGGGCGCTGCACCTTGGCGTTGCCGATCACCGGCACCACCCGCGCGAGGTCGGCGTGTTCATCAATGTAGAGGTGGCAAATACCGATACCACCGGTGATCACCGGCATGCGTGCATGTTCGCGGCAAAACGCATGCAGCGCGGCGCCGCCACGCGGGATAATCAGGTCGACGCTGGCATCGAGTGTCAGCAGTTCGAGCACGTGCCGGCGATCGCTGGACGGAATCAGCGAGATGCAATCAGCGGGCAGACCGGCAGCGCGCAGTGCGTCGTGCACGCAGGCGACGAGCGCGAGATTACTGCGCAACGATTCCTTGCCACCGCGCAAGACGGCGGCATTGCCACTTTTGATCGCGAGTGCCGCGACATCGATGCTGACATTTGGCCGCGACTCGTAGATCACACCGAGTACACCGATCGGTACGCGCCGGCGATGCCGCATCAGTCCGTTTGCCAGCACACGTTGGTCAAAGCACACCGCGAGCGGATCGGGCAAATCGATCAGCGCACGTACGTCGTCGGCGAGTGCGCTGATGCGCGGCGCATCGAGACGCAGGCGATCGAGCATCGCTGAATCGAGCCCGGCAGCGGCACTGGTGGCGAGATCGTCGGCATTTGCGGTGGCAATTGCTGCACTGCGTGCGATCAAGGTGTCGGCGATGGCGGCAAGCACGGCATTGCGTTGCGCATGACTGCTGCGCTTCAGAGTCTTCCACGCGGTGCGCGTCGCACTGGCGAGTGCATTCAGATTGAAGTCGGTCACCACATCACCAAGTCGTCGCGGTGGATGAATTCGGCGCCGAAGTCGTAGCCGAGCAGGGCGACGACGTCGGTCGAGCGTTTGCCGGCAATGCGCCGCAATTCGGAAGCGCCGTAGTTGGCGATGCCGCGCGCGATCACGCGTCCATCCTGATCGTGCACGGCGACAGTGTCGCCGCGGTCGAACTCGCCGTCGACGGCACGCACGCCAACGCCGAGCAGGCTGCGTCCGCCGCGCAAGGCTTCGATTGCACCAGCATCGACGCGCACGCCGACGCCGTCGCGCAGGCCAGCGAGGATGTAGCGGCTGCGCGCGTCACTTGGCTGCGCGGTCGCGCTGAAACGCGTGCCGATGGCATCGCCGCGAACGATCGCATCGAGTTGTTGCGGTACACGTCCGTCGGCGATGACGACATCGGCACCATTGCGGCGTGCGATTTCGGCGGCCTTGAGCTTCGTCCGCATGCCGCCGGTGCCAAGCGCGCCGGCGCTTCCGCCAGCCGCTGCCCAGATCGTTGCTGGAATTTCGACATCGTCAACGCGCGCGATCAGGTTGGCGCCGGCATGGGTGCGCGGGTTTGCGTCGAATAAGCCGGTCTGGTCGGTCATCAGCACCAGCAGGCGTGCATCGACGAGCGACGAGACCAAGGCCGACAATTGGTCGTTGTCACCGACGCGAATTTCCTCGGTGGCAACGGTATCGTTTTCGTTGACGATCGGCAGCACGCCGACCGCAAGCATGGCTTCGAAGGTGTTGCGGGCATTGAGATAGCGACGGCGGTCGTCGAGATCGGCACGCGTCAGCAGCACTTGGGCGACGGTCATGCCGTAGTGTCCGAATAGTTCGCCGTACAGCGCCATCAATCGTGGTTGGCCGACGGCGGCCAGCATCTGTTTGCCAGTGACCGCTGGTTCGGGCGTGGTCGCGCGCATCAATTCTCTCCCGGCGGCGACCGCACCGGAACTGACCAGCACGATCTGATGCCCAGCGTCGCGAAGAGCGGCAATGGCGCGGGCATAGTCGATCAGGCGAGGCGCATCGAGCGCGCCGTCGCGAGTGACCGTGGAAGAACCGAGCTTGAGGACGAGACGCATGGCGCAGACCGCAGGGGAAGCCCGAGCCTAAGGCTGAAGTCTGCGAGTGGGCAACCGGAACCTTGCAAGCGCTAGCATCAGCCCATGTCCGATCGTCACATCAAGCACTACGACAAACCCGCCGGCGGCTGGGATTCGCTGAAGCGTTCATATCAAGCGTTGCGCGCCGAAGGCATCGTCGGTGCCGGTGCGCGCGCGATGCTGCAGACCAATCAGGACCGCGGCTTCGACTGCCCCGGCTGCGCGTGGCCAGACCGCAATCCAAATTCGACCTTCGAGTTCTGCGAAAACGGCGTTAAAGCCGTGGCTGCCGAAGCGACCGCAAAACGGCTGACGCGCGACTTCTTCGCCGCGCATAGCGTCGCTTCAATGGCTGCGCAGGATGATTTCTGGCTGGAAGCACAGGGTCGCCTGACCGAGCCGATGCGCTACGACAGCGCCAGCGACCACTATATTCCGATCAACTGGGATGATGCCTTCGCGCTCATTGCGCAGCAGCTGCGTGCGCTCGACTCGCCAGATCGAGCGGTTTTTTACACCTCGGGGCGCACTTCGAACGAGGCTGCATTCCTCTATCAACTCTTTATCCGCGAATTTGGTACCAACAATTTGCCGGATTGCTCGAATCTCTGTCACGAAGCCTCTGGCGTCGCGTTGATCGAACAGATCGGCAACGGCAAGGGTTCGGTCACGCTGGAAGACTTCGAGCAGGCCGAGGCGATTTTTGTATTCGGACAGAATCCCGGCACCAATCATCCACGCATGCTCGGCGAACTGCGCGCCGCCGCCAAACGCGGCTGTCGCATCGTCGTGTTCAATCCGCTGCGCGAACGTGGGCTGGAACGCTTTGTGCATCCGCAATCACCCGCTGACATGCTGCTCGGCACACACACCAAGATTGCGACGCACTATTTCCAGCCGCGCATCGGTGGCGATCTCGCCGTGCTGATTGGCATTGCGAAAATCGTGATCGAACGCGCTGCACTCGATGATGCGTTCATCGCGCAGTACTGCGATGGCTTCGATGCCGTATGCGCGACGGTGCATTCTGCCGACTGGCGCGAGATCCAATGCGACAGTGGCCTGACGCAGGCTGAGATCGCCGACGCGGCGCAGATCTACATCGACAGCAAGGCGACAATTTTCTGCTGGGGCATGGGCATCACCCAACATCGCCGCAGTGTCGCGACGATCCAGATGTTGATGAACCTGTTGCTGTTACGCGGCAATATCGGTAAGCCCGGCGCCGGGCCGTGTCCGGTGCGTGGTCATTCGAACGTGCAAGGCGATCGCACGATGGGCATTTGCGAGAAGCCGACGCCGACGTTCCTTGATCGCCTCGGCACCGAGTTCGGTTTCGATCCGCCGCGACAGCCCGGTTTCGATGTGGTCGCGGCGATCGAAGCAATGGAGAGCGGCGCTGCAGGTGTGTTCTTCGCGATGGGCGGCAACTTCGCGGCGGCGACGCCGGATACCTCGCGTACCGCAGCGGCGCTGCGTCGTTGTGATTTGACCGTACAGGTCTCGACCAAACTCAACCGTTCGCATCTGGTGCATGGTCGCGAAGCGCTGATTATGCCGTGCCTCGGTCGCAGCGAATTTGACGAACAGGCGGAAGGCCGGCAGGCGGTCACCGTTGAGGACTCGATGAGCATGGTCCATCTCTCGGCGGGCATCCGCGCACCTGCCTCGGGGCAGCTATTGTCCGAGCCGATGATCGTCGCGCGCCTTGCACTGGCGACGTTGCCGACATCGACCACGCCGTGGCGTGATCTCGTTGCGAACTACGATCGCATTCGTGAGCGAATCGCGCGGGTGATTCCGGGCTTCATCGACTTCAACGCGCGGGTGCGTCATCCGGGTGGCTTCCATCTGCCGCATCCAGGTCGAGAGCGGCAATTTCCGAGCGTGTCCGGTCGCGCACTGCTGATAGCGCATCCACTGCGCGATGCGGTGACCGATAGCGCCGCGCCGTTCCGACTGATGACGGTGCGTTCTCACGACCAGTACAACACCACGGTGTATGGGCTGGATGATCGCTATCGCGGCGTGAGGGGACTGCGTCGCGTGGTGTTTATCCACCGCGACGATCTTGCGCTGCTTGGTTTCGCGGCAGGCGAATGCGTCGACCTGCATTCGTGCTGGCACGATGGCGAGCGCTCCGTCAGCGGATTTACCCTGGTCGAATACGATATTCCACGCGGCAATCTCGCGAGCTACTTTCCGGAGACGAACGCCTTGGTACCGCTCGACAGTGTCGCTGAGCGTGCGGGTACACCGACCTCAAAATCGATCGCGGTGCGTCTGACGCGAAGCGCGGCAGGTACGCGGCCGTCATGAGCGTGATTGCTACTGACGGGTTTCGCCGGATCGAGATGTTGCGCGTAGGCGATGACGGGGTTCATGCCGGCTCAGATGTCGTCGTCGAGGAAGTAGCGATTGCGTTGAGCTACAACGGCACTGGCCACGCTGTGATGATGGCGACGGCACTCGATCTCGAAGACTTTGCGCTCGGCTTCTCGTTGCATGAAGGCATCGTTGCTGCGATGGAAGAATTGCGCTTCATCGAGGCGCTGCCGCGTGACGGTGGCGTCGTTGTCGAACTGGCAATCCCGCAAACTCGCTTCGATTCGCTGATGCAACGAGCACGCCATACGCTCGGCAGCAGCGCCTGTGGTCTCTGCGGTACGGCGGCGATGCAGCAGGCATTGCGGTCGATGCCGCGCGTTGCCGCGGCGTCTTTCGATGCAGCAATGATTGCCGACGCGCTGCGCCAGTTCCCGTCGCTGCAGTCACTCAATGCATTGACCGGCGGCGCCCATGCTGCGGCGTGGTGTGATGCCGGCGGCGTTCGTCTGATCCGCGAGGATGTCGGCCGCCACAATGCGTTCGACAAGCTTGCGGGTGCATTGGCGCGGGCCGGCATCACTGCTCAAGGCGGCTATGCAATCGTCAGTTCACGCGCGTCCTACGAGTTGGTACACAAGGCGGCGACCGCCGGTATCGGCTGCTTGGTCGCACTCTCGGCACCGACTTCGGCAGCGATCGATGGCGCGACGCGTTGTGGCATGCGACTGATCGGATTTGCGCGCGATGGGTCGATGAACGTATACACATCCGGGTCAATCACGGAGTGCGAACAATGAAGCGGATGCTGGCAATGACAGCGGCGACGGTGCTGCTCGTCGGGTGTGCGACGAGCACCCCCCGAACACTGGCAGACGCGGTACCGGCGCCGGCGACTGCCGCTGCTGCGCAACTTGAAGCGCTCTACGCCGACTACTGGGAGGAACAGCTGCGGCGTCATCCGTTGCGTGCCACGGCGCTAGGTGATCCGCGCTATCACGGTGACTTGACCAATACGCTGACGCCAGAATTTCGCACCGATAGCGAGCGCCTTGAGCGGGCGTGGTTGGCGCGGGTGCGTGCGGTCGAAAGTGTCGGTTTGAGCGGGCAAGCGAAGTTAAGTTACGACATTTTCGTGGCGCAACGTGAACGTGCGATCGCCATGGCACAGTACCCGGACTGGATGCTGCCGTTGAATCAGCTCGGTCATCCCGCAGCGACGGTGGCGCAACTCGGTGCCGGTTCGCGTGGGCAGCCGTTCGCGACGGTCGCTGACTACGATGCTTGGCTGAAGCGCGGCGCTGCCTTCGTGCCAGTCTTCGACCAGACCATCGCCAATTTGCGCGAAGGCATCAAGGCCGGTGTGGTACAGCCGCGTGTGCTGGTTGAGAAGACGATTCCGCAGTTCGATGCATTGATCAAGGCACAGCCCGAAGACACGCTGATGTGGGGCGTGATCGCAAAGATGCCGGACACATTCTCTGTGTCGGATCGTGAGCGGCTGACGGTCGCCTATCACGGCTTGATCGGCACGCAGTTAGTGCCGGCATTTGTGCGTCTGCGCGACTTCCTGCGTGACGAATATCTGCCGGCATCGCGCGCGTCGGTCGGTCTTTCGGCCTTGCCGAATGGCGCGGCTTGGTATGCCGAATTGGCGAAGCGCTACACCACGACCAATCTCACACCTGACGCTATCCATCAAATCGGCCTCGACGAAGTGGCGCGGATCACCATCGAATTCGAGAAGGTACGTGAGCAAGTCGGTTTTACAGGTGATCTGCAGGCGTTCTTCAAGTTCATGAACGAGGATGCGCGCTTCGCGTTCAAGTCGGATCAAGATGTGCTCGATACTTACAACACGCTACGTGGACGGATTGAACCGAATATCCCGTCGCAGTTCGCATTGCTGCCGCGTGCCGGATTTGAGGTCAAGCTGGTCGAGCCGTTTCGAGCAGCGAGCGCACCGGCGGCCTCGTACCAAGGCCCGAGTCAGGACGGCACACGCCCGGGCGTGTTCTATGCGAACGCGTTCAACCTGCCGTCACGACGCACTTGGGAAACCGAGAGCATCTTCCTGCACGAAGCGATTCCTGGGCATCACTTCCAGATTGCGCTGCAGCAGGAACTGACTGGTCTGCCGGCCTTCCGTCGCTTCGGTGGCGAGACCGCTTATATCGAAGGCTGGGGTCTCTACGCCGAATCGCTGGGTCATGATGTCGGTGTCTACACCGATCCATACCAATATTTTGGACGCCTTGCAGCCGAGATCTGGCGCGCCAACCGCCTTGTCGTCGATACCGGTTTGCATACCAAGGGCTGGACGCGCGAACAGGCGATTGCGCAGATGCGTCAAACGTCGGCGATCAGCGAAACCAATGCGACCATCGAAGTCGAACGCTACATCGCGATGCCGGGGCAGGCGCTGGCCTACAAGATCGGTGAACTCAAGCTGCAGGCGTTGCGCCGCCGTGCGATGACCGCACTCGGCAACCGTTTCGATCCGCGCGAATTCCATCGCGTTGTGCTCGAGGATGGTTCACTGCCGCTGGATGTGCTCGATGCCAAGGTGGCGCGTTGGTTGGCGTCCAAGGGCACAAACGCTTCCAGCGACTAGCGCTATGACGGTATCGGTAACACGCACGCCACCGTCAGTTCGTTCGGTCGCAACCGACTGCAGCAAGGTGCCGCGGTAGACAGCGCGAGTGTCATTCGTCCGCTCGGTAGCGTGGCACCTTGCTGCAGTCGGTTTGCAGCGGCCAGCATTGCTCCAGCGCCTCGTCGTTGCGCTGCATGACGTAGCAGTTGTCGATGAACTCGCCGTCGCTTGCTGTCGCCGTACTAATGGTCGACTGGAATACGAAGCCGTCATGTCTCGGTGACGGTCCGACGACTTCGCCGTATTCATTCAGTGTCGCGGTGGCGGGGTCGGCACATTGCGTGCGCATGCGTTCGACGACATCTTGCGTGCGCGGATCACCGGCGAGTACGTTGGCCGCGGACTCGCTAAAACCCAGCGCCTGAATCGCAGAAATCGGATGCGGTCCGGCCAGCCGTGCGTAGGCGCTGCGCCAGCGTATGAGTAGGTCGTCGTCCGGTGCTGCAGGTATCGCCGCATTGGTCGCCGCAGCGTACTCGATCGCCAACGCGTCGCCGTGTTTTTCAGGATGCGACAGCGGTGTCGCGACAAATCCAGCACCGTTGTAAAATTGATGAATATCGCCGCGCGCACATCCCGTTTCATCGATGCTCAGGTGACCACCGCCGCTGACAGCGGTACCGCTGGACGTGCTGCTGCCACGCGTCAGGTATTCGGTCAGATCTCCAGATGCGTCAAAGCGGAAACCAACCAGTAAGCGCCCGAACATTGTTGCTGCGAGTGTGCCTTCATGCTCGGGGTCGGGGCTGTGCCGCATCGTATCGGCGAGCACCGCGTCATCACTGAAGATCACCGTGTGGCCATCACCGTTCGGAAACACGACCGCGTACTTGAAGTCGAGCTTGCCGCTGTTGATTTCATCGTAATAACCGCGCGCCGTACCGGTGCCCGCACAATCGAGTACATCACTCGGCTGTCCGCAACCGGCCAGCAACAGGGGCATCGACAGGAGGAAAATTCGCAGACTCGGGCGCATGCTGGCTTCCGCTAAGGTCGGTCGCCGCGACGATACGCAGTTCCGCGCGGCGCAGCTAGCGTGTATCCGGTTGCATCGTCCGAATCGCGCTTCCGATAGCATCGTCGCAACAGTGGCTGAGGTGCGGCGATGGCACGCGTGTTGATCGCGATCCCGAATGACGATTTCGATCCGAGCGAGTCGGCGATCCCGTGGAAATATCTGCGTGCTGGCGAACACGAAGTGGTGTTCGCGACCCAGGATGGATTACCCGGTGAGTGTGATCCGCGTCTGCTTGACGGTCGCGGCTTCGGGCCGTTCAAGCGTCTGCTGATGGCGAATCAGGATGCGCGTGTCGCCTATGCCGCGATGGCGCAGAGTACCGAGTTTCGCAATCCGATCGACTGGAAGACTGCGCTGGTGCGTCCATTCGACGCCTTGCTGCTCCCCGGTGGCCATGCCCAATGCGTGCGGCCGTATCTGGAATCACTCGACTTGCAGCAGAAGGCAGCCGAGATGTTCGCCGCGAACAAACCGGTCGCCGCGATTTGTCATGGCGTGCTGATCGCGGCGCGTGCGCTTGGGCCGGATGGTGAGTCGTTGCTGTTCAATCGTCGTACCACCGCCTTGCCGAAGTCGATGGAACTGTCGGCCTGGATGCTGACGTGCGCCTGGTTGGGAGATTACTACCGGACCTACCTGCGGACGGTCGAGGACGAAGTCACCGACGTTCTCGCACAAGTCACACAATTCGATGCCGGTCCACGCGGTTTGCACCGCGATTCGACGAAAAATCTGACACCAGGGTTTATCGTTCGCGACGGCAACTGGCTGTCGGCCCGTTGGCCCGGCGATGCTCATCGATTTGCATCGGAATTGGTGGCGATGCTGGCCGAACAGCAAACGCACTGAGCCTGCGTTATCGTTGAGACGTCGATCGCTGCTGCCGGAGTCCGCTCATGCTGGTTCGTTCGTTGCTCGCATCCTGTCTGTCGCTGTGTGCGCATCACGTGGATGCTGGAGATTTCGCCGAAAAGTTCCTGGCGAAACAAAACAAGTCGGCGCTGCGTGATCTCGAACGCGGTGCGCCGGCCGCGCAGATCGACGCCGCCACGCAGCTTGGGCCGGATTTCGCGGCGCAAACCGCACCGGTGCTGGCGAAGCACCTGACGAATTCGGATGCGGTCGTCCGCCGCCTGGCCGCGGAGGCGTTGTGGCAACAGGCCACGCAAAAACCGGACGCGTTCTCGTCGACGCTACCGGCCTTGCGTGCCGCGCTCGACGATGCCGATGCCGCAGTCGCGATGAACGCCGCTGGCGCACTCGCGACGATGGAGGTGCCAGAAACCGAGCTGGCGGCTGCGCGTCGGCGCGTGTTGTCGAGCGGCGTGCGTGGCTACGTCGGATTTCTGGCGGCGCGTGGTTTGATCGGGATTGACCCGGCACCACCGCTGCTGCCGTACATGATCGACTACTACGTCGATGCGGTCGAAGCGGAGGAGCGCGGCGGCTCGGACGACAACGTCAAACTCGCTGAGCGAGCCTTGGAATATCTGGTCGCGACCAAGGACCGCGGGCTGATCGAACCTCTGCAGCGAACGCTAGAGGTGTCGCCGCCGGCCACGCCGTTTCTGCTCAAGCAACTTCATGCCTTCGAGCCGAAACCGCCGGCATGGACAGACAGCTTGCTGCGCTATACCGAAAGCGCCTATCCCAGCACGCGCGAGCGCGCTTGGGATCTGATCGGCGATCAGCGCGATGCGGCCTCGCTTGAACGTTGGGCGCCAAAAGCAGCGCGTTTGCTTGCCGATCACAACATGCGCCGCATCGCGCTGTCGGCGCTGTCGGATGCTGCCGGGCGTAGCGTGCACGGACTGCCGGAACTTGCGGCCTTGGCGAATGACGCGACCGCCGATGCCGCTGATCGCGTACGTGCAATTGAGATCCTCGCGGATGCCGCAGACACGTCTCGTCACGACAGCAGCGCCCGCGTTCATGGCGTGGCGCGCAAGCACTGGGAGCAAGTGTGTACGCCGATCCTCAAAACCCACGATGTCGATGACTATTTCAAGGCGTGTCGTAACGACGCCAGCTACATCGTCAGCGATGACAAACAGCGTGCCGCCTTGATTGCCGGGTGGCTTGCATCGAATACCTATGTCGACGCGAAGGTCGTCCTGCTCGGGAGCCTCGAATCGATGTGGGATAGCGCAGCGCCAGCCGCGAGCACGGTTCGTGGCCAGCGCATGAATGCGGATCCACGAGTGGTGCAGGCCGCTGAGGCGGCATTGAATCGAATCGAGCCGGCGTGGCGCGAACGCGATTCCCGTGGCGCATCGTCGCCCGCCAGCGCAGCTATCAAGCAGGTCGCCCCGGGTGGCGTTGAGCGGCCTGCGGGCAAGGGCGCCGATGGTGCATCGTTGTACGCAGCGATGGCCAAGGGCGATATCGCTGCGGTGAAGAGGCTGGTGAATAGCGGCAATGTGCAGTTGCCGGTGCGCTACCCGCAGATGCAGGGTACGCCGCCGCTGCCGATCGTCGTCGCCGTGAACTATTGCGGCATTCCGCAGGCGGCTGCGGGGCTCAAGGCGATCATTGTGTATTTACGCAGCATCGGTGCTGATCCGGACGTGACCACACTAGACGGCAGCCAACTGCTCGACACTGCCAAATACCGATGTACGCCCGAGATCATGGATGCGCTGTCACATTGACCGCATCTCGCCACATTGGCGGTGAAGAATCATTGCAACGAACGATTGAATTTGCGCGGCGTCGGTCCGACACTGACAATGCCCGTTTTCGCAGGAGAGACCCCTTGGCCCATCCAACCTCGCTTCCGACCAGTGCCGCGCAACTGCGTCAGCTCTGCGCCGTTTACGCGAAGCCGCACTTTGGTCGTGCGCTCTGGCAATTGATCAACACCGTGCCCGCGTTCATCGCGCTTTGGGCACTGATGGCCTATGGCGTTACCCATGACTGGAACTACGGCTGGGTGTTGTTGCTGGCATTGCCGACGGCTGGACTTTATGTGCGCATGTTTATCGTGCAGCACGATTGCGGCCACGGTTCGTTCTTCAAGTCCGAGCGCGCGAACAACGTTGTCGGCGGTGGCCTCGGCCTGGTGACGCTGTTTCCCTACGGCTACTGGCGCAAGACGCACAATATTCACCACGGTAGCTCCGGCAATCTTGATCGCCGCGGTGTCGGCGACATGGAGACACTGACCGTGGCTGAATACCGGGCGCTGTCTTGGAGCAGGCGGTTTGCCTATCGTTTTTACCGCAGCACCTTCGTGCTGCTGGTCATCGGCCCGGCCTATCAGTTCTTGATCAAGCACCGTTTCCCGTTCGATATGCCGTTTTCGTGGAAGAAAGAGTGGGCCAGTGTGTGGGTGAACAATGCGCTGCTGCTGTTGTGTGGCGGATTGCTGGGTTACTCGATTGGGTGGCATACCGTGTTCATGGTGCATTTGCCGGTGGTGCTGATTGCCGGTGCCGGCGGTGTTTGGCTGTTTTATGTGCAGCACAACTTCGAGAATAGTTACTGGGCGCGCAAGGAGGACTGGGATGCGACCGAAGCGGCGATCCACGGTTCGTCGTATTTCGACCTGCCGCGGGTGATGCACTGGTTCACCGGAAACATCGGTTTCCATCACATTCACCACCTTGCCAGTCGCATACCGAACTATCGTCTGCGCGAAGCCTTTGAATCGAGTCCGCTGCTGCAGTTGTCGCCACGACTGACGTTGTGGACCAGCCTGAAGTGTGCGCAGTTGAAATTGTGGGACGAAGATCTGCGGCGCATGGTCGGCTTTCCAAAGCGTGTGCGCGCCTGATTCGATGGCGCGCGCTTCAGCACATTGACTGCTGTAATTCTGGCGGATGATAGACCGGCGCGAAGCCGCCGCCGGGTGTGCGGAAGTTGGTGGTCTGCCCTTGATAGAGGCGGGCCGCGACGAGTTGCACGTGACCGTCGTAGACGTAGTTGCGGATGTCGATCTTCAATGGTTGCTCAGGCGTGCGATGACGCTCGCCAGGGAGCGCGATCGCCTGTGCGACATAGTCGGACGCAAGTATTTCAGCAAACACTTTCGTCGTGAGCTTGTCACCACGGTAGGCGCCGCGGCTACCGAAACCGCTGACGGGTTTGAAGAACCAGCGCTTGCGTTCGACCCAAAGTGACGCCGCATCGCTTGCGCGCACATCAATCGTGCGTGGGATACCGCTGATCAGGGTGCCAATGGTCGCCGCGTCGATGCCCCATTCACGCAGCCGTTCAGCATCGGTCAGCAAGGCCAAGTTGTGCTTGTTCGCATACAGCGCATGTGCACGCGGGTGCGGGGTGAAGACTGCGGCATCGGCTGCATAGGCATCTCGCAGCAGCGCATGCGCCGGGTCGTCGAAGTAGAAATCGGTGAGGCGGTTGTAGACCAGATCGACTGGGTCGCCGTCGCATTCGAGTTTTCCCGAACGCAGTGAGAACTGTGACGGGTCCGCAACCACGGCGGCGATGCCGCGTTGCATGAACACTTGCTGCGCGATCAGGAATTCGGGGTACAGGTATTGCGATGCCGGTGCAGTGTCGACGATGGCAATGCGTTTCAGTGGCGCCGCGCCGCGCGCCAATGTCCATTCGTTGCTGAACATCGCGAACAAATGGTCGTCAATCAACTGCATGTTGGCTGGTGTCGTGACCCAATCACGAACTTCTGGACAGCAGGCGCGCTGTACCTGGCCGAGTGTCGCGTTCAAATACGCGCCACCGGCATTGGTATTGATCTCGATGAGTTGCGGGCCGTGTTCGCCGATATGGAAGTCGTAGCCCATGAACACGCCGTGTGCGCGTTGATCATGTCGTGCGATCGCCGGCGCGTCGGCGAGAACGCTCTCGTGCCATTGCGGCGTTGCGATCACCGACTCGATGGCCGTCACGATGCGCTGCATGGCACTGACGTGTGTTTGTGCCACGAATACTGGCAACGACGAGAACAGGTGTGGATGTGACGCGATGATCGGTCGTGTCAGACCGCGCTCGGCCAGCCCGAGTTCGATGCGCGCGCGCAGCTTGTCGACATCGGTGCCGATGCAATGACAATCGCGATTCAGACGTTCGGCGAGCGGAATGGCGGCGGGACTCATCAGCAGACCTATGCTATCAACGTCGATATGGATGCCCCCGAACCCGGATCAAGCGTCGATCCTTCGGCCACAGATCGTGGCTGGCAGCGCTGGTTCGGACTGGCCCTGCTGGCGCTCGCTCTGATCGGACTGTGGCAGGTGCCATGGCTTGGTGGGCTGGTGTATCCATTTCGCGTGTTCGGCACCTTCGTGCATGAACTCAGCCATGGCCTCGCCGCGATTCTGACCGGCGGCGACTTCGTGCGCTTCGCGGTTTCACCGGACTTGTCCGGGGTTGCGCATTCGGCAGGGGGCATTCGCTTCGTCGTTGCCAGTGCCGGTTACGTGGGCAGTGCCGTGTTCGGCGGCGCGCTACTGGTGCTGCATGCGCGGCTGATGTCGTCGCGCACCCTGCTGTTTGCGCTCGGTCTGGGGCTCGGTCTGCTCTGCCTGCTGTTCGTGCGCAATCTATTCGGGATTGCCGCAGGGCTGGTTCTGACCTTGGCGCTAGTTACCGCTGCGGCAAAGCTGTCGACGACCCTAAGCGACCTGCTGGTCGATGTGCTGGCGCTGCAATTGATCCTCGACGGTTACGACAGCCTGTTCACGGTATTTGCACTCGCCCGTGCCGGCGGCGTCCGCAGCGACGCCGAAACCATGGCCAGTCTGACTTGGCTACCAGCCACTTGGTGGGCGGTGATCTGGATGCTGCTGTCTACCGTGGTGTTGTTCGCTGCCTTGCGTTTGGCGGTGCGGCGCTGAACTTAGCAGCGCGAACTGGACCAAGGTACAGGTGCGTTGTGATGTTTCCGTTTCTACATTGGCGGCCATGATCGGCGCATGTCGTGCCGGGGAGAATCCACATGTCGAAGCACATCCGTTCACCGCTGGCCCTGGCGATCGCACTCTCGTTGTTCGCAGCGCTGCCCGCGATGGCGCAGGATGCACCGAAGGAAGACACGGAAGCCAAGTCGGGCAAGACCACGACGATGGAGCAGATCACCGTTACCGCACGTCGCCGTGAGGAGACGCTGCAGGAAGTACCGGTCGCAGTGACAGCCTTTACCGAGACGGCGCTGGAAAATCTCAATGTGCAGGACATGGGCGACCTTGATGCGCAGGTTCCGAACCTGACCGTTTATGCGGCGCGCGGTTCGAACTCGACGGTCACCGCGTATATCCGCGGTGTCGGTCAGTCGGATCCGCTCTGGGGCGTGGATCCGGGTGTGGGCGTGTACCTCGACGACGTCTACATCGCGCGTCCGCAAGGTGCGCTGCTTGATGTGATCGACATTGACCGTGTCGAAGTGTTGCGTGGCCCGCAGGGCACGCTGTACGGAAAGAACACCATCGGTGGTGCGATCAAGTACGTGACCAAGGCATTGATGCCGGACTTCGGCTCGACGACAACCGTGGCGGTCGGCTCGCATTCGCAACTCGACGTGAAGACCAGTCTGAATTTTCCGCTCGGATCCGATGCTGTGGTCGGACGGGTATCGCTGGCCTCGTTGAGCCGTGATGGCTATGGCGAAAATCGGCGCACGGACGAGCCAGTGACGGACAAGGAGATCCTGGTTGCGCGTGGCACGCTCGGCTTCTATCCGTCGGACGCGGTCAGCGTCATCCTCAGCGCCGATTGGCTCGATGATCAGGGCGGTGTGCGTGGCGCCAAGCGCCTGAACGCATTCAATGCCGCAGACCCGACCCATACCGCGCCGCTGGACGACCGTTACGACACGTTGAGTGGCATGCGCAATATCAATGACACCGGCATGAATGGCGCGTCGGCGACGATCAACTGGAATCTGGCCGATGGCTGGTGGTTCAAGTCAGTCACTGCGTATCGCGAGTCCGACACCGACACCTACATCGATTTCGACACCTTGCCAAACAAGATCGCCGATGTGCGTGCGCTCTATGCCGATGACCAGCTCAGCCAGGAATTCCAGTTCAACTACGCCGGCGACAACTGGGCTGGCGTATTCGGTGCCTATTGGTTCGACGGCCAAGCCGGCGGCACCGTGTACAACAACTTTTTCAATATTCAGTTCGGTACAACGAACGGCACCGTTGATACGGAATCGTATGCGTTCTTCGGTGAAGGCACGTTCCCGATCAGCGACACGCTTTCGGTGACGGCTGGCTTGCGTTACACCGACGAGTCAAAGGCCGTCGACGTGCTGAACCAGTTCTTCGCGAACGACCAGTTCATTACACCGATCGCGACACCGTCGGATTTCACCGACAGTGTCGATTTCAAGAATCTGTCGCCCAAGGTCTCGCTCGACTGGCAACTCGACGACAACACGCTCGTGTACGGGCTGATCAGCCGTGGCTTCAAGAGCGGCGGGTTCAACATCCGCGCTAATGTCTCGGCGGTACCGGCATCGGCGCTGCCATTCGATGACGAGTCCGTGACCAGCTTTGAAATTGGCACCAAGACATCTTGGAACGACGACACCGTGTTCCTGAACGCTGCGCTGTTCCACAACAAGTATGAGGACATCCAGTTGTCGGTGTTCAGTGCCTATGACTCCAACGGCGACGGCACCGATGATTCGTTCTTCGGTGACTTCACCAACGCCGGCAAGGCGACGGTGCAGGGCCTGGAACTCGAACTGCAATGGCTCGCGACCGACCGCTTGAGCATCAGCGGCAATGCTGCTTTCCTCGATGCCAGCTACGACGAATTCGTTAACCGTGGCGTCGACGTCGCTGATTCGCAGTACATGACCAATGCGCCCAAGCGCTCGGGTGCATTGACCTTTGCTTACACTTGGCCGGCACTCGGCGGTGAACTGATGGCTCGTGCGACCGGTAGCTACCAGTCCAAGGTCTATCCGACCACCGATCTCAGCGAAGTGATCGCGCAGTCCGGCTACAGCCTGTTCAATGCCGGCCTGATTTGGCGCGGTGATGGTCCGTGGGCGTTCTCGCTGCAGGGCTCGAACCTCGGCGACAAGGAATACCGCACCACCGGTTACAACATTCCGGTGCTCGGTATCCTCACCGGCTTCTACGGCGCACCACGCCAGTACACGCTGGCCGCCACCTACAGCTTCGACTGATCGCTTGTCTCGCGACGCCCTGTCCCTCGCCCGTATTCGGCATTCCCTCCTTGCCGGAGCGGGTGCAGGGACGCTTTCCATGCAACAGCCGCGGCTAGCGCGGCCCGTTGCCGCTGCGCTGTTGTGCACGCTGATCGGTTGCAGCGATCCCGATCCACCCCTGCCTGAGTTGTCGATTGACGCCACGCGCATCAGCGTGTCCGGCATTTCGGCAGGTGCTTACATGGCGCATCAGGTGCATTTGGTGTTCTCGCGGACCGTGGACGGCGCGGCGCTGATTGCCGGTGGTCCCTATGGTTGTGCGCAGGGTAGTTTGCAGACCGCGCTCGCCGACTGCATGAACCCGGAGCAGAAATCGCCCAACCTCGCGCACCTCGCTGCGACCGTGCGCGAACGCGCAGAAGCGGCGCGCATCGACCCACTCGCAGGACTCGCGGACGATCGTGTCTTGGTCGTGCATGGCCGCGCCGACCGCACCGTCGCTAGCGCCGTCACGACGGCCACGGCCGATCTGTACCGAGCACTCTCCGATGCGGCCGCGGTGAAGCAGGATCTCGACCACGATTTTGCGCATGTTTTTCCGACGGCGGCGCCCGGTGGCTGCACTGCCGACGACGCCCACATGGCCGATTGCAATTTCGATCTGGCTGGCGAGATCGTTCGTTATCTGATCGATGCGGACGCCAAAAATGCAACCATGGCACAGGGCGCGCTAATCACCTTCGATCAACGTGCCTACGCCGATACAGAGCATGATCCGCGCCTGTCGGATCGCGGTTACCTGTATGTGCCAGCGCAATGCCGCGAGCAGGCGTGCGGATTGCATATTGCTTTCCACGGCTGCGAGATGCAGGCAGACCGCGTCGGCACGCGCTTTGTCGAAGGCGCAGGCTATAACCGCTGGGCCGACAAGGTGAGTGTGGTCGTGCTGTATCCTCAAGTGCGATCAAGCATGATGCCGTTGAATCCGAAAGCATGCTGGGACTGGTGGGGTTATACAGGCAGCGACTACGACACCCGCGATGGCGCACAAATGCGCTGGCTGAAGCGGGTGTTCGCGCATTTCGGTGTGGCTGCCTGACGCGGACACCGCGCACATGCTGAGTGCGTCCACAGTAGTCGTTGCCGGCTTGGTCTGGGTGCTGCTGTTGTTCGCAGTGGCACTGTACGGGGAACGCCGTGCCGACCGCTTCGCGCGTCTGTGGCCGTTGATTTACGCGTTGTCGCTGGCGGTCTACTGCACCGCCTGGACCTTTTACGGCACCGTGACCCAAGCGGCGCGCTGGAATACGCCGATTCCGCCGACTTTCATCGGCACAATCCTGCTGTTCCTGTTTGCGACGCCATTTCTGCGCCGGCTTGCGGCCTTGGCGCAGGCGCAGAATTCGGCATCACTGGCCGATCTGATCGCGTCGCGTTTCGGCAAGGATTCACGCCTCGCTGCGCTCATCACCGCGGTTGCCGTGCTCGGTACGGTGCCCTACGTCGCCCTGCAATTAAAAGCCGTGGCGATGAGTTACGCGATGTTGACCGGTGGCGCGGCGCAGGTGCCCGCTTGGCAGGATGCCGCGTTCTGGATCGCGCTGGTGATGGCCTTATTCGCGATGCTGTTCGGTACCCGTCGCGCTGCCGCGACCGAGCACAATCGCGGCCTGGTGCTGGCGGTCGCATTCGAATCATTGATCAAACTTGCGGCCATGCTGGCGGTGGGCGCGTTCGCGGTATTTGGCATGAACGATGGCTTGGTCGCATTGGCAGAGCGCGTGCCAGAGTCGTTCACCGGGCGTCCGGACAGCGGCTTTTTCGCCTTGGTCGCGCTCGGCGCAGTGGCAATGTTCACGCTGCCGCATCAGTTTCACCTCGGCATTGTGGAACTGCGTGACCGACAACATCTGCGCACTGCACGCTGGTTATTCCCGCTGTACTTGATGTTGATCGCAGCGCCGGTGCTGCCGCTGGCGTGGGCTGGTCGAGTGGCGTTCGGCGACATGGTGCCGTCCGATCTTTACGTGCTCGCGTTGCCTTTGTCAGAAGGCCATCACGCACTCGCGTTACTGACTTTTCTTGGCGGTGTATCAGCGGCGACCAGTATGGTCATTCTGGCCGCATTGACCTTGTCGATCATGATCTCGAATCACTGGTTCGCACCGCGCGTCGTGCGCAGCGCCGGTGCTGAAACCGGCGATCTGCGTGCAGTCGTGCTGCGCCATCGCCGCTATGCGATCGCGTTTGTTGTGTTGCTCGCTTGGGCCTACAGCCGGGCGATGGTAGCTAGTGAGGCGCTGGCC
>Ga0138256_10001036_pt1:10000-29837 | contig 29837 bp, 27 predicted proteins | sample KNB2016incub_MG_FD_105486 | JGI IMG/M metagenome (GOLD analysis project Ga0138256, IMG submission 105486) | Active sludge microbial communities from wastewater in Klosterneuburg, Austria - KNB2014incub_MG | ecosystem: Engineered > WWTP > Activated sludge > Unclassified | place... | reverse complement strand
CGCACCACCATGAACGGGTAGCCGATCACGTAGGCCGAAGCGGCCACCGCCACGACGGCGGCCAGCCAGCTCAGCGGCGCTTGTCGGACGCTGGCGCGGAGCCTGTCGAGCCGGGGTCGCACGGCGGCGACGTTAGCATGCTAGCGTCCCGCTCCGATGACCGAACCCCATCGCATCGCAGGCTCGACCGTCGTCGTGACCGGTGGCTGTGGATTCATTGGCTCGCACCTGGTGAGCGCCCTCGCTGCCCGCGGCGCTCGCCGCGTGGTGGTGATCGACAGCCTGCGCTATGGCAAGCCCCAGAACTTGGAGGCCGGCCTGCCGGTAGAGGTCGTGAAGCACGATCTGGGCTTTGGCGACGTGGCCGAGCTCGAGCGCGCCTGCGCCGGCGCCGACTATCTCTTCCACCTGGCGGCCGAGAAGCACAACCAGTCCAAAGACGATCCGACCCGGGTGCTGCGCGCCAACGTCGAGGGCACCGCGGCGCTGCTCGGCGCCGCCTGCCGGGCAGGCGTGCGCAAGGTGCTGTTCACGTCGTCGCTCTACGCCTACGGCCGCCTGTCGGGGCCGCCGATGGTCGAGAGCGAGCACCCGCACCCGAGCACCGTCTACGGCATCAGCAAGCTGACGGGCGAGCACTTGACGGCATTCTTCGCTCGGCAGCATGGGATCGACTTCGTCACCCTGCGCTACTTCTTCGTGTACGGGCCCCGGCAGTTCGCCGGCACGGGCTACAAGAGCGTGATCGTCAAGAGCTTCGAGCGCCTCTTGTCGGGCTCGGCGCCCATCGTCAACGGCGACGGTCAGCAAGCACTGGACTACATCTTCGTCGACGACGCCGTCGAAGCCACCTGTCGCGCCCTCGAGTCGCCGGTCTCGGGTGAGCTGTTCAACGTGGGCTCGGGGGTTGCGACCTCGGTGCGCGACCTGGTCGCCGCGATCACCCGCGTCTCGGGGAAGCCTGCGGGCGTCGAGGCGGGCCCGGCGGATTGGACGGCCGGCTCGAGCCGGGTGGGGAACGTCGCGAAGATCCGGGACAGCCTAGGCTTCGTCGCGACCACGAGCCTGGAGCAGGGCCTGACCGCCACCCTGCGCTGGCTCGAGGCATCGAGCTAGCAGCGCGGTCCCGGTCGTCGGCAGCTGCCGATGAGTTGGCACTCCGCGACCGGCTCCGCTAGACGTGAAGCCGTCGTGCGACTGCCGTTCTTGGTCTTCGTCGGGGTCCTGTCTGCCTGCAACGGTGCGTCGCAGACGCCTCCGCCGGCGGCCAAGGCCGAGCGCGCTCCGGATCGTCCCAAGCCAAGCCCCAGGACCCCGCCCGTGCGGCAGAAGCCGGCAGCGGTCGCCAGCGCCAGGGCGGCCCCCCCGGCGCCGGCGCCCACCCCACCGGCAGCACCGAGCGCCACGCCCGCGCCGCCCGGCATGCTGCCCGTCCCCGCGGGCACCTTCACCATGGGCTCGGACGCCGAGGGGGAAGAAGACGAGCGGCCCGCCCATCGGGTCACACTGAAGGAGTTCTTCTTGGACGAGCACGAAGTCACCAACGGGCAGTACCTCGAGTGCGTGACCGCCAAGAATTGCAAGCCGTGGAAGGCCGACGCCGCCAAGGCAATGAAGTACGGCTCCGAGAAGGAGTTCCGCGGCTCGAAGAAGCCCGTGGTGGGGGTGTCGTGGGACGACGCCAAGGGCTACTGCGAGTGGCGCGGCAAGCGCTTGCCCACCGAGGCCGAGTGGGAGCGCGCAGCGCGCGGCGACGACGCGCGCAAGTACCCCTGGGGCAACGCCTTCCCCGACCCCAAGCAGCATGGTTGCTTCCAGGGGTGCCAGGGCGGGGCCACCGCCGACGTCGGCTCTTTCCCCGCCGACGCCGGTCCCTTCGGGCATCACGATCTCGCCGGCAACGTCTGGGAGTGGATCGCCGACGCCTACGACCCATACGCCTACAAGCGAGCCAGCGCCGATCGCGGCGTGCCGGGCACGTGTGAAGAGATCATCGCCGCCCAAGACGAGCTGCGAGCGAAGAAGCTCGAGGGCTATACCGGCTCGAACCCCATTCCCACCGAGTGCGAGCGCGTGCTCCGGGGCGGTGCGTTCAACTACCACGCCAAGGGGCTGCGATCGTCCAACCGCGTGCACCACCCGGGCACCTGGCGGCTGCTCGTGGCGGGCTTCCGTTGCGCGAAGGACGCCAGCTGATCAGAACGTCTGGCCGGTGTTCGGCTGCCCCGGCGTGGCCTTGTTCGGGCCCGCCCAGCTGAAGTCCGAGTACTTCTTGCCGTTGCCGGTCAGCCCCAGTGACTCGCCGGCCACCGTGGTCGAGGTCTCGCTCTTGCCGATGTCCACCGACGCGACGCCGCTCGCCGGTCCGTCGGTGGGGGTGAACTTGCCTTCGTACGACAAGAACTGCACGACCTTGCCGGCCTTGTCCACCAGCGCCACGCCGTCGGGCTCGGGCGTGGTGTCGGCGCCGCCGTTCTGGATGTTGGCGGCGGCGGTCCACACCGTGCCGAATCCGTTCGACTGGTTCGGGATCGTACCGCTCAGCGACTTCGACATGTACTGCTTCAGCCCGCCGGTTGCGCCGTTGTAGAAGACCAGCGACCAGCCGGTCAGATCGCTGCCGGCCGTCCCGGCGACCTCGACCCCTTCGGCGGTGTCGGTGCCGGCGTTGTCGTAATGGATCTCGTTGATCCACACCGTGGGCGAGGTCGGCGTACCACCGCAGGTGCCGCAGCCCAGGGTCGTGACCTTGGCGGCGCAGGCGGCGGTCCAGGTGGTGCTACACGAGCTGTCGGTATCGGCGACGCACTCGCGAACCGCGTCGCTCGAGCACTTGCCGGCGCTGCAGCAATCGGAGGGCGTGGGGCAAGTGCCGCACTTGTAGAGCAGCGTCTCGGCAGCGCACGCTGCGTCCCACTCGACCTGGCAGCAGTACTTGTCTTGCGCGCACACGCAGGCCTGGACCGTGGGGTTGGTGCAGCCGGTCGCGTTCGGTGTCTCGGTGCAGCAATCGCTCTTCGGCGCCGTGCCGCCGCTGCCGCCGCTGGCGCCGCCGCCGCCGCTGGCGCCGCTGCCGCCGCTGGCGCCGCTGCCGCCCGCTGCACCGCTGCCGCCTGCTCCACCGCTGCCGCCCGTCGCCGGCTTGCCGCCGCTGCCGCTGCCGCCGCCGGTGGCGCCACTGCCACTGCTCGACCCACTTCCTGAAGTGCCGCCCGAGCCCGAGCCGCTGGCGCCTGCCTGGCCTGCCGCGCCCCCAGAGCTCTGTCCGCCCATGCCGCCCGCGCTCTGCCCGCCGGCTCCGCCGCTGCCGCCGCTCGGGGCGCCACCGCTGCCCGAGGTGCCGCCGCCGGCACCGCCGATGCCCGAGTACGCGCCGGCGCCGGCGCCGCCCGCGCCACCGCCCGACCCTTGGGCCTGCGCGCAGGCAACCAGTGACACGAACGAGAGACCACCGAGACCGAGGATCGTGCGTCGCATGACCCACGAAGTTACCGACCTTCGACTTTGTTTCAAGCACGCGTCGAGTCGCTGATGAGTCTCGCAGACTTGACTCGTCTTGGACGCATGTGGATCCCAGCGATCGTGGTTGGGCGCATCGTGATCAGGCGCGCGGTGGGCGAGCGCGCGAGTGTGCCTCAAGGCGGTGAGCGAACGACCGTTCCAGGGGTCGGGGCCGAGATGACCTTCACCACCGACATCGATTCCGTTCGCGCCCGGCGCTTGGTCGCCGGGTCCAGCGTCATCCTACATTGTCACCACTACAACTCGCGCCTGCAGAAGGCCATCGAGGGCACGACTGCGGTCGACGGGCGCGGGCTCTGGATGGCCAGCGCCGAGTCGTCGTGGACAGGCGTGCTCGAGCGCGCGATGGCCGGCGTCAGCGCGCCACGCGATCGCTGGCAGCGCTGCCTCGATCTCTATCAGTTCCTGGGCTTCGGGCGGCTTCAGGTCCCCGATGGCGAGCTGCCCGAGACCCAGGTCGTCGGGGTCGCGTCGCACTTCGTCGAAGGCTGGTCCGCCCGCGAGCCCGAACGAACCCAGCCCGTGTGCAGCTTCACTGCCGGCTTCCTCCAGGCTGCTGTCTGGGTTGCGCTCGGGCGCGCCGTGACCTTCGAAGAGGTCGCCTGCCAGCAGGGGCGCGCGCCGGCCTGCGAGTTCGTGCTGCGCCCGCGAGCCGGAGCAGCGCCGCGACCCATCGGCGTCGTGGCGGCGAAGCCCAGCGACGCGCCCGCGGCCCCCGTGGGCCCCGTTCGTCCCGGCGTGGACGAAGCCAAGATCGTCGAAGCGGTCTCTTCCATGCCCATCGCGGGCGACGACCGCGGGCTCATCCCCGCGTTCAACGTGTTTCTGGCGAGCATGCCGGCAGACTTCTACAACCACGCGTCGGTGACATTCCTGGCGGCCATGCGCGAGGCCGGCATGGGCGCGCTGGGCCGGCGTTTGCTGATGCAGGTCGCCGAGATCTGCGGCCTCAACACCTTCGCCGGGATCCGCTCGTCAGCGGAATGGGACGCCCTGATCGCGCCGATGTGCCACGACCCTGCCGACGAGATGATCGGGCTGGTGGCCGTGAGCAACGCGCTCGGCTGGGGTAGCTGGCGCGTGACCGATCTGGTCCCGGGCGAGTCCATGCGGCTCTCGGCGGGCAACGGCTACGAGGCAGAGGGTCAGCTCGAGCTGGTCGGGCCCAGCCACGAGCCCTGCTGCGTGATGCTGACCGGTGTGTCGGCCGGGCTGATGGACCTCGTGTATGGCACGGGCTCGGTGCGCGAGCGCGTGGGGCAGTTTGCCGCCAGCGAGCACCGCTGTCGGGCTTCGGGGGCCGAGCGCTGCGAGTTCCTGGCGGAAGAGGCCGCATGACCGGCACCTACCGAGAGCGCGTGTTTTCGTGTCCTCGGGACCGGACGTACAAGTACTACCTCCCCAAGGAAGACGCGCAGCCGGCCTGGGAGCGCCTGAGAGAGGAGTTCGGAGCGCCCAGCCCCGGCGCGTGCGGGGTGCTCGTGCTCGAGACTCCGCGGCTGCTCTTGCGGGCGCCTTCGTGGGGCAACCCGCTCACCGTGATTCGCAAGCGAGGCTGGTCCGAAGACGACGTTCGGCGTTTTCACGAGCTCATCGGCTTTCCCGGGGATTCGCAGGAATGACTCGCCCTTGGCACGAGCTGCGGCTCGATCGCGGCGGGGCAATCCTCGCGGCGGACGCCGAGCTGGCCGCCGCGCTTGGCTGCGAAGCCGGCGAGCTGGTCGGGCGCCGCCTCGACGAGCTCGCCAGCCCGGTCGACCCCGTGGCAGTGCAAGACTACATCGACCGCGTCACTTCCGTCGGGCTCATGGGGCTCGATCTGGTGCTTTGCTGGCGGGTGAAGGGCGTGGACCATCCCGTGCACCTGACGGTGGGCGGGGCGGCGGACGCCCTGGTCGGGTGGGTGCAGGTGGCTCGCCCCGGCAGCGCCCTCGGCGAGCTGGTGCTGACCCGCACGCTCTGGCGTTCGGTGGTGGCGGCGATGAGTGACGGCGTGGCGGTGCTCGACGGCGCAGGTCGCGTCGTGGAGCACAACGCCGCGTTCTTCCGCCTGCTCGGGGCGCGCACGGCCGACGGCGCGCACGTCGTCGAAGAGTTCGTGGCCGGCCGAAGCTTCGCCGATCTGGTCGCCGGCACCGGCCTCGATGCCGTCGTCCCGGCGCTGGCGGCGTCCAAGCCCCGGCTTCGCCGCTTCCAGGGCCGCGTGCGACACTGCGGCCGCGAGCTCGACGTGGAGCTGTCGCCGGCGGTGGGGGCGGCGCGGGCGAGCGCCGCCTGCGCGTTGATCTTGCGAGACCGCACTGCCGATGCCGAGCTGGCCCACGCCCACGCACAGCTCAGTCAAGAGATCGCCGAGCGCGAGCGGATCGAGGTCAACCTGCGGCAGAAGCAGAAGCTGGAAGCCGTCGGGCAGCTGGCCGCCGGCATCGCCCACGAGATCAACACCCCCGTACAGTACATCGCCGACACCAGCCACTTCTTGCGCGACGGGGTCACCGACCTGTACGGCCTCTTGGCTGCGACGCAGCAGGCGCTCGAGGCCGCCGCCAGCGGCGCCAATGCGGGCGGCCTGCTCGAGTCGCTCGAGGCGCGGCGCTCCGAGATCGACTTCGAATATCTGGAGCAGCAGACGGGCCCGGCGTTCGCACGCCTGCTCGACGGCGCCGAGCAGGTGGCCACCATCGTGCGCGCCATGAAAGAGTTCTCTCACCCCGGGCACAAGGACATGGCCGAGGCCGACCTCAATCGTGCCCTGGAGAACACCCTGATCGTCTCGCGGAACTCGTACAAATACGTCGCCAACGTGGTGACCGAGCTGGGCGAGCTGCCCCGGGTGAAGTGCACGGTCGGCGAGATCAGCCAGGTGCTCCTCAACCTGGTGGTCAACGCCGCGCACGCCATCGAAGACGTCCGTGCGGCCGATCCCGAGCGCGCGGAACGCCCCGGGACCATCACCGTTCGAAGCTGGCGTGACGGTCCCGACGCGTGCATCAGCGTCGGTGACGACGGCACCGGGATCCCCGACGACATTCGAGAGCGGATCTTCGATCCGTTCTTCACCACCAAGAGCGTGGGGCGCGGCACGGGCCAGGGGCTCAGCCTGGCGCACTCGGTGGCCGAGCGTCACGCGGGTCGGATCGAGCTCTCGACCAGCGTGGGTGTCGGGACCACCTTCACGCTGCGGGTGCCGATCGCCGGTCCGGCGCAGCAAGCGTCCACGCCAACGGCTGCCTGACCGCCTTCGGATCACAGCTCGGCGAGCAGGGCGTCGACCAGCGACAGCTGCGCCGCGGCGCGTGAGGTGCCCCAGCGGCGAGGGAAGTGCAGCGCTGTCGCCCCCGCAGACTCGGTCTCGTCGATGATGGCCAGGGCGCCGTTCACGGCGACCTCGCACGGGTCGAGCAGCAATGCGGGCGCGCTGGCACTGGAAGGTGCCGCGCTGGCCTGAAACCCAGCTGCCGCGAAGCGGGCCGCCACGCAGCGCGCCAGGGGTTCGTCGCGGGCCACGACGTGCAGCGGACCCGTGAGCCCCCGCAAGAAGTCGAGCGCAGCCCGCCCTTCCGCCTCTCCGCGCTCGACGTCGTCGGCCGACACCCCGCCGAGCGCGGCCAGGGCCGCCACCAGCGCGCCGAGCTGCGGCCGGCGGCAGTAAAAGGTCATGAAGTTGCCGTGAAACGGCGGCGACATCTGGCTTGGATCGAACAGCCGCTGGAGGTTCTCGGGCGTGAAGTGACGGGTCTCGAAGAACGGGAACGAGACCCGCTGCACCACGAAGCCATGATCCCTGAGGAAGCGGAACATCCCGTCGGCGCCGAACAGGCTCACGTGGCTGTCGTCGTGCAAGAGCCGATAGTTGTCGCCGAAACGCCGCGCGCAACCACTATCGAAGTCCGGCGTGCCGAGGATCAGCGCACCGGAGGGCCGCAGCACGCGCCGCATCTCGAGCAAGAGCGCGCCGGGGTCGGCCACGTGCTCGATCACGTGGTGGGCGATCACCAGATCGAAGTGCTGATCGGGGTACCCGGCGCTGTCGAGCGTGCCAACGTGAACCTGGGCCACCTGGCTCGCGTGCTCGGCGGCGAACGCCGAGAGCTCGACCCCGTGGCGTTCCCAGGCAGGGTCCAGCCCCGACAAGAAGAAGCCCAGCCCGCAGCCCACGTCGAGCACGCGGCCTGGGCTCAGCGTGCGCACGAAGGCCAGCTCTTCTGCCAGGTCGCTCAGGTGAAGGTCGCGCTCTTCCAGTCGATTGCGCTCGCGGCCATCCGGGTCTTTGACCACGTGCCAGTACGCACCTTCGTAGTCGGGCGGCTGCTTGCCCACCCGGGTCTGGTAATAGCGGCCACTCTTCATGCCGCTTTGATCGGCGCCAGGACCAAGAGCCCTGCCTGCTCGCAATCGCGCAAGAGGTCGCTCGGCAGCGGTGAGCCCACGACGGTGGCGTGGCGTGCAAGGTCGGCGGCGGCCCGACGCAGCTCGGACGCGGTCGGCGTGGAGCTGGGCACCGACTGCACCCGGCAGCGCGCGCGCGCCAGGCGGAAGGCCGCCACCGCGAGGCTCTCGCTGCTCGCCAAGAGCTCGCTGAAGGCGCTCGGGTTCTCACACATGTGCCGCAGCCACTCGCTCGGGCGCTCGAGCTCGTCGTTCCGGTTCATGCCCGCTGCCGTTGCAACCTTCGGACCAGCGCGAAGCCCGCGACCCTGCGGTCGGCCCGGGCTTCCCCGTGTCAGAGTCTTGGCACCTCGGGTCAGCGGGCAGTCACGCGATCAGGCTCCGGCCGCTAAGCCCGGGCCTGCTCGTCGTCGTCTTCTTCTTCCAGCGCGGCGCCGTGGCACTTCTTGAACTTCTGGCCGCTGCCGCAGGGGCACAGATCGTTGCGGCTGATCTTCGGCGTGCTCGGCGCGGGCGCGGGGCGGGGCGGGGGCACGGACGCGGGACGACCGTCGCCCAGCGCGTCGGCCAGCGCCTCGGGTGAGGCGTTCACGTGGCGCGCCACCGCGTGCTCGAGCAAGTCCTGGTGCTCGGCGGCCGCCTCGGCCTCGATGGCTTCGATGTCCTCGCGGCGCTGGATCTGCGCTTCGAAGAAGCGCTGCAGCACGGTGCCGCTGACCTTGGCCATCATGTTCAAGAACAGGTTGTAGCCCTCTTTCTTGTACTCGTTCTTCGGGTCCTTCTGACCGTAGCCGCGCAGGCCAATGCCGTCGCGCAGGTGCTCCATGTTGGTCAGGTGGTCGACCCAGGCCTGGTCGATGGCCTCGAGGTAGATGTAGCGGAACACGCGCATCGCGTTGTCCACGCCCAGCTCCTCTTCGCGGCTGAAGTATTGCGCTTCCGCCTGCTTGTACAGGGCGCGCACCAAGAGGTCCGGGTCGCCGTGGTCTTCCAGCTCGCTGCCCAGCTTGAGCTTGAAGTGCTCCTTCATGCCGTCCCGCAGGCTCGGCCAGTCCCAGTCTTCGGGCGGCTTGTTCTCGGGGCAGCTCTCTTCGATGATTGCGGCGATCACGCGGTCGATCAGATCGAGCATGCGCTCTCGCTGCTCCGACAGCCCTTGCGACACCAGCTCGACCAGCTCGTCGTACATCTCGACGGGCGTCCACTTCTTGGAGCGGTCTTCGACGTCGATGCGCACGCCCCACAGCTGATAGACCTCGCGCTGCAGCGCCTCGAGCTCGACCAGCTTGCCACCCGACGCGAAGTCCTTGCGCTTCGGCGCGGGCGAGCCCTTCTCGTCGCCTTCCTCGGCGTCGTCGTCGCTGCCGGCCGACGCCGTGACCGGCGGGTCCACGAAGTAGGTGAGCAGCTTGCCAACCAGCGGGCGGATCTGCTTCTTGATCGCCTTGTCCATCGCGATGGCGCGGACGCCGCCGGTGGGCTTCCCCACTTCGTCCAGCTCTTCCGGCTCGTACCGACCGAGCAGCAGCTGCTGGCGCAGGGTGTACACCGTCCTGCGCTGCGCGTTCATCACGTCGTCGTACTCGAGCAGGTTCTTGCGGATGTCGAAGTTGCGCTCTTCGACCTTCTTCTGCGCGTTCTCGATGCTGCGACTGACCCAGGGGTGCTCGATCGGCTCGTCGTCGGGCAGACCCATGCGGTCCATCAGGTTCTTCACCCGATCGCCGGCGAAGATGCGCATCAAGTCGTCTTCCAGCGACAGATAGAAGCGGCTCGAGCCGGGATCACCCTGGCGGCCGGCGCGACCGCGCAGCTGGTTGTCGATGCGGCGTGACTCGTGGCGCTCGGTGCCCACGATGTGCAGGCCGCCCAGCTCGACCACCTCGTCGTGCTCTTCCTTGCACAGCTTGTCGTACTTCTTCTGGAGCCGTTCGTACTCTTCGGCGTCCAGATCCACGTCTTTGCCCGACTGCTTCAGCTCCCACTTGGCGAGCATCTCGGGGTTGCCGCCCAAGAGAATGTCGGTGCCGCGCCCTGCCATGTTGGTGCTGACCGTGATGGCGCTCTTGCGACCGGCCTGCGCCACCACGAACGCCTCGTTCTCGTGGTGCTTGGCGTTCAGCACGTGGTGAGGGACGCTCTTCTTGGTCAAGATCTTGCTGATCGCCGCGCTCTTCTCGACGCTGGTGGTGCCCACCAGCACCGGCCGCCCCGCCTCGTGCTCGGCCATGATCTCCTTGATCACGGCCGTGAACTTCTCGCGCTCGGTCTTGTAGACGATGTCGTGCTCGTCCACCCGGATCATGTCCTTGTTGGTCGGGATGGCGACGCAGTCCAGCTTGTAGGTCGAGTGAAACTCGCTGGCTTCGGTCTCGGCGGTGCCGGTCATGCCGCCGAGCTTCTTGTACATGCGAAACAGGTTCTGGAAGGTGATGGTCGCGATGGTGCGACTCTCTTCCTGGATGCGCACGTTCTCTTTGGCTTCGACCGCCTGGTGCAAGCCGTCGCTCCACCGGCGGCCGGCCAGCACGCGGCCGGTGAACTCGTCGATGATCAGCACCTTGCCGTCGGGGCTGACCATGTAGTGCTGGTCGCGCTTGTACAGGGCGTGGGCCTTGAGCAGCTGATACAGGATGTGCAGCGCCTGCATGTTGGCCGGGTCGTACAGGTTGCCGATGCCGATCAGCTTCTGCACGTATTCGACGCCGTCGTCGGTGAGCGTGGCGCTGAACGCCTTCTCGTCCACGTTGTAGTGCTCGTCTTTGCTCAGCTTGGCGACGACCTCGTTCAGCGTGCGGTACTTCTCGCTGGCGGCGTCGGCCGGCCCGCTGATGATCAGCGGCGTGCGCGCCTCGTCGATCAGAATCGAGTCCACCTCGTCGACGATGGCGAAGTTGAGCGGGCGCTGGGCGTAGTCCAGCGCCGAGAACTTCAGGTTGTCGCGCAGATAGTCGAAGCCGAACTCGTTGTTCTGGCCGTAGGTGATGTCGCACTTGTAAGCGCGCCGCTTGTCCGCGTCGCTCTGCTGCGGGATCACCACGCCGATGCTCAGGCCCAAGAAGTTGTACAGCCGCCCCATCCACTCGGCGTCGCGCTTGGCCAGGTAGTCGTTGACGGTGATCAGATGCACGCCCTTGCCGCCCAGGGCGTTCAGATACACGGCCAGGGTGGCGACCAGGGTCTTGCCCTCGCCGGTGCGCATCTCGGCGATCTTGCCCTGGTGCAGCACCATGCCGCCCATCAGCTGCACGTCGTAGTGGCGCATCTTGAGCGCGCGCTTGCCGCCCTCGCGGCAGACGGCGAAAGCGTCGATCAAGATGTCGTCCAGCGTGGCGCCGTTGTCGAGCTTCTCCTTGAACTCGGCCGTCTTGCCCCTGAGCTCGTCGTCCGACAGCTTCGAGATCGTCTTCTCGAGGTCGGTGATGGCGGCCACGACCGGCCGCATGCGCTTGACCGCGCGTTCGTTGGAGGTTCCGAAGAGCTTTTTGGCTACCCAGGTGAGCATCGAGACTCGCTTTGCCGAGCCGCTCCGACGCCGAAAGTGGCGCCGGGTGGCCGCGAAAAGTCGCTGGAAGCTAATGCCTCGTGCCCGGACACGCCAGAGCGAATGGTCGCCCGCCGCCCCGGGCCGGACAAAGCCCGCATTCCGAGGGCTTAGCTCCCCACCGCTGGCGCCTGCGGTCGATCGGCACCACGGACATTGCGCCAACTCTTGTAGTATGGCGCCGCTCCCCGAGGATGACTTCCGACGACGAGCTCATTGCGCGCTGCGAGCGCCGGATCGGTGCCGTGATCGACGGAACCTGGCAGCTCCGCCGCCTGCTGGGCGTGGGGGGCATGGCGGCGGTGTACGCCGCCGTCGACGGCGGCGGGCAGCGCGCGGCCATCAAGTTGATCCACCACCACCTGGCCAAGAACCCCGCGGTGCGCGCGCGCTTCCAGCGCGAGGCCTACATCGCCAACCAGATCGAGCACCGCGGTGTGGTGGCGATCCGTGGCGACGGAACCAGTCACGACGGCGAGCCGTACATCGTGATGGAGCTGCTCCGCGGGCAATCGGTCGACCAGCTGCTCGAGTTGCACCGGGGGCGACTCACCATTCGTGATGCGCTGCACGTGGGCGAGGGCGTGCTCGAGGTGCTTGCGGTCGCCCACGCCGTGGGGGTGGTGCACCGCGATCTCAAGCCCGAGAACATCTTCCTCACCGATGCGGGGGAGGTGAAGGTCCTCGACTTCGGTATCGCGCGCATGCTCGACATGGCGAAAGACGGCGGCCAGACCCGGACGGGCATCATCATGGGCACGCCGTCGTTCATGGCACCCGAGCAGGCGCTGGGGCGCTGGTCCGAGGTCGACGCGCGCACCGACCTGTGGGCGGTGGGGGCGCTCTTGTTCCTGCTGGTCAGCGGGCGGCTGGTCCACGGCTCGGGCACCGGCAGCGACATGCTGATCCGCGCGGCCACCCGATCCGCGCCGTCCCTGGCGCGCGTGGCCAAGGCCCCGCTCTCGCTGGTCCGGTTGGTGGACCGCGCCCTGGCCTTCGATCCGCGCCGCCGGTTCTCGGACGCACAGAGCATGCTCGCCGTGCTCCGCAGCGCTCAGCGCGAGCTGGGCGATCGCGGCCTGGTCGAGCGGCTCGACACTGGTTCGAAGCCGCCGCCCTCGCCCTACGAAGAGCCGACCATTGCCGGCGTGGCCGCCGAGCCGTCGAGGCCGTCGTCCCCCATCGTCACCGACGATGTAGAGCTGGAGATCGGCGACGAGATCGAGATGGACCTCGACGATCTGGTCGAGCCCGAGCCGCTGCCCCTGTCCAAAGACGGCACGCCCTCGGCTCCGGGGATCGACTCACCGTCACCCACCAGCCGACCGCTGTCGCGGCGGGTCGAGGCCGAGTCCATCATCGACGATCGCTTCGCCGAGTCGGTGGTCAAGGCGTATCGGCGTGCGCTGCCCCAGGGCGCGACGGAGTCGGTGACCGAGCCGATCCGCACCGGCCTGCGTCGCCTGGCGACCCGCGCGCCCGACGCGGCGATGCGGCTGCTCTTGGCCTTGTGCAGCGCGGTCGACGACGCGAGCCAGCCCGACAACGACGCGGTGCGCCGCTCGTTCGCCAGCGCCGTGGTCTCGACCCGCGCACTGGGCGCGCTCTTGCAGAGCGCGGCCGTCACCGGCGTCGACCAAGCCGTCAGCGTGGCCGCCATCGGCATGCTGCTCGACTTCTTGGGGGACGCCCACGCCGGCGTGGTGCTCGAGAACCTGACGGCCGTCCCCGACGGTGAGCTGAAGGACATCTTGCGCGCATATCTCGCGCGCAGCAGCGCGGGCTACGAAGGGCAGATTGGCGCGCTTCTGGCCCAGGCGCCGCCCGATCTGGGCGTCGAGCTGGTCCGAGTGCTGCGGCGGATGAAGACATCGGGCGCGCGCGAGGCGCTGGCGCAGGCGCTCGAGAGCGAGCACACCGAGGTGCGGCTGGCTGCGGTCGCCGCGCTGGGCGTCGAAGTGCGCTGAGGTGCGGCGGCGCTCGCTGACGCACCCGCCGTTGCGGATGCGTCACGCAGTAATTGCGCGCCCGCTTGGGCCCGCTGACGGCTGCGCGGCCTCGTGAGAAGATGCGCGCATGAGGGACCGGATCAAGCGCTCGCTGGAGGCCTTCTACGCGTTCATGGATGAGCCCCTGTACCTGGGGTCGCGGCCGATTCTGCTGCTCTTGCTCGTGCCGCTGGTCTTCGGACTGATGCAGCCGCTCTGGCACATCGAGATGACGGCGCCGCAGTACCCCAAGGGTCTGTCGCTGCACGTCTATGCTCACACCCTGGTGGGCGGACACGACGGCGCCGACATCAAGGAGATCAACATCCTGAACCACTACATCGGGATGCAGAAGCTGGAGCGGGCGATGTTCACCGAGCTCGACTGGCTGCCGTTCGGCTTCGGCGCGCTGGCGCTCTTGTTGGTCCGTGTCTCTGCTCTGGGCAACGTGCGCGCGCTGGTCGATCTCGCCGTGCTCGTCATCTATTTCGGCGGGTTTTCGCTGTTTCGCTTCGTGCACAAGATGCACGCCTATGGGCACGATCTGTCCCCCGACGCGCCGATCAAGGTGCAGCCCTTCATGCCAGCGCTGTGGGGGCACAAGCAGATCGGCAACTTCTCGACCCATGCCTATCCGGGCACCGGAACCTTCCTGGTGGGCGCGTTCACCACCGGCATCCTCTTGGTGGCGCTGTATCACCTGGTGATGGGGCGACTCCGGGCGCGCAAGGCGCTCAGGGCGGCAGCGGCAGCGGCGGCGGCGCCGGCAGCTGGCCCGGCAGAGGAATGATGCGCGGGGTCGGGCCCGCTCTCGTGCTCCTGCTCGCGACCGCGGGTTGCCGCAGCCGCGAGGCCGAGCCGGTCGCCGTCTCCGGAGAGGCGTCCGCCGATCTCGTCGCGGAGTGTGAGCCCCGCACCACCGAGAAGCTCGGCATCCCGTTCTCGAAGCTGTGCCCGCGGGACCTGCCGGCGATGGGCGCGAAGTTTCCGCCGTTCTGGATCTCGGCGCATCCGCTCGGCTGCTCGGCGGGCGAGCACGAGACGGTGCGGTGCCCCGTGGTCACACCGCTGCATCACCCTGCCCCCGGCGAAACCCGGCCCCCCGAGCCCGTGCCCAGTCGGCTGGCCACCGTGATCGACGCCAACACGGCCCAGGGGTGGTGCTACATGCGATTCGCCGGCCGCTTGCCGACCCGTGCAGAGCGCGCGCGGGCCGAGCTGGGCCTGGGCCTCGCCGCGGTGATGGTGACGAGGTCGGCGGGGGAACCCCTCCATTTCGAGCTCACCCGTCTGGCGGAATGGGTGACCGAAGAGCCCTGCGAGACGCCCAACGTCGCCAAGTGCAAGCTCGGGATGTATCCGAGCGGTGAGCGCCGGGTCATCCCCTGGGAGCACCTGGTGGACTGCAGCGCCCGGCCCCTCGCGAGCGACCCCGGCCAGCCGGGCGCGGCCCTGCTTTCCGTCGGTGAGAGCTGCCCGAGCCCGGGGTTCGACTGGGACGTGAGCCGGGGGAAGTTGCCGTGCGCGGTGCGCAGCGTGGCTGAGGCCGCGCCGCTCTGGGGCTTCGGGCTCACGTGCTTGCAGCCGGGCGCCGGCTCGCGGCACCCCCCGGACGACCCGGCCACCACCGCGGCGGTGCGCTGCGTGATGCCGGCGTCGATGCGGTGAACGCGCGTGCGCGAGGCACGCCCGGGTTCGGGCGCGTGATCAGCGTCGCTGCTTTCGCTGTGCCAGGCGAGCGGCCTGGCGCTGCCGCGCGCCTTCCCATCGGCGGCGGTCTTCGTCGGTCTCGACCAGCAGCGGCGGAACGGCGCACGGCTTGCCCGCGTCGTCGATAGCCACGTACACCAGGTAGGCCGAGTTGGTGTGGGTGATCTCACCGGTGATGGGGTTCTCGGCGTGCACGTGCACCCCTACCTCGACCGAGGTCCGGCCCGAGTAGTTGACGCTGGCCTTGCAGCACAAGAGCTCACCCACGTGGACCGGGGACACGAACGACATCTCGTCGATCGACACCGTGACGCACGGCCGCTGCGCGTGGCGCATGGCCGCGATGCCACCGGTCTCGTCCACCATCTTCATGATCAGGCCGCCGTGCACGTTGCCGTAGGCGTTGGCGTGCTCGGGCAGCATCAACTGGCACAGCTCCACGCGGGAGGCGCTCACGGCCTTTCCGGGTTTGTCGGTCATGCTGAAGTTGTAGAGCATTTTCGTCCCCTGCGGCCTTCCTCTTGGCGTCGCCGCGGGCCATCGGCTAGAGCCCTGATCGCCGAGTGGACCTCCTTTACTTCGTCATCCTCATCAGCTCGCTGATCTTCGTCCACGAGCTGGGCCATTTCGCCTTCGCCAAGGCGTTCGGGGTGAAGGTGCTCACCTTCAGCCTGGGCTTCGGGCCGAAGGTGCTGAAGCTTCGGGGGCGCGAGACGGAATATTGCATCAGCCTGATCCCGCTCGGCGGCTACGTGAAGATGCTGGAGGCCTCGAAGAGCGACATCGTGTTGCCCGAGGACCGCCACCGCACCTTCGAATCGCTGCCGGTCTACAAGCGCATCCTGGTGGTCCTGGCGGGGCCGCTCATGAACCTGGTGTTCCCGGTCTTGCTCTACTTCTCGGTGTTCGTCACCGACGGGCCCTTCTTGCCGCCGACGGTGGGCGTGGTGCTGCCGGGGCACCCGGCGGCGGGCAAGCTGGTGCCGGGCGATCGCATCATGAGCGTGAACGGTCAAGACGTCGGCACGTTCGACGAGCTCAAGCGAATCATCGCCAAGAGCCCCGGGCTGCCCCTGCGGTTCAAGGTGTTTCGCGACAACAAGCACATCGAGATCGAGGTCACCGCCGAAGAGACCATCGAGCGCCGCGAGCTCGACGTGATCGAGCGCGTGGGGACCATCGGCATCCAGCCCAGCGCCCCGGCCGCCGTGATCGGGGTACCCAGCAGCGAATCCCCCGCCTTCCGCGCCGGGTTGCGCACCTTCGACGTGGTCACCCATGTGGCGGGCCAGCCCGTGCGGCGCTTCCGCGATTTGGAGGTGGCACTCGCGGAAAACCGCGGAGAAACCGTGCCCGTGACCTATCTGCGCCCCACGTCGCTGGGCAGCGCGCTCGGCGGCCTGGCCGACATGGCGGTGTACGAGGCCGGGGTGGTCGCCCTCACGCCCGACCCGGCCGGCACCGACCTCATCACCCTGACCGGCATCGAGCTCGCCGACCTGTACGCGGCCGTCGTTCCCGACGAGACCTATCTCGCCAAGGCGGGCCTGCGCCCGGGCGACAAGATCTTGAAGCTGGACGGTGAGCCCCTTCCCGCGTGGTCGACCTTCCGTGAGCGGCTGGTGGCGGCGCCCGATCGCCCGCACCGCATCGACTACCTCTCGGCCAAGGACGGTCGAGAGAAGAGCGGGACGTTCCAGATGCGCCGCGAGGACATCGTCGACGAGCACGGGCAGGCGTTCGCGCGTTACGTGCTTCAGGTCAAGAACTGGCTGCCGCTCGCTCCCGAAGATTTCGTCGCGCACCCCTCGCCGTTCCAGTACGCACTCTCCAAAGCAGTCGAAGAGACGGTCGACGTCACGCGGTTCACCTTCGTGAGCATCGTGCGTGTGATCCAGGGCCGCGTGAGCCTCAAGACGCTGTCCGGCCCCATCACCATCTACGAGGTGGCCGGTGAAGAGGGCCGCAAGGGCCCCGATTTCTTCATCTGGGTCATGGCGCTGATCAGCATCAACCTGGGGCTCTTGAACCTCTTGCCCATCCCGGTGCTGGATGGTGGGCACCTGATGTTCTTCACCATCGAGGGGGTGCTGCGGCGGCCGTTGCCGCTGCGCGTGCGTGAAATCGCGCACATCGTGGGCATGGCGATCTTGTTCGGGTTGATGGTGCTGGCGTTCAAGAACGACATCGAGAAACGCTGGGACGTCATCGTGGGGCAACTGCGCGAGATCGTCGGATGAGCGCCGTCAGCGGCCGCGCCATCGCTGCGCGCGTGATCTCGCGCGTTCGAGAAGATCACGCCTACGCCGCCGCGGCGCTGGCGGCCGAGCTCTCGCGGCACCCCGCGCTCGACCCGCGAGAGCGGGCGCTGGCGACCGAGCTCACGTACGGCACGCTGCGCACGCTGGGCGCGCTCTCGGCGCGCCTGTCGCGGTTCATCCCCCGCGGCTTCGACAAGACCGACCCTACGGTGCGCGCGCACCTGCTGGTTGCCGCTCATCAGATCCTGATGCTCGATCGGGTGCCGGCGTTCGCCGCCGTGGACGCGGCGGTCAGCCTGGTGCGTGCCGACCGCGGTGCCAAGCCCGCTGGGTTTGCCAACGCCGTCTTGCGCAAGCTTGCCGCCGAAGGCAGGCCCCTCGATCGCGCGCAGGCCATCGTCGACAGCGCACCCGAGTGGTTGAAGGAACGGCTCGCGCGCGACGTGGGCACCGACGAGATGCGCGCGCTGCTGGGCGCCGCCGGCGACGATCCGCCGGTCGCGGTTCGCGTCCGCTCGGGCAGCGAGACCCCAGAGTGGCTCGAACGCGCCGAACGCGGGCGGGTGTCACCGCTGGCGCGGCTCACGCGGGGCGAGGGCGACCCCCGCCGTCGCGAGGGCGGGGCCAGCCTGGTGGTGCAGGAAGAAGGCGCCCAGGTGATTGCGCTTTCCCTCGGAGTGCGCCCCGGCGAGCGCGTGCTCGATGCCTGTGCGGGCCGCGGCCAGAAGAGCACGTTGCTCTCCGAGCTCTTGGGCGGCACGGGCGAGCTCTGGGTCAGCGACGTGCACCCGGCCAAGCTCTCGCAGCTGGCGAAAGAGCACCGGCGTCTGGGGCTGCCGGAACCGCGCGCCGCCGCGGTGGATCTGGCGCTGGGGGTGGGGGGCCTCACGGGCGAGTTCGATCGCATCTTGGTGGACGCCCCCTGCACCGGCACCGGCACCCTGCGCCGCCGGCCGGAGATCGGCCACCGCCTGGCGCCGGAAGACCCGGCTCGGATGGGCGAGCTTCAAGCTCGAATCCTGGAAAACGTCGCTCGCCTGGCGCGCCCCGGCGGGCGGGTGGTCTACGCGGTGTGCAGCGTGCTCCGCGAGGAAGCCGAGGCCGTCCTCGAACGTGTGGCCGACCGCTACGAGCCAGCGACCTTCGACGCCCCAGAGCTGGGCGCGCTGTGCGGGGAGCAAACGCAACTGCGTCTGCTGCCCCTCGCGCACGGGACCGATGGCTACTTCGTGGCGTCGCTGAAGCGGCGCTGAGTCAGTCCGTGGCCGCGTCGCCGGCGGCGTCGCCTCCGGAATCGGCGCCCGAGTCGCTCGAGCCGGCGTCGGAGCACGCCTTCCCGCTCGGGTCGATCGAGAGGCCGGCCTTGTTGGCCTCGCACTCGTTGCAGTAAGTCTTGCCGTTGCAGCCGCAGACCGTCGTGCAGCTGGTGTCGCAGGTCGTGGGCTTGTCGGTGCAATACCCGGTCTTGAGCAGGCCGCAGTCGTCCTTGAAGCCGCAGAACTGGTTCGACTTGCAGAGCGCCTGCGACTCGGTCGAGCACCAGTCTTTCTTGCCGCCGTCGCTGCACGCGCTCGGATCGGGCGGGACGGCCGTGGTCTTCCACACCCCGCCCAGGCACGTCACGATGTCGCAGCCCTTGCAGGCGTCCGCGCACTGCCCGCAGGTCTGACCCGTCACGCTGCAGCTCTGACCGACCGCAGCCATGGGGTCGGCCGGGCAGTTGCCCCCGCCGCCGCTGCCCCCGGTGGCCGACCCGCCCGCTCCGCCGCTGCCGCCGGTGCCGGTCGAGCTGCCGCCTTCGTCGTCGGAGCCGCACGCCACGGCCGCGATTGCCAGTGCCACACCACAGACTGCCCAGAGCTTCATCGAACCCTCCGACCTCATGGCGCCCTTCCGGGCGCACGGCCGCGGTCGGCATACACAAGCCCTGGCCCGGCGTCGACCCACCTTCCACGGTTGCGTCCGGCCCGCGCCGCGCGAATAGTGCCCGCCATGGCAGCTCTTTCCCTGAGCGGCGCGTTCACCGCCGTCGTGACCCCGTTTACCGACGACCTCGACCAGATCGACTGGGCAGCCTTCGAGCGCCTGGTCGAAGCCCAGCTCTCCGGGGGCATCTCGGGCCTGGTGCCCTGCGGCACAACGGGTGAGTCCCCGACCTTGACCGACAGCGAGCAGCGCGAGTTGGTCAAGCGGACCGCGTCCCTGGCCAAGGGCAAGGTGCCCATCTTTGCCGGCACCGGCTCGAACAACACCAAGAAGACCATCGACGCCTCGAAGGCCGCCCTCGAAGCGGGCGCCGATGGCGTGATGATCGTGATGCCGTACTACAACAAGCCCTCGCAAGACGGCCTGATCCGGCACATCAACGCGGTGGCCAAAGAGGTGGGCGGCGCGCCCATCATTCTGTACAACATTCCGGGGCG
>Ga0138256_10001036_pt1:0-7500 | contig 29837 bp, 27 predicted proteins | sample KNB2016incub_MG_FD_105486 | JGI IMG/M metagenome (GOLD analysis project Ga0138256, IMG submission 105486) | Active sludge microbial communities from wastewater in Klosterneuburg, Austria - KNB2014incub_MG | ecosystem: Engineered > WWTP > Activated sludge > Unclassified | place: Austria... | reverse complement strand
CCGAGCAAGGCCCCGGGAATGCTGAGGTACTGACCCATGGTCAGGTACGGAGTGGGCTCGTGGGTCTGGTGCTCTTTGAAGTACTCGACCACGAAACGCCCCGGGAAGTAGAGCGCGAAGAACATCGAGATCATCGCGCCGCGCGGCCGCTTCTCTTCACCCAGCTTCTTGTCCCACACGTAGAGCCCGGCGAGCACCAAGAGGCCGAGGGCCACTTCGTACAGCTGGCTGGGGTGACGCAGCGGGGGGTTCGGCACGCGATCGAAGCGCGGCAGCCGCACGCCCCAGGTCTGGTCGGTGAGCTTGCCGACGATCTCGGAGTTGAACCAGTTGCCGACCCTCACCAGGGTGGCGCCCAGCGCAGCCGAGTAAGAGAAGCGATCCGAGCCCTCGAGGAACGGGACCCCGCGGCGCTTGCAGAACAGGTACATCGCGATGATCAGCCCGATCACCGCGCCGTGACTGGCCAGCCCGCCCTCCCAGATCTTGAGGACCCAGACCGGATCCTTCAACGCCTTGTCGATGTCGTAGAACAGCACGTGCCCGAGCCGCGAGCCCACCAGCACGCCGAGCACGCCATAGACGATGAAGTCACCCGCGTCCTCTTCATCCCCGTCGCCGCGCTTGACCTGCCACTTGAGCAGCCAGAAGCCACCCAAGAACACCAGCACGAAGAGCAGGCTGTACCAGCGCAGTGAGACGGGGCCCAGGCGCGCCAAAATCGGATCGACGTTCCAAGTGAAGGTCGGCACGGGGCGCTTCTACCGCGATTTGGCCGGGCCCGCGAGGGTTTCAGTGCAGGCGTGCCCCGCTGGTTTCGCTCGGCTCGGGCGCTACCCCTGCCAGCGCCCGCACGCGCTCTTTCAGCTCGGCCACGCTGATCGGCTTGGGCAAGATCCGGTCGGCCACCTTCGCGCAGAAGGCCGTCGCTTCGGGGGTGAACGCGCCACCGGTGGTGAACAGCATGCGCTCGGCGACCTTGGGGAAGCGGCGCTCCACCGTCGCGTACAGCTCCATTCCACTGGTCCCCGGCATCATCAGGTCGGTCACGACGGCGTCGAGCTCTTCTCCGCGCTCGAGCCGCTCGAGAGCCTCTTCGGCCGACACGCACAGCGTCAGATCGAAGTGCCTGCGAAGCGGGCGTGCCAGCGAGCGAAGCAGGGCCTCGTCATCGTCGACCAGCATCACCCGCAGCGATCGGGTGGGGGGTGCCGAGACACGCTTGGCGAGCCGCAGCGGTTCGGTCGTCGGTTCCACCGCCGGCAAGAGCACCCGGAAGGTGGTGCCGACCCCCACCTCGCTCTCGACCTCGATGTCGCCGCCCAGCGAGCGGACGGTCTGGCGGCAGATGCTGAGGCCGAGGCCGGTGCCCTGGCCCACGGGCTTGGTGGTGAAGAACGGATCGAAGATGCGCGGCAGCACGTTCGCGGGGATGCCGCTGCCGGTATCGGACACCTCGCACACTGCCCGGCCGTTCTCCGAATACGTGCGGACGCGGATCTCGTTCTTCTCGGGGCCGCCCTCGTGCACGGCGTGGCAGGCGTTGACCAGCAGATTGAGCAGCACCTGGCCCAGCTCGGCCTCGTTGGCGCTGACGTAGAAATCCTGCTGGTGCTCGATCGACAGCCGGGCCCGGTGGCGGATCTCGTTGCCGGCCATGGTGGTCGCCGAGTGCACCGCGTCGCGCAGACTGGTCGCGTGCCGCTCGGGTGCGGCGCGGGAGAAACCCGATATGGCCTGGACGATGTCGCGAATGCGGCGCGCACCCTGCAAGGCTTCGTCCACCAGGACCTTGGGCTCGGCGGGTCCCTTGCCGAGCGAAAGCTCGAGCTCTTCCAGGTTTGCCGTCAGATAGGCCAGCGGGTTGTTGATCTCGTGGCCGACGCCGGCCGCCAGGGTGCCGACCGCCACCATGCGGTCGAGCTCCATCATGCGCGCCGTGAGCTCGTTGCGATCGGTGACGTCCCGGGCGATCAACGCCTGGGCCGGGGCACCGTCGAACTCGATGGGCACACAGGCCACCTCGGCCGTGATCGACCGATGGCGTGAGCTGAGCCGCAGCTCGGCGGGCGCTCCCCCTTCGCGGATCGCCTGCAATCGCTGGCGATCGGCGTGATGAACCAGGCGCCCGGCCCGCAGCCCACTCAGGCTGTCTTCGGCGCTGAGCTCGAGCAGGTTGCTGAGCGCGGCGTTGATGTAGAGGATCTGGTCGCCCTGCAGCACGGCGATGGCGTCGGGTAGGCTCTCGATCAACGCGCGCGAGTTCTTCTCGCTGCGGATCAGCGCGGCCCGGGCGGCCTGCTCTGACGTGACGTCGCGCAGCACGGCGATCACTCCCCCCTCGTGACCGAACGGGGCGACGGTCCACACCACCTGGACCTTGCCCCGGTGGTCGTGCTGCGTGATGGGGGCCGTGGTCACCGTGCTGCCGCGGGCGGCCTGCGCCAGCTTGGCGGCCAGCGTCTTTTCGTCCTTCGCGGCGATGCGCAGCAAGTCCCACAGCCGCTCGCCCAGGGCGCTGTCGGTCGGCACATTGGCCAGCTGCGCCGCCACCGGATTCCAGAGTCGCACGCGTTGCTTGGCGTCGAGCACCACCACACCCTCGCCGATCGACGGACCACGTCCCGGTGCAGAAGCTCGAGCGCCCGGTGCTTGCTGGCGTTCGACTCGGCGTTGAGCTCGCTCTGGGCGAGCGCTTCCATGAAGCGCTTCACGTCGTGGGCCACCACGCTGGCCGCCAGGGCGGTGAAGCCGTACTCGGCGGTCGAAAACGCCATCTGCTGGCCGAGCACGATGCTCGCCGTGGAGTACAGCACAGTCAGGCCCCACAGCCCGATCCCCAGCTGAAAGTGGCGGACTTCTCGCTGCCGTTCCGGTGGAGCCCGCGTCGAGAGGTACAGTGCGCCAGCGATGGTCGCCAGCCCCAGGACCAAGAGCGCGGTGACCCCGGGTGACACGTTGCGGCGCCAGAACACGCCCTCGCCGAGCGGCAACGTCACCGCATGCACCCCGGTGATCACCCAGGGCGACAGGGTCAAACCCACGGGCGGAAGCGCGCACGCCCACAGCACCGCCAGCGCGCGCGGTGTGGCCCGCCCCGCCACCGTCAGCGACCAGGCCAGGGTGGCGAAGGCCGTCACGCCCAGCACGGCGCCCTCGATCCGCGAGAGCAGCAGGGCAGTCTCGGCGCCGACGTTGTAGTGCACCGCCATCAGCCCGGCGTAGGCCGCGGCCATCAGGCTGGTGACGCCCATCCAGAGGTGCTCGGCATGGGCCGGGCGCCGGGAGAAGAGCCAGAGCTCGTAGGCGGTGAGCAGGGCGGCGGCGCCGCCGAGCACGCTGTCACCGATGGAGAGAGTGGAGACCGACACGAGGGGGAGGGATCGACGACCGCGTGAACGGCGCCCGGGCGCCAATCTTGACCCTTCACCGTAGCATGCCGAGACACCCGGGATCCGGTCGGGCGCCCGTGTGGGTACCGCGCGCACCCCGCGGCCGAGCTGGGTCCTGGACAGCGCTTCAGCGCTTGGCCATCACGTCGGTGGCGGCCTTGCGATCGATGGTCGAGAAGGCCTCGATCACCTTGGTCAGCATCTCGAACTGCCGGCTGGCCGTCACCAGCGAGGTCATTCCGCCGACGGCCGAGGCGTTCGAGCCCTCGAGCGATTCGACCTCGAGATCGGCCACAGCTTCGACCGGCCTGCCCGCGGCGGGGGGAGCACGGAACATGACCTTGCCGTCGCGCTCGAGCGCGGCGGGCGTCTTGAACGACACGACCAAGAGGCGCTGTGGACTCTCGACGCCGTCGACGACCAGGCGGCCGTCCTTCGAGAAGGCCACCGACTTGGCCTCGGCCGGTACCTTGAGGATCTTGCGATCGGGACCCAGGTAGGGCGTGCCGTCGGGCATGGTCAGCGACCCGTCGGCGGCCACGTGGGCGCCGCCGGCCCGTGTGTAGCGCTCGCCGTCCTTGGTCTTGACCACGAAGAACGTGTCGTCGCTGCGTAGCGCGACGTCGAGCGGGCGCCCGGTGGGCGTGAGGTCCCCGGCTCGAAAGTCGACCCGAGCACTGCGCACCAGGGCGTAACGCAGCGATGGGGTTTGGCCCTGCTGCACCGCTTTCGCCAGCTCTTGGCGGAAGACGGCCTGATCGGAGCGAAAGCCAGGGGTGGTGGCGTTCGCGATGTTGTTCGCGGCCACGTCGAGCGAGAAGCCTTGCGCCACTGCGCCCGAGGCCGCCGACCAGATCCCGGTGCTCATCCTGCATCTCCTTCGTGCGTGCTCAGCACGCGCTCTGCTGCTGCCCGCCACTCGGGCAAGAGGTGCGCCAACGCCAGCTCTTTCAGGTGCCCCAGGTCGATCACGAAGGGGTCGTCCCCCGCGTCGTCCAGCGCCGGGACCTCGGGGTCTCGAGCCAGCTTCGACGCGATGTTCACCGCGAGCGGCACGTCCATCCGCGGGGCCACGTTCCGCTGAAGATCGTGGTGCGAAAGCACGCCGCGGATCAGCACGCCGGGCAAGCCCCAGATCCCGAGCAGGTAAGCGCCGACGGCCGGGTGGGCGACGCCGAAGACGTCCACCTCGCTCAGCTCCGGGGGGGCGCCTTCGCGCTGGCGGATCAGCACTTCCGAGTATTCGTGCGGTGCCCGTGAAGCCAGCAAGAGCTGCCCGACGTTCTGCAGCATTGCGGCGCTGAAGGCGGTCTCGCTCGCGCTGGGCTGGCCGATCACCTGCCGCGCGATGTGGGCGCTGGCCAGCGCGTGGGATTGCAGGGCCTCGAGATCGAAGCCGCGCACCGGCTGCGACATGCGGTATTGCTCGACGATGGCCGCGCTGAGGACCAGCGTCTTCACGGTGTTGAAGCCCAGGTAGGCGATGGCGCCGCGCACGCTGCGGACGCGGCGCGGCAGCCCGAAGAAGGCCGACGACACCAGCCGGATCAACTGGGCCGAGAGCGCCACGTCGCGCTCGATCAAGAGCGCCACGTCCTCGACCCCCGCGCGCCGGCCGGCCAGCGCCACGGCCACCTCGTGGAAGACCTTCGGCGGCGACGGCAGGCGATTGCTGGCGCCGACCAGCCCCCGGAGCCGCTCGTTGGTCAAGAGCTCGCGAAGCTGCAGCGCTCGCTTCAGCTTGGCGTGCAGCTCGCGCCGCTCGAACGGCTTCTGGAGCAGCAAGTGCGCCGTGGGCAGCGAGCGATGCGCCATTTCGGGCGTGGCTTGACCGGTGAGCAGGATGCGCACCACGTCGGGGTGACGCTCTTGTACGAACGACAAGAGCTCGGCGCCGCTCATGGCCGGCGTGCCCAGATTCAGGTCCGAAAGCACCAGATCGACCGGCTGCCGCTCGAAGACCGCGATGGCCTCTTCGGCAGTGGCGGCGGTCTCGACGCCCCATTCGGGCTCCACGCTGCCCAGCAGCCGGGCGACGCTGCGGAGGACCATCGCATCGTCGTCGACGAGGAGGACCTGAATCGGTCGTTCTCGAGCGATGCCATCCATCATCGACCCCCAGGAGAGCAAAGCCTACGCCAGCTCGCGCTCTTCGGGTGGATGAAACTCCGGACGGGACCTCACGCGCGGTACTGCCCTTGGATTGACGGCGCGCGTGTCACCGATCTGGCGGCGGCCGCAGGGACCATCGGCCTGTGGAGGCCGCGCACGCATGGCCTGCTTCTTGCCGATTGACCCGGAATGCACGTCGCTGGCGTCTCCGGTCTGGCTCCCGAGCCGCGACCCTCGCCCTCGCCGCCCGAGCCGCGGCCAGCCGCGGGCTCGTTCGAGGCCGAGCTCGAGCGGGTTCGCGCCGACGTCGAGGTCCGCCGCACCGCGCTCTCCGGCGACGAGGCCCGGGCCGCCATCGAGCGGGCGTGGACCGCGCGCTTCGGGGCCCCGCCCAGCCGCGGAACGCTGGGGGTGCTGGTGGCCCAGTGGGCCCACGAGACGGGCCGCGGCGCGTCGATGTACAACTTCAACTTCGGTGGCATCAAAGGGGTCGGGCCGTCGGGGCTGTCGGTCGTGCAGCGCACGCGTGAAGGCTCGGGCTCGACCGAACGCGTGATCCACGACCGGTTCCGCGCCTACCGGACGGCCGAAGAGGGCGCGTCGGACTACCTGGCGTTGCTCGAGAAACGCTACGGGGCGGCCCTCGAGGGCGCGAAGAACGGGGACCCCGAGGCCTTCGTGCGGGGGCTCAGGGCCCGCGGCTACTTCACCGGTGACGCCGGCGCGTACACGCGCTCGGTGAGCAAGCTCTCGGAGCTGGCCGCGACCCGCGGCTTCGACGCGCTGGGCGGGGCCACCGGCGTGGCGCCCACGCGCCTCGAGGCGCCCGCGGGCGCGGCGGCGCACACCGAGCTGCCATCGGGCTTCGAACCGCCCATCCCCGAAGATACGCCGTTCGTCAGCGCGTTGGCGCTGGCGGACGAGATCGGACGGAGCGCCGTCCGCATCCTCTCGGACCGCCGCGATCGCGACGACGAGGCCGGCCGCGCGTAGCGGCACGAGCGTTGCACCCAACCCCCCCATTCGGAGGAACCATCGCATGTCGGACGTCATCATCAACGGAACACGCATCGGCGAGGGGGCTCCCTGTTACGTGGTTGCCGAGATCGGCATCAACCACAACGGAGATCTCGAAACAGCGCGGCGCCTGATCGACGTGGCCGGAATCGCCGGCTGTCAGGCCGTGAAGTTCCAGAAGCGCACCGTCGACGTGGTGTACGGCAAAGAAGAGCTCGAGCGCCCGCGCGAGAGCCCCTTCGGCAAGACCAACGGCGACCTGAAGCGCGGCCTCGAGTTCGGGCTCGGCCAGTACTGGGACGTTCACCGCTATTGCCGCGACAAGCACCTGACCTGGTTCGCGTCGTGCTGGGACGAGCACAGCGTCGACTTCATCGAGCAGTTCAACCCCCCGGCGTACAAGATCGCCTCGGCGTGCCTGACCGACGCGAACCTCTTGGCCCATCACCGCCGCACCGGCCGCCCGCTGATCCTCTCTACCGGAATGAGCACTCAAGAGCAGGTCGACCGAGCCGTCGAGCTGCTCGGGACCGAGAACCTGGTCCTGCTGCACACCACCAGCGCCTACCCCGCGAAGCTGGACGATCTGAACCTGCGGATGATCCCCAAGATGGCCGAGCGCTATGGCGTGCCGGTGGGTTACTCGGGCCACGAGGTGGGCCTTGCGACCTCGCTGGCCGCCGTGGCCCTGGGCGCCTGCATGATCGAGCGCCACATCACCCTGGACCGCGCGATGTGGGGCAGCGATCAGGCCGCCAGCGTCGAGCCGCAGGGCCTGATGAAGCTGGTGCGCGACATCCGAGCCATCGAGCGTGCGCTGGGGGACGGCGTGAAGACCATCACCGCCGACGAAGTTCCCATCATGAACAAACTTCGCAGGGTTGCCTGAGGCATTCATGAGCTCGCTCGAGATCTTGGCGCTGATCCCGGCCCGCGGCGGGTCGAAGGGGATCCCACGCAAGAACCTGCTGGCCATCGG
>Ga0138256_10001035_pt1 | contig 29864 bp, 27 predicted proteins | sample KNB2016incub_MG_FD_105486 | JGI IMG/M metagenome (GOLD analysis project Ga0138256, IMG submission 105486) | Active sludge microbial communities from wastewater in Klosterneuburg, Austria - KNB2014incub_MG | ecosystem: Engineered > WWTP > Activated sludge > Unclassified | place: Austria... | reverse complement strand
GGCGCGATGCGCATTCCCCGCGCGCACACGCTGACCATGTCTTACGTCGAAAAGTTCGGGCTCAAAACCAACGACTTCACGATGGATAACCTCAACGCATACCATTACATGGGCGGACGGAAAGTCCGCGCGTCGGAAGCCGCGAAAGACCCGTCGTTGCTTGGCTTTGATGTGTCTGAAAAAGAGAAAGGCAAAACAGCGGGGAAGATGTACGAAGCCGCGCTCAAACCTTTGCTTGATCTGCTTGAAAGAGACGGAGACAAAGCCTGGGACGAGATCATCGCAAAATATGACCAATATTCCACGCGCGAGTTTCTCGAATTGAACGGCTGGTCGGAGGGCATGATCGAAATGTTCGGTTTGCTGGCGAATCAAGAGTCGGTCATGAATTCATCCTTTCTTGAACTGTTCCGCGAAGATTCGGGCAACTACTACACGGACATGCTCGAACTCGAAGGCGGCACGGACCGTCTGCCTCGCGCATTTCTCCCTGAATTGAAAGAGAACATCCGCTTCGGCGCGAAGATGATCGCGATGGATCAATCGCCTGATGATGTGACGATTCACTATCAAACTCATGCGGGTAAATTTGAGGAGAAGGGCGATTACGCCATCCTGACGATTCCGTTCCCCGTCATGCGCCACGTGGAAGTTCTCAAGCCTTTCACGCGATCCAAACAGCGCGCGATACGCCAGTTGCATTACGATGCGTCTGCGAAAATTTTGTTTCAATGCAAACGTAGATTTTGGGAAGAGGACGACGGCATCTTCGGCGGCGGCACGATGACCGATCTGCCGATCCGCAATTTGTATTATCCCGATCATGGGCGCGAAACGGGACGCGGCGTCATCCTCGCAAGTTACACATGGTCGGAGGACGCGCAGAGGTGGGGCTCGCTCAAACCCGATGATCGAATCATTCAGGCTCTCGATGATGTCGCAGAGATTCATCCGCAGATCACGAAAGAATTCGAAGTGGGCGCATCGTGGATGTGGCACGACGATGAATTTGCAGGCGGCGCGTTCGCGTTGTTCGATCCCGGTCAACACACGTTGCTCCATGATGAAATTGTGAAGCCCGAAGGACGAATCCATTTTGCGGGCGAGCACGCGTCGCTGTATCACGCGTGGATTCAAGGCGCGTTTGAATCAGGTCTGCGCGCGGCGATTGCGATACACCAATCACCATAAATTAAAAAAGACCTCACAGGTCTTTAAGACCTGTGAGGTCTGCTTTATTCGATTCCCCGCCAATGCCGTGTGCTACGAGGTTTTGAACCTGCATTCGCAGGTGGGTCCTTACCCAGAAACGCCGCCTTGGCTCAGGCCTATCGCGTTATTTCTTTAGGAGTTAAAGACCCCTTTTTAAAGTATTGGCTCAAAACGGAAGGGCAACATCACGAGCACAGCAGGGACATGTTTTATATACCATAAACGCAAGGGGAAAGGGAGGGATATATTAATTGCGAAATTATCAGGCTGGTTGATTTTGTTGATGGTTTGTGCTACCCTCGTCTTGACAACTTGAAAGGAGAGGTGTATGGCGACAGTTCCGGGTATCGACGTTTCCTATTGGGATGCGGGCATCGACTGGCCCAAGGTTCGCGCGACGGGTCAACGATTTGTTTTTGCGAAAGCCACCGAAGGCGATTTTCATTCGGATCAAACGTTTGGGGCGAATTGGTCCGGCGCGAAGGCGGCGGGACTCTTGCGCGGGGCATATCACTTCTTTCGCGCCAATGTGGATGGAAAGAAACAAGCCGCGCGTTTTATCGATTACGTTAAATCGGTGAATGACCTTGGCGAACTGCCGCCCGTGCTCGATCTTGAAACGCACGATGGGCAAAAGAAAGAGAAAATCATCGAACGCGCGAAGGTGTGGCTCGATCTCGTCGAAGCCGCGTTTGGAAAAAAGCCGATCATTTACTCGGCTCAATATTTTTTGCAGGATTATTTTTCCGAAGCGGGAGGCGGACCTCCCATATGGGCGAAGGATTATCCGTTGTGGCTGGCGCAATACCCGAATAATTATTCAGAAGACTCGAAGCCGTTTTTGCCGCGCGGTTGGTTCAAGTGGACGTTCTGGCAGTACAGCGAGAAGGGGCGCGTCAACGGCATCAATGCCAGTGTGGATATGAACTTGTTCAATGGAGCGTTGGAGGAGTTGTATCAACTTGCGGGCGTGAAACCGGTCACCGCCGATTCGTCGAAGCCGAAGAGACATTCTGTGGCGGCGGGTGATTCGTTTGAATCTATTGCGAACAAATATGGCGTGACGGTGAGGGAACTGGTCAGCGCGAACCCGCAGTTGTTGAAGACAGGCGACTCGCTGACGGTCCCCATCGCGGTGGCGATTCCTGCCGAGGGCGAGGCAGGCTCCACTGGCGGGCGAAGCGGTTCTTCATCCCCAAGAATGTACACAGTTAAATCGGGCGATTCGTTGTATGCGATCGCGATCAAATACAGCACGACCGTTGCGGCGATCGCTTCGGCGAATAATATTTCGAATGTGAACAATATCAGTGTGGGACAGGTGTTGGTAATACCGTAATTTTACAAAGAGGTCAACAGCCAGTAGAACCCTGCCGCAAATGCCGCGCTGACCGGGATCGTGATCAGCCATGCTGTGAGGATGTCGCCTGCCACGCTCCAGCGGACTTTGCTGAGGCGCTCGGATGCGCCGACGCCGATGATGGCGGAACTCACGACGTGCGAGGTGCTGACCGGCGCGCCGAAGAATGACGCGCTGAGGATGACGATGCCGGAAGTCAGTTGCGTTGCAAAACTGTGAAGCGGGCGGATCTTATAAAATTTTCCACCAAGCGTGCGGATGATTTTCCAGCCCGCGAGGCTTGTTCCGATCGCCATGGAAGCCGCGCTGGCAACAGTGACCCAGAGCGGCACCTCGAATGATTGTAGGCGACCACTAATTACCAACCCGAGAACGATGATGCCCATGGATTTTTGCGCGTCGTTCGTGCCGTGACTCAAGCCGAGGATGATGGCTGTGACGAGTTGACTCCGTTTGAAAAAATCGTTGATCCTGGGCGTTGCGTGTTGCGCCAGGAAATAGATTAGGCGGGTGAAGATAAAGCCAGACGCGAACCCAATGAGCGGGAAGATGAACAATGCAACCAGCACTTTGGTTAAGCCTGGCAGTTTGATCGCTTCCCAGCCTGCGGAGACCATGACCGCGCCGATAATTCCCCCGATCAATGTGTGCGATGAGCTGCCGGGGATTCCGAAGAAGCCGTTGATCATGTTCCACACGATCGCGCCCAGTAGCGCGGCGATGATCACGGTGAGCGTCAACGCGCCGGCTTGGACGGTTTGCGCGCCGATGGTGCGCGCCACCCCAACCCCGAATAAAAACGGACCTGCAAATTCCGCCAACGCAGCGATGGTCAACGCGGTGCGCGGGGCGAAGGCGCGCGAAGAGATCACGGTGGCGACGATGTTTGCCGCGTCGCGGACTCCGTTCAGGAATCCGTAGAACAATGCAAGCGCGATGACGATGAGGAGGTCGAGGGGCATTAAATTATTCCGTCATTGCGAGTGGCGCTGAAAGCGCAACGAAGCAATCTCCAACACAGCAACGGGGATTGCTTCGTCAGCCCTTCGGGCTTCCTCGCAACGACATATCAGGTTTTCTTCACCACAATATCGGCGATAATGTTTGCGGCTTCGTCGCCGCGGTCCGCCGCGTTGGAAAGGTGGCGATAGACTTCGCGCAGTTTCAACATTTCCACCACGTGATGCACGTCCTCAGGGCCGCGGAATAGATCCGCGATGGCTTCTCGGTAGACGCCTTCCACGCGGTTTTCGAGCGCCTTGGCGCGTTGGGCGTGTTCGGTGGCAACGGCTGGATTTTTCTGCAATCGCAACACTGCCTGATGGATTTCATACGCCGCGTCTTTGAGAAGTGAAGCCATGCGGGTCATGTAGGATGTGGGCGAAACATTCAGAATCGACATTTCGCTCACGGTGCTGTCGGCGTAGTCAATCACATCGTCAATGGAGCGCGAGAGGGAAAAGATGTCTTCGCGGTCAAACGGCGTGACGAAGGTGCGATTCAATTCGTCGATGAGGATGCGGCGGGATTCATCCGCTTCTTTTTCTTTAAGTGAAAGTTGCTCGGCGATCTCAGGCGCTGGCGCCTTCAGATATTCGACGAGCAGTTTCAATCCCTCGAAGGTGACTGCCGCCTGTTCTTGAATAAGTTTGTTGAATATTTCTTCGCGCTTCTTGAAAAAACTGAACATGAAAGACCTCTGGCTGGGTATTTTGTCCGCCAATCATACCACTGGCAGGAAGAATTGCCTGCCGCGCGTAACCTGTTGATCTGCTTTGCCGAGCCATTGTGGGAGAGTTCAACAGACTAACCACGGAGACACCGAGTCACGGAGTTTTTTTGGGTCTTTAGGAGTTGCCGTGATGAACCGCCTGTTCCGGCGGTAGTTGCGCTGCCGCCCGCCAGCAGTGCGACTGCTGGCGTAACAATCACGGCAATTCCCAGAGAGCCGTTTTTTTAATTGCTTTTCGCCGTGTTTCCGCGTCTCAGTGGTTAGGGTTTCCTGCCTGTGGTGAAACCCATCTGCAAACTTTTAGCGTACTCGCCGTTGTCGTTCATCCCCGAAAACAGGATTTAATCGTACAATCGACTTGTCATTGGAGACCGAATGGCTAACAGGGGGAACGTCAGGCTCGCTACCCAAGATTTGACAAAAAATCAAATTTAGGAGAAAAAATGACTACCACCTATCCCCCCGAACCGTTCCGTATTAAAGTGACGGAACCGATCCGCCTCATTTCGCGTGAAGAACGCGAAAGTAAACTCAAAGAGGCGGGCTACAATCTCTTTTCGCTCAAAGCGGAAGATATTTTCATTGACCTGCTCACAGACTCAGGCACCGGCGCGATGAGTCAAGATCAATGGGCGGCGATCATGCGCGGCGACGAGTCCTACGCGGGCGCGCGTTCGTATCAACGCCTCAAAATCGCTGTGGAAGATATTTTCGGTTTCAAGTATTTCGTCCCTACGCATCAGGGACGCGCGGCTGAAAATATTTTGTCCGCGTGTTTGGTGAAGCCGAATCAATATATTCCAAGTAATATGCACTTCGACACCACCGACGCCAACATCCGCGCGCGCGGCGGACAGCCGGCAAACCTCGTCATTGACGAAGCCGCCGACCCTGCAAATCCGCATCCGTTCAAAGGGAATATGGACATCGCCAAACTCAAAGCCTTCATCGCCGAACACGGGCGCGAGAATATTCCCTTTGGGATGATCACGGTCACGAACAACGGGGGAGGCGGGCAACCCGTCTCGATGGAGAATCTCAAGGCGGTATCCGCTGTCTATGGCGAGGCAGGCATCCCCTTCGTCATTGACGCGGCGCGTTACGCGGAAAACTGCTATTTCATCCAACAGCGCGAGTCGGGTTATCAAAATAAATCCGTCAAAGAAATTGCGCGTGAGATGTTCGCGCTCGCCGACGGCATGACCATGTCCGCGAAAAAAGACGCTATCGTCAACATCGGCGGTTTGTTGTGCGTGAATGATGAAACGCTATTCCAAAATATCAAAAATGAACTGATCCTGCGCGAAGGATTCCCTACTTACGGCGGACTCGCCGGGCGCGATCTCGACGCGATGGCGGTTGGACTCTACGAAGGTTTGGACGAATCGTATCTCTCCTATCGCATCGCGCAGACCGCGTATCTCGCACAACGACTCAATGACAACGACATTCCCACCATCCAACCCGCAGGCGGACATGCCGTCTATGTGGTGGCGAATCAACTTCTGGCGCATATCCCCAATTATGAATTCCCCGCGCAATCCCTCGGCGTGGAACTGTATCGTGAGGGCGGCATCCGCGGGGTGGAAATCGGTTCGGTCATGTTCGCGTGCCTCGATGCTGAAACAAATCAATGGCATTATCCCGCGCTCGAATTGCTGCGATTAACCATTCCGCGCCGCGTGTATACGCAGAGTCATTTTGATTATGTGGTGGAGACCCTTCGCAGAATCAAAGCGCGCGCAAATGAATTGCGCGGATACAAACTGACCTACGCGCCTGAATTGCTCCGTCACTTTACCGCACAATTTGAACCGATCTAAGCGCGAAAACTGAATGTCAAACATCCTTGACATATTGTCAAGGATGTTTTATACTCCCGAAAGTCAAGTAAACTTTACAGGAGTAAACATGAAAAAGAAGAATCCAATGGCAGGTTTTGCAATGGGAATCGCGATCGGGGTTGGGATCGGTGTAGCGTTGGATAATATGGGCATGGGAATTGCAATTGGCGTTGCGTTAGGTTCTGCGTTTGGAGCGGCATTCAATAAAGAAAATGATCAAACCGGAGACAAGTCATGAATCGAGAAGTTCAGAAAAGATATTTCAAAGAATTTGGCGCCTCCATGGGATCTTATGTTGTATTGCTGATAGCAAGCATTTCGGTATTAACCAATTTCGAACTCCCGAAAAGCGCTCAAGTTATCGTCACATTGATCCCTGTTATCCCAACCGTCTTTGTTGTGATCGCGGTGATGCGCGCATTAAGAGACAGCGACGAACTGCAACAAAAAATACAACTGCAAGCCGTGACCTTCTCCGCCATCGTCACCGGGTTGATTACCTTTAGTTATGGCTTTCTTGAAAATGTAGGCTTTCCGCGCTTCCCGACGCTTTTTGTTTTTCCCCTTATGATTTTGCTGTGGGGAATCGGCGCGGGTATTTTCGCAGGGAAATACAAATGAAAAACACTCTCAAAGTATTGCGGGCTGAAAGGAATTGGTCGCAAGCCGACCTTGCCGATAAACTCTCCGTCTCGCGCCAAACCATCAACGCCATTGAGACAGAGAAATACGATCCCAGTCTGCCGCTGGCGTTCAAGATCGCGGAGTTGTTCGGCAAAACGATAGAAGAGATATTTGAACCAGATAAAAAATAAAGGATCGAATCAAACGACCTTGGGGGATTACCCGAAGGTCGTTTGATTCATATCGCCTCAGGGCTACGGCGTGGCGGTCAAATACGCGAACAGCGCGGCGAGATCTTCATCCGTCATCTTGGAGGCGTTTTGCCACGGCATCGACTCGGTAAAGGGTGTGCCGTTGGGCCGTATGCCCGTCCGAAATGCCTGTATGAACTCTTCCTGTGTCAGCGTCCCAACGAACGGACGCGGGTTCGGGACGGCGGGCCCAAACGGAGAGGCAGGCATCCCTGTCATGTCTGAGCCGTGACATCCGCGGCATTCGCCGAAGGTGGCGACGTATTGTCCATATTCAGGAGTCATTCCTGCGGGCGGCGCGGTGATCACGCCAGTGACAGGTTCGGGCTCGGGAATAAGCCCCGCTCCGGCAAATAAAACGCCGACGAAACTAAATCTGTCGCCGGTCGGTCCGCTTGAAGATTCCGCGGGAAGCGAACGGAGGTAGGCGACAATTGCCTTCAAATCATCGTCGCTCAGCTGGTTGTATGGCAGGCTCGACATGACGCCCAGCCCGGCGCCGTTCTTGTCCACGCCAGCGCGCAAGACACGGAAAATTTCGCCGTCTGTGTATTCGGCTAGTTTTCCGCCGGGAGTCAGATTTTCGGTGATCATGTCTCCAATGAAGCCGAAGCCTTCAGATTGGGCGATATTCCAACCGCCGGTCAGGGGTTGCGCGCGGCTTGGTTGCCCATCTTCACCTATTGCGCTGTGACAACCCAGGCAGGCAATATTGACGATGTATTCGCCGCGCGCTACCTGTTCAGGCGTTCCCTCTACAGTGAACTCCGAGGCGGGATCTGCGCCGGGAAAATAGCCTGTGATGAATCCGCGCGCGCCAGCAAACGAAACCGCCGCAAAGACCAGCGTCAGCAATCCCGCGCCGAGCCCGCCGAGAATCTTGACCCACATCCGTTGCGCTTTGATGGCGCGATAGGTGAGGCGACCGAAGAAAAAGGTGATGGCAAGAACGATGAGTAGAACGAGCAGGTTTATGAACATTGTTTATTCTCCTTTGGTAAACTTTTTAAACACGAAGGACACAAAGGGGAAAGGCAAGGATCGCGGCGTTACGTGATTTCCTTCGTGACCCTTGCGCCCTTTGTGTTTGAGAGGTTTTATTCCTCCAACAATTTCTTCAACGTCTCGAGATTCCCTGCAAACTGCTTCTCCATCTGACTCATCATCAACCCCTCCGCCAGTTTAAAGAAACCGCCAGGCGTCGCCTCTGTAAAAAGTGTGACCAGTGTGCCGCTTCCATCCGCCTGGAATTTCATCCCGCCTGCCAGCGGAAACGCGGACTTGGTCGCTTTCCATTCGTACGCGAAGGGCGGACTCCAGACGGTCACTTCGCCGAGCGTCTCCATCGTCTGACCGAGGGCTTTTGCCTTCCACGAGTACGTGGAGCCGACGCCAAACGCGCCCGTGGATGTGACCTTCGCTTCGATGACGCCCTCCCGCCACATCCCTTCTTTATCGAAGTCCGTTGCGAACGCGAAGGCTTTCTCAGGCGCGCAGTTGACGTGGATTGATTTTTCGAGTTTCATTTTTTCTCCTTTGGTGAAATGATCTGGTCACATTCTACAAAGCCGCCGTTTAGAAATCGTTTATTTTTGGGGAGTCTTCGGCAGTACCGCGAGATTATCTCGCCCCAAAAGCGACATGAATGTCGCGGTACTGTGAGATTTATCTCGCTGGCGCAATCGCAAAATGAACTTTGCGGTACTACTTCGCTTGAAACAACGTAACCTGCAACCCATCGGGATACTGGAGGCGGACGTTGAGATCGCCCCAGGGAGTTTCGACGGGCGCGTGGACGAGGGTCGCGCCGTTGGCGAGTAAACGCTTCAGCGCGGACTGGAGGTCTGGCGCCTGCAGCGCGAAGCGGATCTGCCCGCTGACGCGTTTCTCCGCTTCGAACTGGTCTATCACTTCCGCCTGGCGCTCGTCGAACAGTTCGAGCATGAAGCGTATCTTTTGCGGGTCGCGTTCCGTTTTGAGGGAGAACGCCACGATCACCGAAACGCCGTGCGCCAGCAGAAATCCGATGACGAAGATGATGTGCGGGAAGACAACGAGTTGGTAAAGCATGAGAGACTCCTTTGGCGAAAGTTTGAACTATTGACTTTTGAAAATTAAAAGTCCGTTTATTAGCCCAAAACACGAGAGAAAATGCATGGGTTTTCGGACTTACTTTATTCAAAAATCAATAAGTACTGTTTATTTCATATTCGCGCGCCCAACGAGAAAGAACCCGATGGCAACGATCAACCACAACGTCGGCGGGATATAGCCTGCGGGTGAGTCCATGAAGAGTCCGCTCCACTGGGCGTAATAGGCGATGAGGCTGATGCCGAGCGTTGCCAGAAGTCCCGTCTGAAAAACGGCGTTGCGCGCGTTGGACACGGGCTCGTTGCGGGTCAGCAGGCAGAGAATACCCATCGTGATACTGAATACATTGAACCCGAATGTGAAAAAGTCGAAGCCGCCGCCCATGAAGAATCCCGTGACACCTTCAATCAGGAACCAGGCGCCAGCGATGGTGAGGAAGAGTTTTGGTTTCATTTTGTCTTCTCCTTTGGTGAAAAATCAGTTTGTGAGTCTTCGGATGAATCCTTCATCCACTTTTCGAGAAACCCTGTGAGTTCTGCCAGGTTTTTAAATCCAATACGATCCTCCTTCTGCGAATCCTGCAAACTAAGCCGCCACGCCGCGTGGCTTCCATCCGCGCCGCGCTCCTCCCACACGAGCAGGACGAAATGGTGATAATGCGGCGGGCGGGGTTGGGAGATCGTTGTCATGGAATCTGGCAGCCCAGTCATAATTGGGATAAACTTACGCCCATTATAGAAAGCCAGCGTTTAGAAATCGTTTATTTTCCGTACCGCAAACTTCAGTTTGCGCCTCGTTCCCCAAGGGACAAACTGAAGTTTGTCGTACCCGCTCCCCAACCGTACCCGCCCCCCAACCGTCATGGACACCATCTACTACCGCCGCAAACTGCCGCACATCCACCCGCAGAACAACCCGCTGTTTATCACCTTCTCGCTGGTGGATTCGCTCCCTGCCGCCGTGGTTGCCGAGTTAAAAACCCAGCGCGAAAAAGAACTACAAGCCGCCAAAAGCGCCGAAGAACGCTACACCATCCAGAAAAAATATTTTGGGCATTACGACGAATGGCTTGACCGCTGCGAACATGGGCATGACTGGCTCAGGCAGGAATCCATCGCGCAAATTGTGGCGGACGAAATTCATCAGGCAGCCAGTCATCATTACGAACTCTACGCGTATTGCATCATGCCCAATCACGTTCACCTGCTCATCCTCTCACTCATTGAAAAATTCCCGCCTTCCAATATGAAGAGCGCCATCTCCCCCATCGCCGAGATCATGCGCCTACTCAAAGGACGCACTGCCCGTTATTGCAACCTTGCGCTCAACCGCATGGGCGCATTCTGGCATCACGAATATTACGATCATTATGTCCGCGATGAAAAGGAGATGGAACGAATCATTCTGTACATCTTGAATAACCCCGTCAAAGCGGGGCTGGTGAATGAGTGGAAAGATTGGAAGTTCGCCTATGTCAACCCCGAATTCGGCGAGTGGTAGTAAGACAAACTTAAGTTTGTCCTACCTCGGCGCCCCGCAAATCACCCGCGCCATTTCCCCCATCACCAATTTCATCTCCAACAAAGTCCCTGCTTTGCTGGCGTATCTCGCCGTCACCCGCCGCGCCCACTCGCGCGACAAACTCGCCGCGCTCCTCTGGGGCGAGATGTCCGACGCGGACGCGAAAAATAATCTTCGGCAAGCCCTCGCCAACTTGAAAAAATATTTTGAAGATGAACTGACCATCACCCGCGATGCGATTGAATTCACGGGCGATGCCTTTGTGGACTCAATTGAATTCGACTCCGCCCTCCGTTCCGCTTCTTCTTCTGACTTGGAGCGGGTCGCGGTTATTCTGACGGATTCCCTGCGCCTGTATCGCGGCGACTTTCTCGAAGGTTTCCATATCCGCGAGGTCCCCGACTTCGAAGATTGGATGCTGACCGAACGCGCCCGCCTGCGCGAACTCGCCCTGCAAGCCCTCCACCGACTCGCTGAAATCCAAATGAGCCGCGCGGACTATCCCGCCGCGCTCGAAGCCACCTCCCGCCTGCTCGCCTTCGACCCGTGGCGAGAAGAGGCGCATCGTCAACGTATGTCTGCCCTCGCCCGCGCGGGTCAACGTTCCGCCGCGCTCGCGCAGTATCAGTCGTGCCGCCGCGTTCTCGAAAAAGAGTTGGGCGTCGAACCCGCCGCTGAGACGACCGCGCTCTACGAGCAGATCCGCAACGCGGAGAATGTGTCCCTGCACAACCTGCCTGTCAGCGCCACGTCGTTCGTCGGGCGCGAAGCGGAATTGGCGGAGATACGCGTCAGGTTGGCAAATGCCGATTGCCGCCTCATCAGCCTCGTGGGAGAGGGAGGCGTGGGCAAGTCCCGTTTGGCGCTGCAAGCCGCGCAGGGACTCGTCCAGCAGTTCATCAACGGCGCGTGGTTCGTCCCGCTTGCCCCCATCAAAGATATCGAAGGGATGTTCCTCGCGATTGCCAACGCATTGAAGATCAACGCGACGGGCGGCGAACAGGTTCGTGAATTTTTGCGCGATAAAAATCTCCTGCTCATTCTCGACAACATGGAGCAGTTGATCGGTGACGCGGCGCTGAAATGGATCGGCGACACGATCCGCGCCGCGCCGCAGGTGAAGATTTTGGTCACTTCGATCGCGCGGTTGAACGTGCAGGCGGAGACCCTGCTCGAGGTGCGCGGACTCGCGCACGCGGAAAATTCATCGCCCGCCGCGAAACTGTTTATCGAGCGGGCGCGGCAGATCAAGCCCGACTTCAACCCCAGCGCGGACGATCTCGCCGCGATTGCGTGTCTATGTGAACTCGTTGGCGGTTCGCCGCTGGCGCTCGAACTTGCCGCCGCCTGGGTGCGCGGACTCTCCGTTTCAGACATCGTGAGGGAGATCGAGCGCAATCTCGATATTTTGGCAACGGCGCAACAAGACCTGCCACCGCGTCATCGCAGTATCCGCGCGGTCTTCGATCATTTTTGGAATTTGCTCTCGCCCGAAGAACGAATTGTCTTTCAAAAACAAGCCGTCTTTCGCGGCGGATTCACGCGGGAGGCGTTCGAAGCCATCACGGGCGCGAATTTATCCATGCTGGCGCGCTTCGTAGATAAGTCGGCCGTCCACTTCAGCGAAGACGGGCGCTACCGCCGCCATTCGCTGATGGTTCAATATGGTACACTGCGCCTGAGCGAAAACGACGCGCTCTGCGCGCAAGTCCGCGAGACGCACGCGCTGTATTTCAGTAAATTCGTCAACCAGTTGGAAAAGGAATTCATCGGCGGACAGCCGCAAAAAGCCATGCCCCTCTTTTTAGCCGACCTGCCCAACATCCGTCTCGCGTGGGAGTGGGCGGTCGAGAATCACAACGCAAGCGTGTTCAACGATATGTCCGATTCGGTCATGCAGGGGTTCGACCTGGCGGGGTTGTATGGCGAAGCGCTTCAAATGGCGGAACACGCGGCTGGGTCGCTGGAGCCGTTGCCCAAATCTGCCAAACGCGAAACGGTCATCGCCAGAGGCAAGGTGATGGGACTGGCGGGCGCGTTCCTATTTCGGCTGGGCGAATACGGACAGGCGATGGAGAAATGTGAGGCGTCCATGCAGACGCTGGAGAAATACCGTCCGCACATTGCGTACGCGCACACGCTCGTCTACGCGGGCGCGGCGCAATTCGGGTTGGGCGACATGAACGCCGCCACCCAGTTTTGGGAGCGGGCGATCCGGGAATATCACGCGGCGGGTTCGCTCTGGGGCGAGACAACCAGCCGCAACAATCTCGCGGAAGCGTTGATCGCGGCGGGAAATTTGTTCGACGCCAAAATACATTCGTGCGAGGCGCTCGCGTTGGGACAGAGAATGAACAACGCCGAAATGGCTGGCAGTTCATTTATCAATCTCGCCCTGATCGCGTTGCAGGAAGGAGCTGTCTCCGACGCGGCGCGATTTGCCGAAGAGTCGCTTTCCCGCTTTCAGCAATCGGGGCACGACGCCCATATCGCCAATTCCATGTCCATCCTGGCGCGGGTCGCGGCGAAACATAATAACGCTGCCGAGGCGCGCCGCCTGCTGGAGGAAAGTATCGGCATTTTGAAGCGCGTCGGCAATCGGCTGTACCTGGAGCAGTGCGAGCAGGAACTGGCGGAGGTGGTGTCCGCGTTGGGGAAAGACTGATATTAACAGCGTTTTTTGGTAACTACTCAGCCTCGAACATGTCGCTGCGAGGCGCTCTTGGTTTTGCCGAAGCAGTCTCTCCATGCCGGGAGATTGCTTCCCTTCGACAGGCTCAGGACAGGCGTCGGGACCCCGAAAAAACATCGGGGCAGGCGAGCAAGAGCCCTCCTCGCAACGACAGGTCTGAGTAGTTACGTTTTTTGCAGATATTCAAAAAGGAGAATGCCATGACAGAAACTGATGTTGCGCGTTGGATCATAATGTTTTGCGTTGCGCCGATCCTCCTGGGCGGATTGTTAATCACAGACGGGATATTCGGCGTCGTCTTGTTCCTGAATCTACGCGCGCTGCGGGCGGCGAAAGATTGGGTTTCGACGAGAGGCACGATCATTACTTCCAAAATAAAGGTAATGGGGATGCGCTCAAGAGGCGGCAGGACGCAGACCAACATCCCCGTGGTGGAATATTCGTACCAGGTGGGTGGGCAATCGTACCAGAACGACAAGTTGTATGCGGGTCACGCCTTTGGAGGGGATAAAAAACAGGCGACGGAAAAGTTTCTGGAGCAATATCCCGAAGGCGGTTCGGTGGAGGTTTTTTATAACCCAAACAACCCCGCGGAATCGGCGTTGCACAAGAACAATCCCAATGTTCGGGGCATTGTCGTCATCTTGATCGTCGCCAACCTGGTCTTATGCGGGATGCTTCCCATTTTCTGGCTGATCATAGGAATGGTTTCACCATGATCCAATCGTCTGGATGCAAAATGAACGCAACTTCGGCAATCCAATCGCGGGGGATTCGATTTCTATTGGCGGTCGCAGTCGCCATGAGCATGGCGCTCGCGGTGACACCCGCGGAAGCCTGCGGCTGTGGGATCTACTTCCCGTTGGAAGGTGAGGCAAGCGTAAGCGAGGAACACGTTCTGATCCGTTGGGATGGAAAAACCGAGGACATCGTCATGACGCTGGGCGTGCTGGGCAGTTCGAGCGAGGCGGCGGTCGTCTTCCCCGTCCCCGCGCGGGCGGAGGTTCAACTCGCGGACGCCGAAATCTTCGACGCGTTGCAGGAGTTGACGAAGCCCATCGTCGAAAAGCAGATCGCGTTGTTCCCGATGGTGGGCGGCACAGATGGCGCGCCTGGCGGAGCCGCCGTGACCCTGCTCGAACGCCAGACGCTCGGTCCCTTCGACGTGTCCACGCTCGCCGCAACGGACGCGGACGCGCTCGGCAACTGGCTCGCCGAAAACGGCTACAATCTCGCGCCCGAAGTCGCCGCCGCGCTCGAACCGTACGTCCAGCAGAATTGGTACTATGTCGCAGTGCGCCTCTCCCCCGGCGCGGGCTCGAACGAATTGACGGGCGAACTCGACCCGTTGTGGATCACCTTCGACTACGACAAGATCGTTTACCCCATGCGGCTCTCGGCTCTGGCGCGCGACTCGCTCACAGTCTTCATGTACGTCCTGGCGGATCACCGCGTCCAAAAGCCGATGTCGTACGGATACGAAGACGTTCAATACGCCGATTGGATTGACCCCGCCTCTCTGGAAAACGATTCGCCTCTCGCATCCTTCGTCACGAAGAAAATGTTCCTGACCAAAATCGTCGAGGATATTCACCAGCCCGAAACCATCACGGACGATTACGTCTTCGAGTTCGCCGCCTCCGACGAAACGTATCACATCGTCCGCTACGAATACATGTACGGCATTGCGGGGATTCCCTTTTTTATCCTGATTCCCGGCGGTATTTTGCTTGGCGCGTTTGTTATCGGGGCGTTCGTTGTCTTGAGTCTCCGGAGCAAATCTCCGCTTCCAAAAGCCTGAGCCGCGTCAGCCAAAACGAAATCATACAACTTGACGCCTGAAACCTGATACTTGAAACATGACTCGCTGGCTCAACCCTCCTCCCGTAGACGTTTCGCCTCTTTCGACCCTCGACCTGCCTCTCCTCCTCCAGCAGACTCTCATCCGACGCGGCATCGTCACACCTGACGCCGCCCGCGCCTTCCTCCACCCCGACGAAACTCCATCCACGCCATTCCCCAATATCGAATCGGCAACAGAAATTATTCAAGCCGCCATCCAGCGCAAGGATCGCATCTGCGTCTGGGGTGACTTCGACGTGGACGGGCAAACCTCCACCGCCCTGCTTGTGCAAACGCTTCAATCCCTCGGCGCGGATGTTGTTTATTACATTCCGATTCGCGGCAAAGAGAGTCACGGCGTTCACATCGAATCGCTTGCGCCGATTATTGATAATGGAATCAAACTCATCATCACCTGTGATACAGGCATCACCGCGCACGAAGCGATTGAGTACGCCAACTCGCGCGGTGTAGATGTTGTCATCACCGATCATCACGATCTGGGCGAAACATTACCGAATGCAAAAGCAATTATCAATCCAAAGTTATTGCCTCCAGAACACCCGCTCAAAAATCTCGCAGGTGTTGGCGTTGCATACAAACTCGCCGAAGCGCTGTTAGACGATAGACCGCAGACCATTGACCATGAAGCATCGTCCGTTGTCCATCGTCCATCGTCAGAAGAACTACTCGACCTCGTTGCCCTCGGACTTATCGCCGACGTCGCCCTCCTTCAAAGGGAAACACGTTCGCTCGCACAAAGGGGAATTCAACAACTTCGCAAAACGAATCGCATTGGTTTGAAAGTGATGGCGGAACTCTCGAACACGAATCTCGAATCGCTGACCGAAGAAACCATCGGCTTCACGTTTGCGCCCCGCTTGAACGCGCTCGGCAGATTGAGCGACGCCAACCCCGCTGTCGAGTTACTAATTACCAATAACTCGGCACGAGCCAGAGTCCTCGCCGCACAGATCGAGGGACTCAACGCGCAACGAAGATTGTTGACGAGTCAAGTCACCGAAGCGGCGGAGGCGCAGTTGCGTGAACATCCCGAATTGTTGAACGAGCCAGCCATTGTTTTGTCTCACCCCAACTGGCCCGGCGGCGTAGTCGGCATTGTGGCAAACCGTCTCGTGGATCGTTATCACAAACCCGCGCTACTTCTCACCGAATCGGACGATGGCATCTTGCGCGGTTCAGCGCGTTCTATCGAAGGACTGCATATCACCGAGGCGATCTCATCGCAAAAAGAATCGCTACTGAACTTCGGCGGTCATCCCATGGCGGCGGGACTATCGCTCAAAAAAGATAATTTCACTTCTTTTCGTCGCGGACTTGGCAAGGCAATCGAGAAGCAACTCGGTGAGATCATCCGCGAAGAACCGACGCTGCAAATTGACTCGTGGCTAGGTTTGGATGAGATCAATCTTGAATTGGCAGACGCAATTGAAGCGCTCGCCCCGTTCGGCGCAGGAAACCCGAAATTGACATTCGCATCGCGCGGCGTGACGTTGAAGTCGGTGGCGGAGATCGGCAAGACAAAAGAGCATTTGCGTTTGGCGGTGGAAGATGAAAACGGAAATGTGCAAAGGGTTTTATGGTGGGGTGGCGCAGGCGAAGACTTGCCAGAAACGGGAACCCAAATTGACATCGCCTATTCTGTGCGAGCCTCCACGTTTCGCGGCGAAAAGCAAGTCAATGCGACGTTCGAGGAATTGCGTCTTGTCGAAAACAAAGTTATTGAAATTCAAAAAACAAAACTTGAAATCGTTGACTTGCGCTTGAAACCTGCGACATTTGACCTTCGACCTTCAACTTTGATTTGGGCAGAAGGCGCGGATAAATCAAAAGGCAAATCACGCTACGAGTTGTATCCCGCCGACGAGCTTGTGATTTATACAACACCCGCATCACCCTCAGACCTTCGCGCTGTGTTGGAAATTGTCAAACCGAAGATCGTCCACGTGTTAGCAGTTTCACCCGCGAAAGAAAAAACAGACGAGTTCCTCGCGCGACTGGCGGGCATGGCAAAGTTTGCGATCAACAACAAAGGCGGGAAAGTTTCGGTGAACGAGCTGGCTGTCGCAACCGCGCAACGCGTCAACGCCGCGCGGATCGGTTTGGAGTGGCTGGCGGCTGGGGGTCACGTATCAGCCGTCCCCGAGGGCGAAGCGGTTCTTTTATCCGCCGGGAATGGCGCGGCGAATCAATATCTCCAAAAGGAATTGTTCATCGCTGTGAGGGGCATCCTTGAAGAGACAGCCGCGTTCCGCGAATATTTTGCGCAAGCCGATTTGGAGCAGGCGTTTGGCGGTATGTAATTCACTGCGTGGGGGTTGGCGTGGGGGTGAGGATGGGGTCGGGGACGATGAGCGAATCAAGGTTAATCGCGCCGCCCGAGAGATGGGTGATGGCGACGCTGTGCGTGCCATTGATCAAGATCGGTGAAACCCATTCTGCGATACTTATCGCGCCGGCGTTCTGATTCAAGTCAAAATCCAATCCATCGAGCGAGACGCGCGTTATCCCAAGCCCGGGACCTTCCTGGTAAAAGATTCGAATCTGTTCGCCGATGAAGCGGAAGGAGAGCGAATTATTCAATACATTTGAAACATGCAGTGTGTCCTCGAAGGCATCGGGTACATCCACTTGTTCGATCCAATTCCCTACATATTGAATGTGCGCGTCGAAATCGTCGTAGGTGCCGGGGTTGAGCGGCGCGTTGGATGGCGAGGTGGTGGGTTTGGAGGACGACGCGCTGGTCGGCGCAGATGATGGTTTGGTTGGCTTGGAGGGGGCGGGTTTGGTCAACACGGAGGATGGTTTGGTGGGAACGCGTGGTTCCTCGACATCCTCAGTCTCCTCGGTTTGGGTCGGTTGCAAAATGTCCAAGTCGAACGGCGTGACGGTGGGTTCGGAGGTTGCTTCACCTTCCGCCGCGCTTTCATCGGGGGTGAGTGTCGTGAACCCCGGTTCGGTTCCAAGAAGCAGATATTTAAATGGAGTGAAGGTTTCGTTCGCGACAGAAACGGATCGAAACGAAATTAACTGCCCAAGGAGCAAGACGAGGCAAATACCAAACACAGCGAAGACGCCAAACGTGATTGGAATAATGAAAGCGCGATCGAAAGTTGGCTTGTTATCCATGCGTTTCTTTGTCTGTAATTTCCAACGCCTTGTCCAAAATATCGATCCCCTCCTTGAGTTGCTCCTCAGAGATGATCAGCGGCGGAATGACCAACACAGTATGCCAGTGTGCGTACAGGAACAACCCGTGATCGAGGCAATATTTTTTCAACGCGTTCATTGCCGGCGATGAGCTGTTCCATGGCGCCATCGGTTCTTTGGTTTTTCGATCCTTGACTAATTCAAGGATTCCGAACAACCCGATCGAGCGGACTTCGCCAACGGAGGGATGCGCCTCGCCCAGATCGGTCAACATGCGCTTCAAGACCGGACCCATGCCTGCCACTCGTTGGACGATTTGATCGTCCCTCATCGCCTGAATGTTGGCGACAGCCGCCGCCAGCGAGACCGGATGCGATGTGTAGGTCAATCCACTTTCGAATGGCGTCTCGTTGAACGCGGCGGCGATCTCCGGCTTCATGGCAACCGCCCCCAGCGGCGCGTACGCGGAGGTGAGTCCTTTTGCCATGGTGATAATGTCCGGGACAACATCCCAATGTTCAACGGCGAACCATTTGCCGGTGCGGCCGAATCCGCTCATCACTTCGTCGCAGATCATCACGATTCCATATTTGTCGCACAGGGCGCGCGCGCCTTGCATATATCCATCAGGCGGGATGATGACGCCGTTGGCGCCGGTGACCGATTCCATCAGGATGGCGGCAATGGTTTCGGGTCCCTCGTATTGGATGATCTCTTCAAGGTGGTTGAGGTAATCCCGCGCAAAGTCCTGCTCTGAGATGTCGTTGTTGTTCCGGTGAAAATTGGAGCGGTAGCGATACGGGTCGAGAAAATGAACCACGCCGGTCATGAGATTCGGCTCCCAGACGACGCGACGGGGGTCGCCGGTCGCCGCCATGGCGCCGGCAGTTGCCCCATGGTAAGACCGGTAGCGCGTCAGGATTTTGTGTCGCCCGGTATATCCGCGCGCGAGTTTGATGGCGTTCTCGTTGGCGTCCGCGCCGCCGAGGGTGAACAGAATCTTCGTCAGGGCTTGATGCGGGGTTACCTCTGCGATTGTTTTGGCGGCAAGCGCGCGGATTTTGGTCGTCATGCCCGGCGCGGCGTAGGGGAGTTCCGCCGCTTGCTCTTGCATGGCTTTGATAACGCGCTCGTCTCCGTGCCCGATGTTGACGCACATGGTCATCGAATTGAAGTCGAGGTAACGCTTGTCGTCCACGTCCCAGAAATACACGCCCTTGGCGCGCCTCACCGCGATCGGGTTCACCTTTGCTTGCGCCGACCATGTAAAAAAGACATGGTCTTTTGTCAATTGTAGAATTTCATGATCCGGCAGATCGAACATTATTCACCTCTGAGTAAGTATACAAGTAGACAGGTAAACACGTAGACACGTAGACACGTGGATGCGCAAATACTTGTTTACCTGTTTCCTTGTTTACCTTCTTTCCCCCGAATTATAACCCTCCACATTTTTACTTTCCTGTGATAAACTCCGCCCGCTTTACAACAGGCGCTTAACACGTGCCTTTCCGCTCCCGGCAGACCCACGGTCTGAACAGGAGCAATCCCATGGAAAGGAGGAATACCCTCATGCGAAATTATGAATTGGTTTGTATTATCCAGCCTGACCTGGACGAAGCCGCGTTTAAAGGCGCGGTTGAAAAGATTCAAGGCTGGGTGACAGAAGCCGGCGGAACAGTGGAAAAAGTGGATATTTGGGGACGTCGCCGATTGGCGTACATCATCCGCAAACAACGCGAAGGTCAATATGTTCTCTTGAACCTAACCATCAACCCCAAATCCACGTCTGACCTGGAGCGCAATATCCGCTTCCTGGAGCCGGTCATGCGCCATATGCTGACGGTGGTATAGAGTCGATCTTTTTTTCTGGTTGGAACACAAGGAGTTGAAATGAGCCGCGGATTGAACAAAGTTCAGATCATTGGTCATCTCGGGCGCGACCCCGAAATGCGCTACACGCCTTCCGGGAAACCCGTCACCACCTTCACTGTGGCGGTCAGCCGCACGTGGAATACCAATGACGGCGAGCGTCACAATGAGACCGAATGGTTCAACATCGTAGCCTTTGGGAGCCTGGCAGAAACCTGCAAGCAGTATCTCAACAAAGGCAGGCAGGTGTACATCGATGGGCGGTTGCAAACCCGCCGCTGGGACGACAAAGAAGGCGTCAAGCACACCAGCGTGGAGATCGTCGCCAATGAGATGATTATGCTGGGCGACCGCCGCGACCATACCCAGCACGGAAGCGCTCCTTCAGAGTCTGAACCGCGCGACACAGACTTGCCTACCCAGGAAGACGAATTTCCATTTTAACGATACAGAAGCAGGCATCGCATCGATGTTTGCCGAAAGAAATAACGGAGTACTATCATGGCTGAAGAAAGAGAACAACGTAGGTCGTACGACGGCGGAGAAGGCGGGGGCGGCGAGCGCCGCTTTTTTGCCAAACCCAAGTTTTGCCAGTTCTGCGCCGACAAATCCCTGACGATCGATTACAAAAAGATCGACTTGCTGAGAAAATACATTGGCGATGATGGGCGCATCCGCCCGCGCCGCCAGACCGGCGCATGCGCGCGTCACCAGCGCGTGGTCGCCGCGGCGATCAAACAAGCGCGCCAGATTGCCTTGATTCCTTTCACAGGCTCGCAAGCAGACACGAACCGATAAGCGCGTATGAGCAATCAAAGCCACACACCACGCGTCGTTACCAAAAAACACATTGCTCGCCTCGAGCGCGAACGTCAGCAAGCGCGCCTGGCTCGCTGGATCGCCTTGGGCGGAATTGTTCTGGTGGCGCTGATCATCGGGTATGGATATCTAAACCTGAATTACTTGCAATTGAACGACCCGGTCATGACGATCAACGGACAAGACGTCTCCACAAAAGAATTTCAGGAACGCGTGCAGGTGCAACGGTTGATCCTCTTGAACGAATATCAAAACCTGCAATTCCAACAAAATTTCGGCTTGGATACCACCCAGCAAATGCAGTCGGTCGCTTTCACATTACAGAACCCGACCCTCCTGGGCCAGCAAACATTGGATAACCTCAAGACTGAGATCCTCGTGCGACAACAAGCCGAGAAGATGGGCATCGTTGTGACAAAGGACGAAGTAGATTCGGCAATTCAAGCGGCGTATGGATTTTTCCCAAATGGGACCAAGACTCCCACGGTCACGCCGACCGCGGTCGAATTCCCGACCCTCTCCTCGCAACAATTGACGTTATACCCATCCACGTTTACACCGTCGCCCGCGCCGACATCCGCAAACGCCCCAACGGGAACGCCGGATCCTGCCGTGTCTGCAACTGCCACCACCACCTCGGCGCCCGCCACCCCCACGTTCGTCCCCTTGCCGGCAACAGCGACTGCCACGCCCTACACTCTCGATGGCTATAATCAGCAATACGCCACAGCGATGGCGAACTTCAAAGCTAACAGCGGCTTCAGTGAAGCGACCTTGTACTCCGTCTACGAGTATGGCTTGATCCGCGACAAGGTGTTTGAAAAAATAACCGCCGACGTTCCCCGCGCGCAAGAGCAGGTCTGGGCGCGTCACATTTTGGTGGATAACCTCACCGGGGTCAGCAACGCGCAAGCCTATTTCGATCTCGGTTACGATTTTGCCGATGTTGCCCGCAAGGTATCGAAGGATACCGGCTCGGCAGTCAACGGCGGCGACCTGGGCTGGTTCGGCAAGGGCATGATGGTGCCCGAATTCGAGAATGCCGCTTTTAGTCAGGAGGTTGGCGTGATCGGCGAGCCGGTCAAAAGCCAGTTCGGATATCACATCATTCAAGCGCTCGGTCGTGCCGAACTGCCATTGAACGCAAGCCAGTATCGCCAGGCGCAGGATACCGCCTTCACCGAATGGTTGGCAAAAGTCGAAGAAGAATCCAAGATCGAGATCTTCGATACATGGCAGGAGCGGGTTCCGCCTGAGCCGGCCGGGTTCGGTCAATAACAGTTTTACTCAGAATCAAATCGCCCCGCTTAACACGAGCGGGGCGATTTGATTTAGGCGCTATCCGAAATAAAACGGGATGCAGGCCCCCCCCGCTGAAAAACGCAGATTTTTCTAGCTCCGCCGTTTTTAACGGGAAAGCCCAAAACCTCAGCCACGGATTCGCGCGGATTGTTCTAAAAATTCGTGAAATCCGCGGCGAAGAATCTTTGTGAGCGTTTTAATCCCGCCCAAAACGAGAGAGTTATTTTTCTTCAATCTCCGCGAACTCGGCATTCTCTGTGGCTGAAACTCTTTCTCATGCCTTGAAAACCTCCCTAGCCTCGTTTCAACATATCCTCGGTTACCTGATCCAGCCGCAGGCTGATCATCTGGCTGGCCGAATCGCGCCCCATGGTGATGCCGTAGATCACATCCGCCGCCTGCACGGTATTGCGGTTATGCGTGATGATGATGAATTGCGTTTCCTTGCTCAACTCCTGCAACAAATCGCGGAAGCGACCCACGTTCGCCTCGTCGAGCATCGCGTCCACCTCATCCATCACGCAGACCGGGGTGGGCGACACTTTAAGCAATGCGAACACCAATGCGACAGCCGTCAAACTTCGCTCGCCGCCGGAGAGCAACGCCAACCCCTGCTCGCGCCGACCAGGCAAACGCGCCTCGATCTCGATGCCTGTTTCAACGAGATTGTCAGGATCGGTCAACGCCAGTCGCGCCGACCCGCCGCCGAACAGACGCGTGAACATGGCGCGGAATTGTTTATCCACCAAGTCGAACGTCTTCGAGAACGATTGTTTCGTCAACTCATCAAGTTCAGCCATCACCTGTCGCAGGTCCGCTTCAGCTTTGCGCAAATCGTCCACTTGGGTCTTCATAAACGAATACCGCTCAGACTCCGCGTCGAATTCCTGCTTTGCCTCGGGATTCACGGGCCCTAACCTGCGCACGCGCGAGCGGTTCTGGGTCAATTGCGCTTCCAGGTCAGGCGAGACCTCGGTCACCACCGGCAATTCCTCCACCATGCCTTCCAGCGGCAACGGCACAGGTCCCGAAACTTCCTCGGCGTACTCGAACATCACCAGCCCAAAATCGTCGGAAATTTTCTGGCGCAAATTATCGAGCGCCTCCTGTTTTCTCAATTGCTCCAATTGCGCCTGCCCCGCCAAACGTTCGGCGGTTGCCAACATCCTCTGCGCGTTCGCCTCGCTATCCTGTAAACGCGCCTCATCTTGTTCAGCGGTTTCCAATACCATCTCAGAGGGTTCGATCTGAATGCGCAGATCCTCGATTTGTTTTTGCAATTCACTTTCGCCCTCGCGGAACGCGGCTTTTGAACTTTCCAACTCGCTCAACGAGGTTTCAACATCCAGCGCCCTTGCGGAGATTTCAGCGCGGCGCGTATCGAACCGCTCCGCCTCGATTGACCGCTCCTCTTTCCGCGCGCGGGCATCGTCCAGGGCGCGTTCCACAACCGCCACGCGCGTACCCCAATACGTCGCTTTCGATTGCGTCTCCGCCAGGTCGGTTTCAATCAATTGCGCGGCGAGCGCTTTCACTTCTTCTTGCGCGCCCGCAGAGCGCGTCTCGATTTCCGACAGCGCGCTCACGAGATTATTTTTTGCGGATGCCGCCTCGTCCGATTCCGTCTCCAGTTGACGCTGTTGCCCCTTCTGCCACTCCAACTGACGACGAGCCGCTTCCGATTCCAGCCCGGCTTGATTCTCCCGCGCCTGCGTTTCCTCCAGCCTGAGGCGCGATTCGCGCGACTCGCCCTCAGCGTGACTCAGCGCCCGCGCCGCATCCTCCATCCGCGCGGAAAGCGAATCGACTTCACCGTTCAGCAAAGCGATCTGCGCGCCCAACGCGTCCAGGGCTTCGGTCCACTCTCGCTTTTGGCGAGGCCGGCTGAGCGCGGAGGAAGAAGCGGTCTTCCCGGCGATGATCAGCCCATCGCCGCGGAAGACTTCCCCTTGCAATGTCACCACGCGCGCGCGCATCGGCAGTTCGCGGATCATCCGCCGGGCAGAGGGGCGATCGCGCGCGATCAAGGTATGCCCAAGCATCACGCGCGCCGCCGCCTGTAACTCGTCGCTGACATTGACAAGCTCCGAAGCGACGCCGATGCAATCGTCATCGTTTGGCTTCGACAGTATTTCACGCGAAAGATGTTCGATGGGGAGGAGCACGGCGCGCCCGGCTTCGTCGGCTTCGAGGAGTTTCAGCGCGTCTTCGATCTCGTCGGCGTCGAGCAAAATGGCGTCGAGCGTGTCGCCGAGCGCGGCAGAGATCGCCGTTTCGAGCTCCGCCGGCACATCGAGCAACGCGCTCAACGCGCCGCGCGTGCGTTTGAGTTTGAACTGTCGCGCCGCATCGAGTAAAAAGCGGGCGCCTTCGGCATAGCCCGCCAACGATTGTTCAGCCTGCTCGATCACTTCAAGTTGCGTTTTGACGCGCGTATGCTCGCCGAGTTTTCCCGCGCGGTCTTCGTTTCTTGCGCGTCGTTCGCCTTCCAGTGAATTCGCTTTCAACTTCCCGCTTTCCACCTTCTCTTGCGCAACCTTGAATTGTTCCTCAGATTCTTCGCGATTCTTCCGCGCTTCTGAAAATTTTTCGCTGATTGCCTTTGCGTCCAATTCCGCAGAAGCCGCGCCCTTGCGTGTTTCTTCCAGCCGGGTCCGCAATGCTTCGGAGCGTATTGTTAATTCGTCGAACCTTGCCTGCGACTCAGCCCTCTGGGTGGTCCATTTTTCGATCTGCGCCCGGGCTGATTGGATCTTTTCCTCGAGCGTGGCGCGGTCGAGTTGGCGGGTTTGTAATTTTTGTTGCGCGTCGCCAAGTTGTTGCTGCGCTTCGTTGTATTCGGTTTGCAGGCGCGCGAACTCGCGTTCGGTTTCTTCGATTCGCGCGCGCGCAAGATTTTCTTCATCCCCGGCGCGTTCTTTTTCGGTGAGCATGGAAGTCTGCGACGCGAGTAGTGAGCGCCGCCGTTCCTCGAGCACGGCGAGTTCGCGGCTCGCTTCCTCGCGCTGGCTGTGCAGTTCAGACGAAGCGCGATGCCAGGCGTTCAACTCTGCCCGCAAGCCGACGAACTTTTCACGGAAAGCGTTGTATTCTGTTTGCGCCAGTTGATGCGCCTCGCGCGCTTCGACCACGCGCGTATCCTGTCCTTTCATCGCTTCGCGCGCGGTTGTAAGTTCCTGCTGGGCGCGATGCCAGTGATAGCCGTACCAATCGCGCAAAATGATTTTCAAATCTGCCTGGGCGCGCGAGAATTCGATGGCGCGTTTTGCCTGCCGTTCGAGGCTCCGCAAGCGCGGCTCCAATTCAGACATGATGTCGAGCACGCGTTCCAGGTTGCGTTGGGTGTTGTCGAGCCGTTTCATGGCGTCTTCGCGGCGGACGCGGTACAGACCCACTCCCGCCGCCTCCTCGAACAAGCGGCGACGTTCATCTGCCTTCAACGCCAGCGACGCGTCCACGAGTCCCTGCCCCAGAATCGTGTACGTTCGTTCCGACAGCCCGGACGCGGCGAGGATTTCATTTAAATCGCGCAGTCGCACCTGTTGATCGTTCAACAGATAATCGTTGTGACCGTCGCGGTAGGCGCGGCGCGTCATACCCACTTCGGTGAAGTCGAGCGGCAACCAGTTTGCCGTGTTGTCGAACAAAATGTGGGCAGAGGCCATACCCGCGCGGGCGCGGTGTTCTGAACCGTTGAATATCATGTCTTCGGTCTTTTTGCCGCGCAACAGCGCGTACGATTGTTCGCCCAGCACCCAACGGAGCGCGTCCGCGATGTTTGATTTGCCCGAACCGTTCGGTCCGACAATGGCGGTGATCCCACTCGCGAATTCGAAGGTAGTCTTCGATGCGAATGTTTTATATCCTTGCAATTCGAGTGATTTAAGTCTGAGAGGCATGAGGTGATTTTCGATTGACGAGTTTAGATTTACGATTTCAGATGGATGGTCGAGTCTTGTGTTGAGCCTGTTGAAACAAGCCCGAATACTTTTGGAGGGCGTATCGAGACTCGATTTTGGATTTACGATTTTTGCGTGTTTACTTGTCTACGTGTTTCCTTGTTTACCTGTCTGCTTATTTCCTGTCTATCCTTACCCGATCTCAAGATTTTCCAACGCATCGTGCGCGGCGGCTTGTTCGGCCGTGTGTTTGCTGGTTCCACTCCCGCGCCCGGCAACTTGCCCGCCGACTTCCACCACCACTTCGAACTCTTTGGCGTGGTCGGGTCCCGTTGTAGAGATTGTTCTGTACCGCGGCGAGTGTAATTTCTGCGCCTGCGCCCACTCCTGTAATAAACTTTTCGAGTCGTGGATTTTTGAAAGGACAGACTCCCTCACATGTTCCAACAGCGGATTGACAAACGCCTCCACCGCCCCCAAGCCTGAATCCAGATAAATGGCGCCGACCACCGCCTCGAACAATGAGCCGAGTAGCGCGTCACGCGAGTGACCGCCGGAGAGGAATTCGCCGCGCCCCAGCCGGAGCGCCGGCCCGAGGTTTAGTGTCCGCGCGAATTTTGCCAGCTGGTCATTGCGCACAATGGCGGAGCGGACTTTGGTTAATTCGCCTTCGGGCATTTCCGGAAAGCGGTGATACACCCATGCCCCGACGATAAAATCGAGCACGGCATCGCCAAGAAATTCCAGCCGTTCGTTATCCTCCGAGGAGTTTTGATTCTCGTTGACGAAGGAACGGTGAGTGAGGGCGCGCGTCAGCAGGGATAAATTTGAAAAGGGCAGACCCAGCCTCCGGCTGAGGTCCGAAGCGGATTCAAAATCTCGCGATTCGGGTCTTGAGTTCACAGCGATCTCCCGGGAACTCAGGGGGAGCAAACCTCCTCTCCGATAGGGAGAGGAATGAGGCGAGGGATTTGCGCTCCATCAGTTCCAATGTTGGATAGGATGGCTGAATTTTATCCCGGATTGTCCGGGCTGGCTATGAGGCGTTCATATTTTAAGATACAATGCCGCAGTTCTTTTGGAGATGAAACCTTGACAAACGTCAGTGACGAAACAAGATTTTTACACGCCATCGAGATGGGGCTGGGCGCCATGCAATGGGGAGACCGCGCGGTTTGGCAATACGGATATGGCTACGGCATGGAGGACGTGCGGCAGGCATTCGATACTTCCATTGATGAGGGCATCCGTTTCGTGGACACCGCCGAGTTGTACGGCAACGGGCTTTCAGAGAGGTTGCTTGGGCGCTTTATTAAGGAAACCGATCAACCTGTTTTAATTGCTACGAAATTTTTCCCCTGGCCCTGGCGCTTCACAAAAGGCGCCCTCCCATATGCGCTCAAAGGCAGTCTTGCCCGTCTCGGCATCGAAAGCGTGGATTTGTACCAGATCCACTGGCCCAGCCTTACAATGAGCACCGACCTGTTGATGGATGGCTTGGCAGAATGCGTAAAAAGCGGGATGACGCGCGCGGTTGGCGTATCAAACTTTGGGCATGCCCGCATGGTGGCGGCTTATTCTGCCCTGGCGCGAAACGGCGTTCAGCTCGCTTCGAACCAAGTTCACTATAGCTTGTTGAACCGCACCATAGAAAAGCAAGGGGTGTTGGCGCGTTGTAAAGAACTGGGCGTCCGCCTCATTGCCTATTGCCCGCTTGAGCGCGGATTGCTGACAGGGAAGTACAACGCGCAGAATCTGCCAAGCGGCTCGCGCGCCCGGAAGTACAAAGACCTTATCCCAAAAATCCAACCCTTATTTACATTAATGACGGAGATCGGGCAGGATCACGGCGGAAAATCCTCCGCGCAGGTGGCGTTGAATTGGGTGATCTGCAAAGGAGCCATGCCCATCCCCGGCGCAAAGAATTCCGCGCAAGCCCAACAAAACGCCGGCGCCCTCGGATGGCGGCTAACCGAAGAACAAGTTGCCCGCCTCGACTTTGCCAGTCACGCCATCATGGAACCAACAATGACCGCGCATTAGCGCGGTCATTGTCTTTTTACTTCGTTATGTTTTGCGAACGATTGACTACTTCATGCGGGGTTGCAGGAATAACACGAACACATAACCCAGACCGAAGGCGAACTCGACCACGATCACGATCCAGCCGAAGTTGCGGATAATGCCATCGGCGGTAACGCCGATGATCGTGACGATCAGCGCGAGCACGGTGGCGCCGAGCATGGCAAAGCCGAGGTTACGTTGCACGCCCTCGTCCGAAGCATCCTTGGCGAACCATAACGCCGCGCCGAGCGCGATCAATGCGGCTCCGAGGAACCTTGCCATGTGCAGCTCAGGCACACGGGTCTCCGCTCCGAATTGGGTCAGGGTCGCGGCTGGCACGAACATCAGCCCCGCGCCCAACACAGCCACAACGATCGCATTCAAGATGAACAAAACTTTTCCCATGTTTCTCTCCTTTGAAACTAGAATATGAAACGAGCGAAATTACTATACAATACCTTGCCCCCAAATGGAAGAAAAATCAAGGCGATTCACCTTACACCATCCTTACATAATATTCGCCCAATCGGATGTTCGTCCACTCGACCGCTTCGCATCCTTCCCGCTTGAGGCTTGGTCGCAGTCTTCGGACGCGTTATCTGCAACAAATAGAGGCGACCCGCCCAGCGGAAGTAATATCCCTCATCTAGTCCTGACGGGTTGCCCCACATGGTTATGGGTAAAGTAAAATTGCAGGCACTCTACTTATCTCGAACATACTTCAGGAGAACACCATGTTTGAAATTATGACCATCTTTTCATTCCTGCTTGGTATCGGCGGCGCGATCTGTGCAATCGTGTTGCCGATTGTGATACTGGTCGCTTTTGGATATTTCATGTATCGCCGAAGCAAAATGCGCGATACGGCAAAGCAAGCCGCGCAAGATTGGTCCAGCACGATGGGGGTGGTAATCACCTCCACGGTTCAAGTGAAGCGCAGTTACAAGAGCCGCTCCGAGATTCCCGTTGTGATTTATCAATATCAAGTGGATGGAAAGCCCTACACAGGACAGGTGATCAAAGCGGGCGAGCAATTCTTCAGCGTTCGCATCTACGGCGACGCGCAAAAGACGATTGCCCGTTACCCCGTCGGCGCGCAAGTGATGGTGTATTACAACCCCGAGAATCCACAGGAATCTGCTTTGGAGAGATAAGGGACCGTAAACTAATAACTTCCTGGATTTTTGTTCGTTCGCAGTTGCACTGCGAATGGGATGCACGATTTGCCAAGCAAATCGAACTGCATCCCCAACAAGGAAATTGGCTCTCTGGGAATTGCCGTGATTGTTACGCCAGCAGTTGCACTGCTGGCGGGCGGCAGTGCAACTGCCGCCGGAACTGGCGGTTCATCATGGCAACTCGTAAAGACCCAGGAAATTATATTTTTAAAAGCCTTAAGTCTGTGCTATAATGCCGCCATTATGAAATTCCAGTTTCGCTTCGCCAATAACAATAATAATGACGACAATGACGATCCCCGAATCGTTGGGCGAAGCACGGCTGGTTGACAGATTGAAATAAGTCAAATCAAATCGCCCGACGCATCTGCGAAGGGCGATTTATTTTAT
>Ga0138256_10001034_pt1 | contig 29874 bp, 26 predicted proteins | sample KNB2016incub_MG_FD_105486 | JGI IMG/M metagenome (GOLD analysis project Ga0138256, IMG submission 105486) | Active sludge microbial communities from wastewater in Klosterneuburg, Austria - KNB2014incub_MG | ecosystem: Engineered > WWTP > Activated sludge > Unclassified | place: Austria... | reverse complement strand
TTCGTAGGATCACCCGTGGCATCCTGCCACGCGCCCCAGCTGCCCGCATAGTTGCGGTAGCGGTAGCCGAAGGTGGAAAGGATCACCATCCGGGAAGCCGTTCCCTGTACCCCGAAGCAGGTGAAATTGGATGCCGTATCGTAGGTCCAGCCCACGCCCAAGTTCAAGGAATAGGCGAGGCCTGTGCTCGTCGCCGCCCAAAGCACACCGCCGATATCGGCGATCTGGTATACGGTCATGTTCGAGCTCAGTCCGCCGTTGCCGGAGAACCAGTTCACACCATCATCCGTGGTGCGCCAAACGCCGCCCCCGGCCCCAATGGTGCCGCTGTAAACCGCGAAGGTGGTGGTGCTGTACTTGAAGAATTTCTTCGCGAAGTTGTTGGAACTCGTTGCCGGTAGCCCTGTATTCGCCAACGCCCAGGATCCCCCTGCGTTCGTGCTCTTGTATACCCCGCCATGCGAGCCCACGTAGAGGCTGGTGCCGTTGTAGCCGACGGATTCCACGGTGGTTCCCGCAGGCAGGCCCGTGTTCGCCGTAGCCCAGTTCGCTCCACCGTTCACGCTGGTGATCACCCCGTTCGGGAAGGAGATCATGTGGATGGCGCCAGGGGTGGTCGCTATACTGAAGATGGATTGGAACCCATCATGACTGAACATGTTCCACTGGGCTTGGGTGGAAGCACCGATCAAACAGGAAAGGAACACGAGCGTACGTAGCGGTTGCTTCATTTTCTTCAACATGGGGGGCGAAAATACGGCGGTTGGCCGTGTGCCTGTCTGCACCATCGGCTTTCCTTTCAAGGGCGCTTCACATACCCGTTACGAACGGATCCACCCTGCATTCGCGTTGGAACGAACACTCCCCATGATCCGATCTCTTCCTGTTCTCCTAGCCCTGCTTGCTCATCTGCTAGTGGCCTGCCAAGGGAATGTCCTTCCCGAAGTCCTCGCTGCGGCCGAAGAAGTTGCGGAGCCTGTTCTTTCAGATGTCCGGGTCATCCCGCTGGCCACGTTGATCGATTCCCTCCACCTCGATGCCACCACCATTCGTTTCCGCGTGAACAAGAGCGAACGCCGCTTCGAAGTGTATGTGAGCGATTCGCTACTGAGATCCTACCCCTGCGTGCTCGGCGAGAAACCCATCGGCGACAAATTCCACCAAGGCGATCGCAAAACGCCCGAGGGCACTTTCGCCTTCCGCAGCAAACGCGTACACCACGCGTGGCACAAGTTCATCTGGGTCGATTACCCCAATGCGGAAAGCCAACGCCGATACAACCAACGCAAGGCGCAAGGCCTCATCCCCGCAGGCAAGGACATCGGTGGCGAGATCGGCATCCACGGCGTACCCGATGGCATGGACCATTGGATCACCACCGGACAGGACTGGACCTTTGGATGCATCGCGCTCCGCAACGCGGATGTGGACGAGATCTATCCCTTCATTCTCCCGCAAAAGACCATGATCACCATCGTCCCATGAGCCACCCCGCCGAACAACGAGCAACCATCAACACGAACAACGATTCCTCAACACGAACAACGACTACACGTCGAACCCATTCGGGAACTGCTGCTTCAACACACTGATCCCCTCGCGCACCTTCTCTTCCTGCTCGCCTTTGAACGCCGCGAGCTTCTCCGCTAGCTTCGGGTCGTGGATCGCGAGGATCTGCACCGCGAGCAGTCCTGCGTTGCGCGCACCATTCACCGCTACAGTCGCCACCGGAACGCCCGCCGGCATCTGCACGATGCTCAGTAACGAATCCCAACCATCGATGCTGTTCCGGCTCTTGATCGGTACCCCGATCACCGGCAATGTCGTCAGCGAGGCCACCATGCCCGGCAAGTGCGCCGCGCCACCTGCACCGGCGATGATCACTTTCACATCGCGGTCGGCCGCGCCTTTCGCGTACGCCACCATGCGGTCCGGAGTGCGGTGCGCGCTCACCACAGTGAGTTCATACGCCACGCCGAATTCCTTCATCGTGTCCACTGCCTCGCGCATGACCTCCAGGTCGCTGCGACTGCCCATGATGATGCCTACCATGTTCGTTGTTCGTGTTGAAGTGCTTGCCCCGGGCTTGAACCGGGGTTGTTCGTTTCGGTCGTCATACCGGAGCGTGGAGTCCTGCGATAGCAGGACAGGCTCCACGCATCCATTGTTGAGTGCGTCATACCGGAGCGTGGAGTCCTGCGATAGCAGGACAGGCTCCACGCATCCGGTATCTCACAAATGCTCTTCATTTCAATTCGTCTTGGTCGCTGGCCGAGCAGCGGACAACGAAGCACCATCAACGGGCACCACCCGGCAATGCACCTTCGTCACCGCGATCGCCTGATCCAATTCCGCGTCGCTCGCTGCCACCACCGTCACGTGGCCCATCTTCCGTCCGGTGCGTGTTTCCTTCTTGCCGTAGAGGTGAAGGAAAGTGCCCGGCACATGCAGCACATCATCCAGACCTTTCACTTCCACCGGACCCGCGCCGCCTTCACCCACCAGGTTGATCATCGCTGCCTTGCCGCGTAGCGCAACGTCGCCCATTGGCCAGCCCATGTAAAGGCGCAGGAGCTGGTCGAACTGGCTGCTCGCGCACGCCTCGATGGTATGATGACCGCTGTTGTGCGCGCGCGGCGCCGTTTCATTCACCAGCAGTTCGCCGTTCTTCGTCAGGAAGAGTTCCACCGCATAGAGGCCGGGTTCCGCAAAAGCATCGGCCACGCGCAGCGCGAGGTCCTTTGCCTTTTTCGCAAGGGCCGCATCGATCCGTGCAGGCGCGCGCAGATGATCCACGAGGTTGAAGCGCGGGTCGAAGACCATCTCCACCGGATCGTACACCACATGCGCACCCTTCGCGGAGCGCACCACCAGCACGCCGAGTTCCATCGCGATCTCCGCGCGCTTCTCCAACACGCACGGACCATCGAAGGCGGTGTCCGCATCGGCCAGCGAATTCATCGGCATCACACCCTTACCATCGTAGCCGCCGGCCCGTGATTTCAGGAAGCCGGGTAACAACGCTGCGTGTTGCACGATCTCCGCCTTGTCCCCGATCAGCGCGAAGTCCAACGTGGCGATACCATGATCACGATAGAACTGCTTCTGTAGGCCCTTGTCCTTGATCGTGCGCAACACGCTCGGATCCGGGATCACCGACTTGCCGACCGCCTTCAACGCCTCCATTGCTTCCACCGACACGTGCTCGATCTCGATCCCCACCACATCGGCAGCCGCAGCGAAACGCAGCACCGTATCACGGTCATCGAAGCGGCCTTGCACGAAGACGGAAGCGAGTTGGGCGCAGGAACAGTTCGGGTCGGGATCCAATACGTGTATTTCCACATCGTAGCGCAACGCGTTCTCCAGGAACATGCGGCCCAGTTGGCCGCCGCCAAGGAGCGCGATCACAGGCTGCTTCGAGCCGGGAGCCTTCGCCATCGGCGACGAAGATACCCGGCGCCACCCGGACCGCTAGCGCCGCTTCTTGGTCATGCTGGGGGCACGCAGTCGGCCGAGCCGATACCCCGCGCTGATCATGAACGACCGGTTGCGCGGGTAGAACACATCATCGTTCAGCAGGATCGGCCGCATCCCGTTGTAGTACCGGATGCCCAGATCCAGCCCGCTGATCAGGTCCGCACCAGCGCCCAGCACCAAGCCGTAATCCCACGTCTCGTAGGTATCCGTCACGTCCGCTTGGCCTTCCGGCGTGTGCTGTTGGGCCATCATCAAGCGGCCCATCTGCATCCCCGCTTGCACATTCACCACGTTGCTGAAGTAGAACTTGGCGCTTACCGGCACTTGCACATACAGCGTGCGCACCGTGCCGCGCTCGCCTTCGGCCAGGGTGTAGCCCGCACCGAGCGAAGTGAGCAACAGTTCAGGTTGGATCTCCAGCCGATCACCGGCGCGCAACGCGAAGTACAATCCGGCGCTCGCATTCGGGATCGCCTCGGTATGCAGCACGCCGCTCTTCGTATCGCTCATCAGCAACCCGGCCTTCAAGCCAAGACCGCTGTGTTGTGCCAGGGAACAGAGGGGTAGGAGGAAGAGTGCGCAGGGCGCAAGGACCGGGGAAAGGGGGCGGGGCATGGGAGGGGGTATTCCGCGTGCCTGTACGGACCGCTTTCACCGATGTTCCGCCATCCACCCCGCTATTCGGCAGGCCGCATCGCAAGCCGATGAACCCCACGAACGCATCGACCGGAACGGAGGGTCCGGGGAGGGCAGGGGGCGCGCGGAAAGGGGAATGCATTTCACGCGGAGGCGCGGAGAACGCGGAGAAACGCGACGACCCATACAGGAGGTCTTCTGCACCGATCGTGTTGGAACTGCGGCAAGTGAGTACCCGGTCCTATTCGTGGACCCGACCGATCCTTTCTGAAACCTCTGCGTTCTCCGCGCCTCCGCGTGAGTCGAGCATTCACCCCAGCCCCACGAGCTCCTCCATCCCCTTCAACCCTCCCCGCGCCTCCGCGTTCTCCGCGCCTCCGCGTGAGTCGAGCATTCACCCCAGCCCCGCGCGCTCCTCCATCCCCTTCAACCCTCCCCGCGCCCCCTGCGTTCCCTGCGCCTCTGCGTGAACTGGGCTCTACCCCAGCCCCGCCAGCTCCTCCATCGCCCGCCGCGGCTCCTTCGCCCCGAACACACTATTCCCCGCCACCAGCACATCCGCCCCGGCGTCCACGAGTCGCTTCGCGTTGTTCATCCCCACACCGCCGTCGATCTCGATCAGCGCTTTGCTTCCCGTCTTCTCCCGCAGCGCCTTCAATGCGGTGATCTTCGCAAACGTCCGCTCGATGAACGCCTGACCGCCGAAGCCGGGGTTCACGCTCATCAGGCATACCACATCAATATCGGCCAGCACATCCTCCAGATGCGCGATCGGCGTGTGCGGATTCAGCGCCACGCCTGCCTTCATGCCCGCCGCTTTGATGGCCTGGATGCTGCGGTGCAGGTGTGTACATGCCTCGTAATGCACGGTAAGGTTATCGGCGCCCGCATCGCGGAACGCACCGATGTAGGGGTCCGGCCGCACGATCATCAGGTGCACATCAAAAGGCTTCTTCGCGTACTTCCGGATCGCCTTGATCACCGGCAGCCCGAAGCTGATGTTCGGCACGAAGACCCCATCCATCACATCCAAGTGGTGCCAACCCGCAGGACCCTCCTCGATCAGTTCAACGGCCGTGCGCAACTCCGCGAAATCGGCGGAAAGGAGGGAGGGAGCGAGGATGTGGGGCATCGGCGGTGAAGGTAGCGGAGCGGAAGAAAGGGCGCGATCAGCGGATGAACTGCAATGGTTCAACCCTCACCAATCATTGTCCACAGAAGATGCCGTCATAGCCTTTTTCAGGCTTGCGACTGTGGCATTGATGCGGGTGTCGATATCCGAATAGACATTCTGCGCGTGTTGCTTGGATGGATTTCTCAGCCAGTCCTCCAAACCTACCTCAACTGAGTAGCCAGGAATATTCTTGTACCCGTCGGCGTAGTAGCGAATGATTGCATCGGTGATGGTGTATTTGAAACGACCGTCCTTACAACGGATTGAAATCGTGTGGTAGACATTGACCTCCTCTGCGAGAACGAAAACAACCCAGGTTACAGTGAAGAACCCCTTGGCTATGATCTCGCCGTCTGCCGCGCTCTCGTACTGAATCACATCTCTCGCCGATCGATAGTTATTCACTAGCCATCGTTGCGCTCTCCTGTAGAGCTCGTCCTTCTGCACGCTATCGACTGGTACAACTTCTTCATAGGTGACCTTCCCATTTGTCATTGGGATGATGCCTCCTAGCCAATGGTCAGAATCCGAATTGACCCTTGGCATGTCTTTCGGGGTCTCTGGTTGTGTTTTGAGGAGACACTCAACTGCACCAAGTATCAAAGTGCTCTCGTTGTAGCTGAGCGATCGCGCAGTTTGTGTCCCGTTGACCACAAAAAGGCCCGCTTTGATTGAGGCTGTTCTTACGAGTTCCATATCCGCTCGCGTCAGGATACCGGGGAAGAGAGTCATTGTCGGCAATCCCTTCAACTCCAAGGCAAATGAGTCGACCGGAGGCGTTACCGATACGCTAATGGCGTCTCCGCGTTTCTCGAACAGGAGTCCGGTTCGATAGGCGCCGTTGAACTTGACATCACACGAAGTCGAAACGAACTCAGGAGTATTCGTCGGGTAGATGCATTGGGCACCTGCAGCCACAGTGCTCAGCACGAGGCAAAAAGTAATTGACTTCATCGTTGGCCCAAATTAGAGCTAATCCGAAACCTCTGCGTAGTCTGCCGCAGAGTGTGCCGCTCCCTCGGATCACCGATCCGTGCCACACCCCAAAAGGAAGGGTAATGCATTCCGACCCTTCTCATCACCCCCCACCACAAACAACAAAAGGGGCCGAAGCCCCTCTTGCCGACAAAAACCAACAGTCATGAAACCGTAAAAGCAACCCGTGTTACGTCACCTGCTACCAGCGGGTTGCACCCCGTCCACCAACAAAAAGCCCCACCATCCGGCAGGGCTCTTCGCGTCATTCGCATTCCACCCCTCTCCTTGGGAGAGGGGCCGGGGGTGAGGGCCTACGGCCCCGGCGGCACCGGCACCTCCTCCTTCACCGATCCGCTGTTCACCACGATCCGCGCATCGAAGTACTCCTGGTGGAACACCGGATCACTGTCCTTGAACTCGCTCATCAGCTTATCCATCCGGTTCGTCAGGATCGTCGTCCCCTCGCGGATCAACGTCTCTATACGTTCCGTCGCCCCCTTCCGCACCGTGATCGCCACGCGCGGCGCGCTGATCACCAGCTCGTACGCGTCAATGAAGCCTTGTAGGTCCGTCAGGTCCAGCGGTAGGATCCCGTAAGGCGCCAAACTCGCGATCACCGCGTTCGCTTCCGTGTGGATCCCTTGGCACTTCTGCCCGACAATAGAGTCGCGCGGGGCGATCAGGTCGCTGTAGCTCACATCCATCTTCTCGCGCAACACCGTATCGCCCACGTCCTCAGCATACGCGAACACTTGATTCGCCACGGAGTGCGCCTTCCGCACCATCGTCTCCTTCTTCTTGCCCTTGTCCATCGCGTAGCCATCCAGCTCCGTGCTCTGCGTCTCGATCTCGTCCTCGATCGCTTTGATCTTGGCCTTGAACGCAGCAACCGCGGTAGCGAACGGAACCAGTGGCGTCCACACCGCAACGTATACGTCGCACGTGGTATCCACCACACGGAACATTGAATAACGGTCCTCCATATCTTTTCTCATTGGGGTAGGGGGGATTGGTTACCGGCGCCTCCGCCGGGTCGTCGCACAAGCGCGCCGACACACACCAAATAACCGCCGCCACCGCGCCTATCCGAACCATCTATTCATACTCCCGCGCCTTCTCACCGCAGCCGGTCATCGCGAACCGCGAGGAACGAAGCGGGAAGCGATCTCGCCACCGGGGGCGCCCTTGCGCCCCCACCCTGATCTTTCGGACAACCCACCGCTCATTTCGGACACAAGTGGCTTCACTTTGGGCACAACATCCTGCATGTTGGGCACTACGATCGATCTTTTGGACAACCCGACTGATCTTTTTGGCATTACGCGTTCCAGGTTGCAGGAAACCACTGAACTTTTGGTTCAAGACCCTTTCAAATGCGCACCTACTTCTGATAATTTGGTACCGGTCTTTGATCTTTTCGCACCAAACCGCAGCACCATGATCACTCTGGACCTTCATCGCCTCTGCGAGATCAAGGGCATCACCCATCCGCACGCGTTTCTCACCGCCAAAGGCATCTCGCACCGCACCGCCACCACCATGCTCAATGGCAAGGGAAAGGGGCTTCGCTTCGCCCACCTTGAAAAGCTATGCCGCATCTACCACTGCATGCCCCACGAGCTTTTCAACTACAAACCCGCCGGTCGCGGCATCGACCCATCCAATGATGTCCTCTCGCCGCTCCGCAAAGCACCACTGAAGACCCAAGGCCTCAACAGCCTTATTGCCTCATTACCTCCCGACGAGATCATCCATCTGTCCGAGGAGATCCAAGCCCGCTACCACAAACCTTCAGAACCCACCGAGGACCTTCAACCCAAGGACCCATAGCCCACCTGACCCACCAAGGAGCCGGAGCCTTTCGCGATCGTCACAGCAGGGCATTCCCCCCTCTCCTTCGGAGAGGGGCCGGGGGTGAGGCCACCCCACCAGCCATTCCTCCCCTCTGTCATTGCGAGCGAAGCGAAGCAACCGAAGAGGGGCCGGGGGTGAGGCCGAACAAGAACACCCGGCCATCTCTGACCGGGTGTTCATTAAGTCGTTGTTCGTTCAACCCAAGTACGCCTTCAGCACCGCACTACGGCTGGCGTGCTTGATCCGGCGGATCGCCTTCTCCTTGATCTGCCGCACACGTTCGCGCGTCAGGTCGAACTTCTGGCCGATCTCCTCCAGCGTATGCGGCTGGTTGCCAGCAAGGCCGAAGTAGAAGCGGATCACATCGGCCTCGCGACCGGCGAGGATCGCGAGCGAGCGCTCGATCTCCACGCGCAGGCTGTCGGTCATCAAGCTGTCCAGCGGACTGGGCGTTTCGGGATTGTGCATCACATCCATCATGGTGCCGCTGTCGTCGCCTTCGCGAAGCGGGGCATCCATGCTGAGGTGTCGGCCGGTGTTGTTCAGGCTGGTCTTCACCTCCTCCAAGGTCATTTCTAGCAACTCGGCCAGTTCATGCGCCGTGGGCGGACGTTCGTGTTCCTGTTCCAAGCGCGCGAACGCCTTGTTGATCTTGTTGATGGAGCCGATCTTGTTCAAGGGCAGGCGCACGATTCGCGCTTGCTCGGCCAAGCTCTGCAGGATCTGCTGACGGATCCACCACACGGCGTAGCTGATGAATTTGAACCCGCGCGTCTCGTCGAAGCGACCGGCGGCCTTGATCAAGCCGAGGTTGCCCTCGCTGATCAGGTCGGGCAGGGTGAGGCCTTGGCCTTGGTACTGCTTCGCCACCGACACCACGAAACGCAGGTTGGCGGTACACAGCGATTCCAACGCGGCGGTATCGCCTTGCTTGATGCGGCGCGCCAGTTCCACCTCCTCCGCAGCGGTGATCAACTTCACTTTCCCGATCTCCTGGAGGTACTTGTCCAGGGAAGGGGTGTCCCTATTCGTCACTTGTTTGACGATCTTCAGCTGACGCATCCTAGCCATAAGCGCTTGTTCTATTGAGTTGGTGGCGTTGAACGCGGCCAAGGCGGTCTTGGTTACCGCTTCTGAAGGACCGGTCCGCTTGGAACCCGAAGCGGTCGGTAAGGGCATATACGAGAGGAAGCCCGTCACGAATCGCTGAGTTGGATCGAAGAAAGGCAGCTCATCCACAGATGACACAGATGAACACAGATGAATGCAAGCGGCGGATGGGCCATCTGTGCTCATCTGTGTCATCTGTGGATCATGCATTCGGCGGTCTGCGGTTGTGGGTTGAAATGAAGAAAGCCACCCCGAAGGATGGCTTTCCGTATGGCTTGGTTAAGCTCAGTTATGGCTGGGCTCGCCACCACCGTCATCCCGACGGGGTGCGTCATCTCGGCGCGGACGGTCGTCCCGGCGGGGGCGGTCACCGCGGTAAGGGCGATCCCCTCCGCGACCACCTTCCATGGCAGGCTCGCGGTCCACGTAGCCTTCCGGCTTCGGCAGTAGGGCACGACGGCTCAGCTTCAGCTTGCCGCTGCGCGGATCCTTGCCCACCACTTGGAACTCCACGATCTCGCCTTCCTTCAGGATGTCCTCCACACGCTCCACGCGCTTCCAATCGAGCTCGCTCACGTGCAGCAGGCCGTCCACACCGGGCATCACTTCCACGAAGGCGCCGTACGGCATGATGGTCTTCACCTTGCCTTTGTAGTTCGTGCCTACTTCGGCTTGCGGCGGGTTGGCGATCGCGTTCACACGGGCGAGGGCGGCATCGATGCTCGCCTTGTTCTCGCTCATGATCTCCACGTGGCCCATGCCATCCACCTCGTCGATGCTGATGTGCGCGCCGGTCTCGGCCTGGATCTCCTGGATCACGCGGCCACCAGGTCCGATCACGGCACCGATGCTCTCTTTCGGGATGGTGATGGTGATGATGCGCGGTGCGTGGTCCTTGTAGTCGGCACGCGGCGCGTCCATCGTCTTCAGCATTTCACCGAGGATGTGCATGCGGCCCTGGCGTGCTTGCTCCAAGGCTTGCGCGAGCACTTCGTAGGGAAGGCCGTCCACTTTCATGTCCATCTGGGTGGCGGTGATGCCTTTCGCGGTTCCACAGATCTTGAAGTCCATGTCGCCGAGGAAGTCCTCGTCGCCCAGGATATCGCTGAGGATCGCGTGGCGCTTGCCGTCGCTGATCATGCCCATGGCGATGCCGCTCACAGGAGCAGTGATCTGCACACCGCCGTCCATCAATGCGAGCGTTCCGCTGCACACGGTGGCCATTGAGCTGCTACCGTTGCTCTCGAGGATATCGCAGTTCAGGCGGATGGTGTACGGGTTGCCGGGTGCTGGTGGGATCACCGGCTTCAATGCGCGCCAGGCCAGGTTGCCGTGGCCCACTTCCCGACGACCGGGTCCGCGGATCGGCTTCACCTCACCGGTGCTGAAGCTTGGGAAGTTGTAGTGGAGCATGAAGCTCTCGCTGCTCTTCTTCGTCGCGCGGTCGATGGTCTGCTCGTCCATGCTGCTGCCCAAGGTGAGCAGGTTGATCGCTTGCGTCTCACCACGGGTGAAGACAGCGCTGCCGTGCGTGCCGGGCAACACGTCCACTTCGCTCCAGATCGGGCGGATCTGATCGGTCTTGCGACCGTCCAGGCGCTTGCCGTGGCTGAGGCATACTTCGCGGACCGCCTTCTTCTGGGTCTTCTTGAAGAAGCGGCCGAGCATGGCCTTGTCGGTCTTCTCCTCATCGCTCAGCGTGGCAAGGCACTCGTCCTTGATCGCGCTGAACTTCTCCATACGCGCCTCCTTGGCGCTGGGCTCCATGGCGAAGTCGTAGTACTTCTGGTAGCAGGAGTCGTGGATCTTCTGGCCGATGGCCGCGTCGTTGTTCTCGTGGTTGTACGTTCGCTTGGTCTGGCTCTTGGGCACCATGGCGCTCAATTCCTCCATGGCCACGCAATGCTTCTGGATGGCGGCGTGCGCGAGCTTGATCGCTTCGATCATGTCGGCTTCCTGCACTTCCTTCATCTCGCCTTCCACCATGAGGATGTCGCTCTTGGTGCCGGCCACGATCAGGTCCATGTCAGCCCCTACGATCTCATCGTTGGTGGGGTTGATGATCATCTTGCCATTGATGCGTGCCACGCGCACTTCGCTCACCGGACCTCCGAAAGGGATGTCGCTCACGGCCAGGGCAGCGGAAGCGGCTAGGCAGGCGATGGCGTCGGAAGGGTTCTGTTTGTCGGCGCTCATCAGCGAAATGATGACCTGAGTGTCACCATGGAAATCGTCCGGGAAGAGGGGACGCAGGGCGCGGTCCACCAATCGGCTGGTGAGCACTTCGTGATCGCTCGGGCGCGCCTCACGCTTGAAGAAGCCTCCGGGGAAACGGCCGGCGGCGCTGAATTTCTCGCGGTACTCCACCTGCAATGGCAGGAAGTCGATGCCCTCGCGGGCTTCCTTGGTCGCTACCACGGTAGCGAGGAGGATGGTGTCGCCGATGCGCACCGTAACGGCGCCGTCGGCTTGCTTGGCCAACACACCGGTCTCGATGGTGATGGCTTTGCCATCGCCCAGGTCGATGGTCTTGGTAATTCCTTGTGGTCTCATGTTCTTCTTTCTTGTTTTTCCTCTTTACAACATATTCCGGCTTGTCATTCCGGCCAACGAGCCGGAATCTCGTTCACCGGGGCGGGCCCTTGGGCCCTTGTATGAAAAAGGGCGATCGTGCTATCACGATCGCCCCCTTAATTCGATCAGGATGTGCTATGGTGCTGCCGACGTGCGGCGGTACCCATTGGCTTACTTCCGTAGGCCGAGCTTGGCGATGATCGCCCGGTAACGCTCGATCTCGTGTGTCTTCAAATAGTTGAGCAATTGCTTCCGCTTACCCACGAGGTCCGTCAGCGCCTTCTCGGTGCCGTGGTCCTTCTTGTTCAGCTTCATATGCTCGGTGAGGTGGTTGACCCGCGCGGTGAAGAGCGCGATCTGGCTTTCGGCCCCGCCGGTATTGGTAGCAACACCACCGTGCTCGGTGAAAATGGACTGTTTGGCTTCGTTCGTCAGGTACATGGTCGTTCGTAACAGGCGGCAAATATAGACTTTCCCGGTGTACGGGAACCTAGTGCGCCACGGCCCTGCCAGATCAGCCCCGGAACTGGGCGAAAAGCTTGGAGAGCGTGGACTTCAGGTCCTTGCGCTCCACGATCTTGTCCAGGAAGCCGTGCTCCAGCACGAATTCGCTGGTCTGGAAGCCCTCCGGCAGGTCCCGGCCGATGGTCTCCTTCACCACACGCGGTCCAGCGAAGGCGATGAGGGCCTTGGGTTCGGCGATGTTCAGATCGCCGAGCATAGCGAAGCTGGCGGTGACGCCCCCGGTGGTGGGGTCGGTGAGGATGCTGATGTAGGGCAATTTCTTCCGGGCCAGTTGCGTGAGTTTGGCGCTGGTCTTGGCCATCTGCATCAACGAATAACCAGCTTCCATCATGCGGGCACCGCCGCTCTTGCTGATGATGATCAAGGGGCATTTCCGCCGGATGGCCTGGTCGATGGCCATGGCGATCTTCTCGCCGACCACGCTGCCCATGCTGCCGCCGATGAAGCGAAAATCCATGCATGCGATCACGACCATGTGCTTGTCCAGCTTGCCTTCGGCCGCGCGCAGGGCATCGTTCAGCCCGGATTCCTTGCGGGTCATGTTCAAGCGGTCGGCATACTTCTTCGTGTCCTCGAAGACGAGCGGGTCACCCGCGATGAGGTCCGCACCGATCTCGGTGAACTTGTGGTCGTCGAAGAGCAGCGCGAAGTATTCCTCACTGCCGATCTTCTCGTGGTATTGGCACTTGTTGCAGACCCAGAGGCTGTTCTCATGATCCTCCGAGGTCATGATCTCATCGCAACTCGGGCACTTGTACCAGAGCCCTTCCGGGGTCTCCTTCTTCTCCTCGGTGGAGGTGGTGATGCCTTCCTTGGTGCGTGTGAACCAACCCATGGGAGCAAAGATGGAAGGTGAAAGCTGAAAGAGGAAAAGTGAAAGCTGAAAGCGGGGGCTGATCCGTTTCAGCCTTCAGTTTTCCTTTTTCAAGTTTTCTTCAAGCAATGGTGATCTTCTTGTCCAGATAAACGTCCTGGATCGCGTTCAGCAGAGCGATGCCTTCGTTCATCGGACGCTGGAATGCTTTACGTCCACTGATCAGGCCCTGGCCACCGGCCCGCTTGTTGATCACGGCGGTCTTTACGGCCTCGGCCATGTCACTTGCTCCGCTGCTGGCGCCGCCGCTGTTGATGAGGCCGATGCGGCCCATGTAGCAGTTGGCCACTTGGTAACGGCAGAGGTCGATCGGGTGGTCGCTGCTCAGTTCGCTGTACACTTTCGGATGGGTCTTGCCATAACCCTTCAGCGCATTGTAGCCGCCGTTGGTCTCCGGCAATTTCTGTTTGATGATGTCCGCTTGGATGGTCACACCCAAGTGATTCGCTTGTCCGGTGAGGTCGGCCGCAGTGTGGTAATCCTTGCCATCCACCTTGAAGCCCGGGCTGCGCAAGTAGCACCAGAGGATGGTGGCCATGCCCAACTCATGCGCATGCTGGAAGGCGTTCGCGATCTCGGTGATCTGGCGCGTGCTCTCATCGCTGCCGAAGTAGATGGTCGCACCCACGGCCACCGCACCCATGTCCCACGCGCTTTCCACCGTGCCGAAGAGCACTTGGTCGAACTTATTGGGATTGGTCATCAACTCGTTGTGGTTGATCTTCACGATGTACGGGATCTTGTGCGCGTACTTCCGTGCACTCGCCGCCAACACGCCATACGTGGAGGCCACCGCATTGCAACCTCCTTCATGCGCGAGCTTCACGATGTTCTCCGGATCGAAGTAGGCCGGGTTGGGTGCGAAGCTGGCACCCGCACTGTGCTCGATGCCTTGATCCACGGGTAGGATGCTCACATAGCCGGAATTCGCGAGGCGGCCATTGCCATACAGGGCCTGCATGCTGCGCATCACTTGCGGGCTGCGGTTGCTCTGTGCGAAGCTGCGGTCCACGAAATCGGGGCCGGGCAGGTGCAATTGCGTCTTGTTGATGGTCTTGCATTCGTGGCTCAGCAGGTTGCTGGCCTCGGCTCCAAGGAGTTCCTCGATCTTCCCGGTCTTCAGGGTTTCCATGTCTTCTTTTCTGGGCGCCAAATGTAGGGACATGGGCAGTAGGCAGTATGCAGTAGGCAGTAGGCAGTAGGCGGTCGGCCAGATGCGGCGTACTGCCTACTGCTTACTGTTTACTGCCGACTACGTTCAGAATGGATACCCGATCCCCAGATTGAAGTTCAACTCCGGCTTGTAGTGAAGCGTGGTGCTCTGCAATTCGGCCAAGCGCGCTTCGTATTCATCCTTCGGTTGGAAGAGCCAACGCTCGCCAGCGGGTAGCGATGGATCCTTGGTCTGAAGGCCGAGATCGAAGCGGACGATGAAGAAATCGAAGTTCAACCGTACTCCGGCGCCGGTGCCGACCGCCAACTCGCTCACGAAATCAGTGGTGAATTGGCCCCCCGGCTTTCGTGGGTCGTCCTTCAGGTTCCATATGTTGCCCACATCCACGAAGAGCGCACCTTCCACGACCCCGATCAGATCGAAGCGGTATTCCGCATTTCCCTCCAGGCGCATTTCACCGATCCGATCGAAGGCGACCAATGGTGAACTATAGGATCCCGGACCGATCGAGCGCGCACGCCATGCGCGCAAGCCGTTCGCACCGCCCACGAAGAAGCTCGTCTCGAAGGGTAGCACACCGAGGTTTCCGTAAGGAAGGCCCGCACCACCAGCCAGACGGAAGGCCAAACTGCTCTTCTCGTGCAAAGTGTGCCGCCATCGGAGGTCGGCGTCCAGTTTGACGAATTCCGCGTAGCGAACACCGAGCAGCGTATGGAAGCTGTTGCCGGCGGTGTCCGTGGTGATCGGCGCATGGAAAAGTTCATTGATGCCACGCAGGGCCGTCCCGGCAAGTTCGAATGCTCCACGGACATAGAAGGAGTTGATGCGATCCTCCCCTTCAGGGGTGGCGTGGGTCACCACGAATCGCCCGAGTCCCACACCGACGATCATGTGGTTCGTGTAGCTGTCGCGAAGGACCGGATCATTGGCCACGACCAGATAATCACGGAACGCACTCGAAAGCCTTGGTATGCGGATGCTGTTCAATTCGAACGGGTAATACGCCATCACAGTGGACCGGGAATCGTTCCATTGCAGACCCAGGGATACCTTATTGAGGGATCGTGTGTAGTCCGGGCGTTGCTGGTAGTTGTACAATGAAGTGATGAAGAACTTGCCACCTCCAGCGCGGTTCGATCCGATGCTTGATGGGAAGGAGATCGTGACCTCCGGCCCGATGCTGATGGTGTTGAAGACGGATCCGGTACCGACACCGACCGTGGTTGCATCATTGCCGCCGGTGATCTTCTGTTGCGCCTCCAAGCCGACACCGATCTGGCCTTGTATGGATCCCAGCGTGCGGAACAGGTTCCGGTGACGATACCCTATCGTGATCGTGGTGCCCAATGCGCCGCCCCGGTTGGTGGTGAAGCCTTCAAGTGAAAGGCTCTGCTGCCTCCCCGGCAATAGCGAGATATGCGCGTTCGCCTTCCTGGAACCAAAGGTGCCCGTGGTATCGTACGTGATGTCCACGCGGTCGAATACGCTCAATCCGGTCAATCGGCGGTAGGTGCGGGTGGCATTGCTCTGGCGGAAGGATTCGTTGGGATGAAGGAAGACCGCGTGCAACAATGCTTTCGGTTTGTACGGCAGGCGTTCCTGGAATCGGAAGCGGTAACCAGCCTCGTCCAACGTGTCCGCAGGAACCGGGATCGCACCACGCACCTGCCGAGTCGTTGAAATGAACACCTTGTCGATGATGTACTCCGATCCTTCAGGGGTTCCCGTAAGACCACGGTGTTCCTTGGCCAAGGGGCGCTCCATGCGCAGGTCGAGGTCCACTTGATGACCGCCGACGGTGGTGTCGGCGATATACTGGATCAACTCGCGGGTGAAGTACAGGTACCCTTCGTTGCGCAACTCATTCGCTATGCGGGTGCGTTCCTGGTCCAGGACATCGTCATCGAAACGATCACCCGTCCTCAGGAGCGTTGCCTCGGCCCGCCGCTGCACCAGGTCACGTATGGCCGGGTCATCCACGGTAAAGCGCACGGTCCGGATGGTGTACGCCGGCCCGGGTGTGATCGTGTAGGTCACATTCGCTTTCGGTCGGTGAAGCCGCCCTTGGTACCAGGCGTGTTGAATGAATTCGACGGTATCCCTGACCTTGGCTTGGAACCAACCCTCCCGGGTCATGTACAAACGCAACTGGTCGGCGCTTCGCGCGGTGAGGTTGCTGTCCAGGATCACCGGCGCTTCGCCCACGGTCTCGCGGAGCCATTCCGCGCGCGATGGTCGGTAGGGTTTCGGATCCTTGCCCTTCGCCACTCGTTTTTCGTTCCGCCGGTCCACCAGGGCATCCTTCTTCGCGCGCCATTCCGGGATCCTTTGCGGATCGGGCAGGTTGTACATGTGCAGGTAGAAGGGAACGCCCAGTACGCGCCGGTTCGGCTTCTGTTTCAGGATCGCTTCCAATTCCGCTTTGTTGGCGCCCTTGGCTTCAAGATGCACGGAATTCGCCTTCAGCAAGTATTGGCCATCGGCCACGCGCCGGGTGGGATCGCATCCCGCCAGCAGCAGCAGCGCTGCCACACCCGCTGTGATATGCGTTCGGTTGATCCCCAAGGAGCGGATGGAGCTGCCTATTTTGGGCGTCGTTCGCCGTGCGTTGCGATCGAGCACGGCCAAATATATCCGACCCTTGAGCATCAAGTCCGTAATCGCATCGGTGCGCGCCTTACACCAAAGGAAGTACCGGGATCAGGAAGGAGCGTTCCTGGTGCAGGGTCCGAAGCTGGTGGAGGAGTTGCTCACCACCGATCTCATCATTCGTGAGATCCACGCCACGGAAGAGGCTGCGCAACGATCGAATGATGCACGCACGCAGGTGTGGCCGGATCATGTGTTGGAGCGAATGGGCACGTTGGAGAGCGGCAACCAGGTGATCGCGGTGGTGGAGCGACCGAAGGTCGGCGTGATCGATCGCCTTGAGGCCGATGAACTCGTGATCGCGTTGGACGGGGTCGCCGATCCGGGCAACTTGGGTACGATCCTTCGCATCGCGGATTGGTTCGGCGTGAAGCGGATCGTGTGCAGCGCGGATACGGTGGATGAATTCAACCCGAAGTGCGTGCAGGCCAGCATGGGTTCCATCCTTCGCGTTGCGGTGCATCGCGGTGATCTTCCGAAGGAGTTGGATCGGTTGCGTGCGGAAGGTGCGCGCCTTGACCTGGCATCGATGGAAGGGGAGAGCGTCTTCCATGTTCCGTTGCCGCGCCCAGCGATCTTGATACTAGGAAGTGAATCGCATGGCCCTTCAGATGCCGTGCGTGCGTTGAAGCCTCGGATGATCTCTGTCCCGCGACGCGGAGCGGCGGAATCGTTGAACGTGGCGATGGCCGCCTCGGCCTTATGCATGGAGTACAGCCGACGGTCGGATTAGGACGCGGTGATCCGTATCGCGGCGGCCACGCGCTCGCCATCCATGGCCGCGCTCACGATCCCGCCTGCATAGCCAGCGCCTTCTCCGCAGGGATATAGTCCTTCCACTTCCACATGTTGCAATGTGTCGCGATCCCGCGGGATACGCACCGGTGAACTCGTTCGACTTTCCACAGCGACCACCACCGCTTCATTGGTCCGGTAGCCGCGCATCTTCTGTCCGAAAGCGATGAAGCCTTCGCGCAGGCGGGAAGCGATCTCCACCGGAAGCAATTCATCCAATCGATAAGGGACGATGCCCGGCAAGTAGCTGCAATCAGGTAGATCCATGGACATGCGACCCATGATGAAATCATCCAATCGCTGGGCGGGAGCACTTTGGCGCTGACCGCCGGCCATCCACGCGGCGTGTTCCACCTCGCGTTGGTAGTTCATGCCAGCTAGTGGATCCAGCGGATCGAAAGGCGCGTGGTGCATTCCTCCCCTCTCCTCGGGAGAGGGGCCGGGGGTGAGGCTCACCACGATCCCCGAATTCGCGAACGGGTTGTTGCGCTTGCTCGGGCTCCACCCATTGGTCACCACCTCATCCGGTGAGGTCGCGCATGGTGCAATGATCCCGCCCGGACACATGCAGAAGGAATACACCCCAAGCCCTTCCACTTGCTGCACGAGGCTGTAGCTCGCTGGGGGTAACAATGGATCACGCACCGCACAATGGTATTGCGCGTGATCGATGATCGCTTGCGGATGCTCCACGCGCACGCCGATCGCAAAGTCCTTACGCTCGATGCGGATACCCTTCGCATGGAGCAAGCGATAGATATCACGCGCGCCATGTCCGGTGGCGAGCACCACCGCATCCGAACGCATGATCGATCCATCCGCCAATTCCACACCGCGCATGCGTTGTTGCTCGATGAGAAGATCGGTCACACGGCTGTTGAAGCGCACTTCACCACCTGCGTGCTCGATCGCTTCGCGCATGGCGATGATGATCCCCGGCAATTTGTTCGTGCCGATGTGCGGGTGCGCATCCACGAGGATGTCCGGTGATGCGCCGAAGGCCACGAGCGTGCGCAGCACGCCTTCCACATCGCCGCGCTTGTGACTGCGCGTGTACAGTTTTCCATCGCTGTATGTACCCGCGCCACCTTCGCCGAAGCAGTAGTTGCTATCGGGGTCCACGATGTGCTCCTTGTTGATGGTCGCGAGATCACGTCGACGGGAGCGCACATCCTTACCGCGTTCCAATACGATCGGACGCAAGCCGCGTTGGATCACACGAAGTGCACAGAACAGCCCTGCCGGACCAGCCCCGACGATGAGCACCACCGGCGCATCACGCACATTCCTCAGCGACGGTGGAGTGATCGGGTCCTCGGGCAACACTTCGGTCGCTACCAGCACACGCAAGCGAATGCGTGGTGAACGACTGCGTGCGTCAATGGAGCGTTTGAGGATGCGCGAGGTGTTCGCTGATCCGGGTGGTATCCCGGCTTCCTCCTCAGCCGCTTGCCGGACCAGGACCGGATCGGCGGCCTCCACCGGGGACAACACGATGTCCACCGTGCGTTCCATGGATCAGCCCTCGAAGGTGAACGTGAGGATGTAGGTCTTGGACCGGATACTCTCGATCGGGTTGCTGAAACGCGTGGCATCGTCGATGATCAGGTTGGGGATCCCGAAGCTTCCCTTCAATTCGATCCCGAACTTGAAGTAGGGGAGGAACATGTCCACCCCACCACCGATCTCCGCGCCGTAATCGTACTTCGCCAGCTTCACCACGATATCGTCATCCAGCGCATTGTTCACGTCCTTCTGGCTGGCCATGTCGATGCCGAATTTTCCGCCACCGATCACGTACACCGCGAAGTTGTTGATGCGATCGCTACGCAACTTCAAAAGGACCGGGAACTCCAGGTAGGTGCTCTCGATCGGCTTCTGGAAAAAGACCGAACGCCCATCGCTGCGCCGGAATTCATACTGCAGGATGCGTTCCTGGAAGGACAGCGTGGGCAGGAAGCGCAAGCTCCAGTTCTTGTTCATGTTCAACGAAGCCACAATGCCCAGGTTGAACCCGGGTTGCCGTTGGTGATCGAGGACGAGCAGCGAATCGGTGAACGGAACGCCGGACTTCAACTTCACGAAGAAGTCGCTGGTGTTGTAGCTCAGCAGGAAACCGAAGTGGAACCGGTGCAGGTCGAAGTTGGGGAGGTTCTCCATCTTCACGCGACCACCGCTTTGCGCTTGCGCGCCAATGCCGAGGGCTATGAACAGGGCGACCGCTAGGGAACGGGAAAAGGCTTTCATCGGAACGGCAACGAAAGTAGGGAGCGATCGTTGTGTGGAACGGTGATCGTTCCGATCACAATGGAAAGTGTCACGGTCCGAACCGGTCACTTCCACGCGGAACAGAGCGTTGCTATCACTTCCGTGAGCGGATCGCCCTTGGCTTCAAGGATGTGCGCGCAGGCATCACGATCAGTTTCTGTCACAGCGTGAACCCCTTCACCACCCCACCTTCCACCAGGTACACCGTGTTCGTGAAACCGTCCACCTCATACAACGGTGTTTTGTCCGTACCCAAGGGGATCGTACCCGCCACGCTGCCATCGGTCTTGTTCAAGGCGTGCAGCGCGTAGGTGTTCTTGCCCGCTTCGCTCAGTAGGTAGTGTATCGCGTTGGTGCTCGCCGATGCCTTGAAGCGCGCGCTGGCTTCCTTCAGGAATCGTCCGGTGGCGCCCATGGCTGCTTTGGAACCCTCCGCATAGACATCGCTCACTGCGCCGGTGAGGTCCTTCGCCAACTTGCTGTTGGCGTCTTTCACTTGAATGCTCTGGCTCGCCGCGCCGAACGCCGCGCTGGTGTACCCGAAGGCAGCGGTGTAGTAAGCTGCACGCACTGCACTCGCATACTTCAGTGCGCGCACCAATCCGCTTTCGCGTGGGGCCGGATAGTACTTCCGGTACTTCTCGGCGCCGTCCGTTCCCAGCAGCGCCAGATTCTGGTCGGAACTGATCACCAGGCCTTGCTCGGTGTATTCCATGGCGGTGGGTTTTTCCTTGCCTTCGAACGCCAATGGAACGGAGGAGACCGCGCTGGCGGCACCACCGCTTGTGGCCACCGCGTACAGCAGCCCGTCCTTGGTGTTGAATACGTAGATCCTTCCGCCGCCTTCGCACACCAAGCCCGCACCACCTTGCAATGGCTTGGCCAAGCGCGAGAGACCCGTGCCGAGATCGATGACCTCCACTTCCTCTGCCGTGGCCACGAGCACATCACCGCCGAGCAAGGTCAGACTGCGCACCACGCCATCCAGCTTCACGGGTTTCTTCCACAACTCAGTTCCCGTGGCGTCCACCAACGTCACTACGCCGTCATCGCCACCGCTGGTGAGGAGCGTGCGATCACCCATCTCCACAGCACCGGCCAGGATCCCTTTCACATTGATGCCCTTGCCGTTCTTCCCCCAGATGCCCGCGCCTGTGCGATAGTCCAAGAGGTCGATGCTCTTGCGGTCACCGGCGCCCACCAGAAGGCCGGTCTTCAAGGGCACGATGGCCCCGAGCTTCTGGTTCATCTCCAAGGGTGCCGCCCAGGCGTATGAACCATCGCTCACGTTGAACGCATTCACGAAGGTCTTGTAGGTGACGGTCACCGTTTTCTTGCCCTGGCTGTCGGTGCTCTCCTTTTTGTGTTCACTCTGAAGGCCCATGAAGCAGAGGTCGGGTGCGTACGGCGTGGTGGCGAACACACCATACACATCCGGCAGGTTCAGGTTGGCGCCGCCACGGTCCAACATCGTCATAAGACCTGCTGCACTGGCGAACTTCGGGTCAGGACATTTCTTCCAGAGTTCCTCGCCCGTGTTCGCATCCAATTTGTACACGAAGAAGAGCGTGCTGAGCAGGATGGCATCAAGCCCCGCGCTGCTGCATGAGGTGAGTTTGCTGAAAGCCTCCTCCTTGGTGAAGCGCACCTTACCGGTGCCCATATCGATGCAGGCCATCACTGCTTTCTTATCCGGGCGTTGCCCGGTGAGCACGATGGCGTTGTTGGCGTAGAGGAAGTATTGGCTGGCGATGCGCATGATCCCGGCCTCGCGACTATTGAAGACCACATTGCCCGCGAAAGGTTCCAGGATGATGAGGTCCTCGGCAGCACCTGCGGGCACCAGCGTGACGAAGGGGGAGTTGGCCACCTCCTGGTAGCCGCCCTCCGGCGCGTTGGCCAATTCCTTCACGGTCCAACTCACTGCGCCCGTGGATGGGTCGATGCCTTTGAGCCCTTCTGCGGTGCAGGCCAGAACCGCACCGGCGCTGGTGGTGCGCAACCAGTGTACAGCGCCGGTCTGCGCGGACCACGCCGGTTGCAGTTGCGCTTGGAGGTCGGTGGTGAAGAGAAAGGAAGTGGCGAGCAGGAGGGTCGATGTCCGGAGCATGGTGTGGGGGTTGGAGTGAGTGTCGCGGCGGTTTCAAGATACGTGCCAGCGAACGAGGGCCATGGTGCGCAAGCCGAAGGGTCGTGGTGATCCCGCTGATCCGTGGCAAAGCACCGTGCCGAACGAAGAAGGGGACGTCCGGCAATTGGGGCAGACCTATGATCAGAACCCTGCTCGCTGCGCTCGCGGGTTTCTTGTTCAGGGTCCTCGGATCGAGCATCGCTAGAATAGAGGATTGCCCGAGGACGGGCTATCCTCCATTGGGGTGGCCTATGATCAACACCCTGCTCGCTCCGCTCGCGGATTTCTTGTTCACACGTTCGCTAGAATAGAGGATTGCCCGAGGACGGGCTATCCTCCATTGGGGTGGCCTATGATCAGAACCCTGCTCGCTGCGCTCGCGGGTTTCTTGTTCGCGGTTCGCTAGAATAGAGGATTGCCCGAGGACGGGCTATCCTCCATTGGGGGAGGCCTATGATCAGAACCCTGCTCGCTGCGCTCGCGGGTTTCTTGTTCACACGTTCGCTAGAATAGAGGATTGCCCGAGGACGGGCTATCCTCCATTGGGGTGGCCTATGATCAACACCCTGCTCGCTCCGCTCGCGGGTTTCTTGTTCATGATCTTCGCTCAAGCTTCGCTTGGCTCGATCATGAACAAGAAACCCCTGCGACTTCGTCGCAAGGGTTTTGATCCTGTCGGGGTGAGAGGATTCGAACCTCCGACCTCGTCGTCCCGAACGACGCACGCTAACCGGGCTGCGCTACACCCCGAATGGTGGAACGAGGCGGCAAAGTAAAGGAAGGGAATGCAAATCTCCTCAAGCTTCGAAGGTGTATCCGATCCCCTTCACGGTGCGGATGCGATCGTCGCCGATCTTCTCGCGCAGTTTGCGGATGTGTACATCGATGGTGCGATCGCCCACGAAGAGGTCGTTGCCCCAGACCTGGCCATAGATCTCGTCCCGCTTGAAGACCTTGCCCGGCTTGCTCATCAGGAGTACCAACAGTTCGAATTCCTTCTTCGGAAGATGCATTTCCACTTCGCCCACCGTCACCATTACACGTTCCAGATCCACGCGCACGCCATTGGCCTCCAGGTTCGGGCCATCGGGGCGGTCGGTGCCGCTCCGCTTCAACAGGGCCTTCACCTTGCTGATGAAGACTTTCGGGCGCACGGGCTTGGTGATGTAATCGTCGGCACCCGCATCGAAGCCGGCGATCTGGGAGTAGTCCTCGCTGCGCGCGGTGAGGAAGGTGATCAAGGTTCGCTTGAACTCCGGCATCTGCCGCAAGAGGTTGCACACCTCCACGCCGTCCATGCCCGGCATCATGATGTCCAGAACGATGAGGTCGGGGCGTTCGGCCTTGGCGATCTTGATGCCTTCACGGCCATTCAACGCGGTATGCACCACGTATCCCTCGCGTTCCAGATTGTACTTGAGAAGCTCAAGGATATCCGGCTCATCGTCCACCAAGAGGACCTTCTGCGCTAGTGTTCCGATCACGGGTTCGTGCGTTGGCGCTGCAAAGGTCACGGGGCATGTCGGGTATCAGGTTAACCCGTGGTCAAATGTAGGTTAAGCCCTTCCGCGACTTATTGCGGTCTGCTTCTAACTTCGTCGCCGCGCTGCGAGAATAGCTCAGTTGGTAGTCCGCCGGATGGCGGATCACAAGCTGAGGGATGAAAGAAGAAGCAAAGAAGAATGCGAGAATAGCTCAGTTGGTAGAGCATCAGCTTCCCAAGCTGAGGGTCGCGGGTTCGAATCCCGTTTCTCGCTCCAAGGCTCCATCGTGATCGATGGAGCCTTTCACTTTTCGGATCGCTTCCACAGTCCCTCGTTGATCGATCGTACGATCAAGTGCAGTAGGCATCGTTCGCGCGTGATAGGTTCGGCCCGCAATGGCAGGAAAACAGAAGGCGGGTGATCGTATCCGTGTGGCGGAATTGTTCGCTGGTGTCGGCGGTTTTCGTCTCGGATTGCAACGTGCATCCGGTCGCAAGTCGGGCTTCGAGATCGTCTTCAGCGATCAGTGGGAACCCGGGCGAAAGACCCAGCACGCCTCGAACGTGTACGTCGCACGCTTTGGTGCGAAAGGACATTTGAACGCCGACATCTCCATGGTGGATGTGAAGGATATCCCGGACCACGACATGCTCGTGGGCGGCTTCCCCTGCCAGGATTATTCGGTGGCCAGCACCTTGCGCAGTTCCAAAGGATTGGTCGGAAAGAAGGGTGTGCTGTGGTGGCAGATCCACCGGATCCTTCAGGACAAACAGAAGAAGCGGCCGAAGTATTTGTTCCTGGAGAATGTGGATCGCCTGCTCGGATCACCGGTCGGACAGCGCGGACGCGACCTCGCGGTGATGTTGCGCTCCTTGGATGAGTTGGGCTATGCCGTGGAGTGGCGCGTGATCAACGCGGCGGACTACGGTATGCCACAACGTCGCCGACGCGTGTTCATCCTTGGCTATCTGAAGGGAACCAGACCGTACGAAGCACTTCGTATCGATACGCCCATTGGTTGGATGACGAAGAACGGGACCATAGCGAAAGCCTTCCCGTGCATACCGCTCGATAAGGCCGCAGGCCACTTCAGCATCGCACGAAGTCTAGAGGATCTCTCAAAGAATTTCGGAGAGCAAAAGGGCGTGACACCGTTCAGGAACTGCGGGGTGATGATCGACGGTGTGGTGTTCACCATGAAGGTGGAGCCGAAAGGGGAAGGGGAGGTGGCGACCCTGCGCAGTGTGCTCCAAGAGGAAGCATCGGTTCCGGCATCGTTCCATATCACGCATGCGGACCTTCCGCAATGGAAGTACTTGAAAGGTGCCAAGCAGGAGCCGCGGACCAGTGCGGCGACCGGCCATCAGTACGCGTATGCCGAGGGAGCCATGACGTTCCCGGATGCGTTGGATCGGCCCTCCCGCACGATCATCACCGGTGAGGGCGGTCGTTCGCCGTCGCGGTTCAAACACATCATCCTCGTGAACGGCCGCTATCGTCGGCTCACGCCCCTTGAGTTGGAACGCCTCAACATGTTCCCGGATGGACATACCGAAGGAGCGAGCGACAACGCCCGTGCGTTCTTCATGGGCAATGCGCTGGTGGTGGGGGTGGTGGAGCGGATCGGAAAAGCCTTGCTGAAGGCCATTGCAACGAAGTGAGTTGTCAGGCCAATGGATCGTCGGCGACGACCGCTTCCGAACGAATGAACCATGAACCGGGAACGAACTTCGCACCGCAAGACCTCCTTACCGCTGATCCTGTTGGCCATGGGATCGGTGGCCTGCACCAACGCACCGGCCGGAACCACCGACGCACCACGACACACGGATATGGACACCACCTCTTCAACTGAACTGGACACGATCACACTGGGCGCCGGATGCTTCTGGTGTGTGGAAGCCGTGTTCACCGAACTGCGCGGTGTGATCTCCGTCACCTCCGGGTACATGGGCGGCCATGTAACGGATCCGAGCTATCGGGATGTGTGTGCCGGCAACACCGGTCATGCGGAAGTAGCCCGGATCGTGTACGATCCGAAGCTGCTCACGGTGGATGAACTGCTGGAGGTCTTCTGGCAGACGCACGATCCCACCACCTTGAACAGACAAGGCGCTGATGTCGGATCACAGTACCGCTCCGCGATCTTCTATCACACCGACGCCCAGCGCGCGACCGCCGAGGAATACAAGAAGAAGTTGGATGCGAGCGGCGCATACAACGCACCGATCACTACGGAGATCACCAAGGAAGAGGTGTTCTATCCGGCCGAGAATTATCACCAGGACTACTACGCGTTGAACGGCGAGCAGGGCTATTGCCAAATGGTGATCCGCCCGAAGCTGGACAAATTCCGGAAAGTGTTCGCGGACAAGCTCAAGCGGTGATCGTGAGCTTCATCACCGCGACATCCCGATCGCATCGCCACTTTCGCGGCGTATGAGGAAAGGCAACAAGCTCACGAGCATCCTCGGGTTCAAATGCCCGCATTGCCATGAGGGCGAGTTCTTCGTGGACCGCAACCCGTACCACCTTTCCACGGTGGGTGATGTGCTGGACCATTGCCCCGTTTGCAACCGCCGGTTCACACCGGAACCCGGTTTCTACTACGGTGGGATGTACGTGTCCTATGCACTCGCCGTGGCGCTTTTCGCGACCGTGTACATCGCCATGATCGTGTTCTTCCCGGATGCGCCGTTGTGGGCGGACGCCGCGACGGTGATCACCGCGCTGATCATTCTCTCACCTCTGATCTACGCGGTATCCAAGACCATTTGGGCGAACCTCTTCATGCACTACAAGGGACCGCATAGGACCGGCGAGGAATAGGCCGTGCCTATTGGCCCTCGGTAGCGGGATCCCCGTACGGGTCGTAGTAGTCGTTGATCGCGAAGACCACCTGGTCCGGGATCTTGTCCGAATGCGCGCCGACGTCCGAATAGCCCATCGCACCGACCATATCCATGATCTTCTCCGACGGGAGTCGTTGTGACAGGGGCGGCCCCTGCTGCATTTCGCGGTACTGCCATTCGATCATGAACAGCGGGCGTGGGAAGCGCAGTCCGTTCCGCATCAATTTGAAATAGTTCATGCGGTCCTTGATCAACGTGAAATGATGCACGATCAAGGCCATGTCCGCTTCCTCGGGCGCCAGGCCGGGGTCCCCGACGGGAACGGCCCGCACCATCAAGCGATCATCACCCAGACCCAACTCACGCTTGCGTGCATTGATCCCCTCCGCCTCTGCTTCATCGTTCACGATCGCGATCACATTCGCTCCGGCAGCGATGAGCTTGAAGGTGAAATAGCCATCCCCTGCGAAAAGGTCGGCCACGGTAACCCCGGTCAGGTCATCGCTCATCATCCCGATCAGTACTTCGGGCTTCATCGTGCGGTCGCGGTCATCCGCCGTGTTGGCGGAAGCGGGCGGCGCGGTAACGGTGCTGCCGGGATCGGTGTGCGTGCCGGGATCACCACCGGGTGATGAACACGAGAAGATGAGCAATGCGATCGGGAGTTGGAGGAGATGGCGCATGGTCTTCGGAGGATGGCGCCGAAATTAGGGGTCGGACCACGGCGATGTACATGACACGGCGGGGCCGGAGCACGATTACTTTCGCCCGCGATGGCCGGGATCGGAAAAGAACTCCAAAGCACGTTTCAAAGCGAACAGCAGAAGGCCATGCTGAACGTGCTGTTCACGGCGAACTGGTTCCGCACCATTCAGACGTCCTTCTTCAAACCCTTCGGGATCAGCATGCAGCAGTACAACATCCTGCGCATCCTCCGGGGATCGAAAGATCCCATGAAGATGCAAGGCGTGAAAGGCCGCATGATCGATCGCGCACCGAATGCCACGCGGCTCACTGACAAACTCATCACCAAAGGACTCGTGATCCGCGAACGGGGCAACACGGACAAGCGCGAGATCCTCGTGCGGATCAGCCCGAAGGGCATGGACCTGCTCGCGCGGATCGACACGGCGGATCATGGATCCGCGTTGTTCCCGGTGAAGCTCAACGATGCGGATGCCGGCACCCTCAACCGGATCCTGGACGGTTGGCGTGGGTGAGCCTCACGGCTTCTTCTCCCGTTCGATCGTGCGTTCCCACATCAATTCGCCTTTGGCGTTGAAGACACGAATGGTCATCACTCGTTCCTTCTTCTTGCCGCTGAAGGTGAGCATGGCGAAGTTGTGTTGCTCCACCACCGTCCCCGGGATCCGCAGCTCGTTCTGGTCGGTGGCCTTGTACGTGCCGCTGGTCAAGGAGGAAACGGTGAGGTCGTAGATCTTGCGGCCGTCGGCAAGGGGTAACACATCCAGTTCGGAAAAGTGCCGATCACCGGTGAGGAAGACCACGCCGCGAATGCCTTCCACCTCGATGCGGCGCAGCAGGTCCGCGCGCTCCTTCACAATGGTCGAGTAGTTCTCGTATTGCGGATCCGTGTTGAGCATCTGGCTTCCGATAGCCACGAGCTTGAAGGTGGCATCGCTGTACTTCAAGGCCTGGACCAGCCAATCCACTTGGGCGGTGCCGAGCATCGCGGGTTCCATGGTGCTCATGCTGCCCGGCACCCGGAAGGTGCGGTTGTCCATCAGGAAGAAGTCCACATCGGCATGGCTGAGCGCGGTGGTGGTGCCCGCCACACCCGGAACGCCGCACGTGGGATTCGGCCAGAACAGGTCGAACATCTCCCGCGCCAGTGCGCTGTTCACGAAGCTCGCATCGGCGTCGTTCGATCCGTAATCATGATCATCCCAGATGGCAATGTGCTGTGTGCCGCGCAGGAGCCGTTGCAGTTCGGGCGTGGAGCGCAAGTGGGTGTACCGATGCAGGAAGCCCGTGCGCGAACCCCAATCCGGTTCGCGCAGGTACATGTTGTCGCCGAGCCAGAGCATCATGTCCGGGCGCTTGTCGGCGATCGCGTCGAAGATGCCGTAGTCGGTGCCGTACGGTTCGCCCGGACGATCGTAGGCCGCTTCATTGATGTACGCGCAACTGCCCATGGCCACGGTGAATTCCGGGGGATCGCCCCTGAACTTCCAGAGGGTCTGGGTACGCACGGTGAGTGGCTGGCCCACATCCACCACGCGTCCGTTCACCACAGGACGGTATCCGTACGTGGTGGCCGGCAGGAGTTGGTCCAGCACGAAGTCCATCGCGTTCGCACGATCGTGCTCGCTGTCCTGCACCGGCGTGCGCATCACGCTATCCGGACGATCCAGCGGCCAATACTCCACCCGCGCGGAGCAGGGGCCTTGGCATTGCATCCAGATCGTCGCTTCGAAGAAATCGACGTGCCCGGCCATGGGGCCGTTGATGCCGACCTGCGCGGAAAGCGCGGAACCGAGCAGGAGCGAGGGGAGCAGATAGCGTCTCATGGGTCGAAGAGTGGAGCGGAAAGGTATCGGCTCTCCCGGCGATCGGACCGCACGCGCCTTTCGGACGCACTGGATGGGGAGTTTGATCCACAGATGACGCAGATCACACAGATGAATGCCAAGCTCAATGGACCAAGCCGTTCGTGAGCTAGGCGCCTGAGCCCTGTCCGTGTTCATCGGCATTCATGTGTGGATCCTGTTCCCCCGCGCCGTCAGGCGCCTCTTCCATTCCGTGGACGCCGTTCCCCCGATCCGGATAGCTTTGGCCGCGATGCAATTCAACCCGCTCCAAGCGTGGCTGGACATGAAGGCCCAGCTTCCCGTACTCGCTATTGAAGGCATCGGGATCACGTACATCTACCCCGTCTTCATCGCGCTCATCGTCATGGAGTATGTCAGCGCAAAACACCTCTATGATCGCGAGGAGACCATCGCGGGCTTCATCATCGGCATCGGCGCCACCATCATCCGCGTGATCACCAACGTCTTCGAGATCACCCTCTACATCTTCCTGTTCACGTGGGCCGCACCGTTCCGGGAACACTACCTCGGCTTCACCACGCTCGGCTTTGCCTGGTACATCTGGCTCATCTGCATCGTGGCGGATGACCACAACTTCTACTGGCACCACCGGCTGGCGCACAACATCCGCTTGCTGTGGGCCGCGCACCTTCCGCACCACAGCGGCAAGAAGTTCAACCTCTCCATCAGCATCCGCAACGGCTGGTTCATCACCTTCGTGAAACCGATCTACTGGCTGTGGATGCCCCTGCTGGGCTTCGAGC
>Ga0138256_10001033_pt1 | contig 29876 bp, 26 predicted proteins | sample KNB2016incub_MG_FD_105486 | JGI IMG/M metagenome (GOLD analysis project Ga0138256, IMG submission 105486) | Active sludge microbial communities from wastewater in Klosterneuburg, Austria - KNB2014incub_MG | ecosystem: Engineered > WWTP > Activated sludge > Unclassified | place: Austria... | reverse complement strand
GCCGTAAAGCTATAATCGTACTAACAGACGGCGTCGATTCCGCCGTACAAGCAACAGATCGGGCCCTGCTTGGGCCGATAGCAGAGTCGCAGGTGCCGACGGCAATTAAGCCTGAGGCGAGTGATATTTTGAATCGTGTTTTGAATCGCTCCGATTCTCAGGGCGTTACAATTTATCCGCTTGCCTTACCAACCGGCGACCCTGCCAGACTTGCCGATCCTACCCCGCGCCAGGTTGCGATGTTCCAGGCAGCGCGTTCCCGGCTTCAAATTGTCGCGAACCGGACGGGTGGCACACTGAACGCGATAAACCGGCTTGAGGAAATGGGTTTGTTGTATGCCCAGGTCGCCGCGGATTTACGGACTCTCTATACAATTGAATATCAGTCAACCAATGACAAACGGGACGGGAAATGGCGTTCGATTCGAATCGATGTCAAGCAACCCGACCTAATCCCGCGCACCCGACAGGGATACTTTGCACGACAGTAGCACTGTGACCGACCAACGCTTGACACCTACCGCAATGATTTGTAGTCTAACTATTCGCCTTTTGTGCACCCGTAGCTCAGCTGGATAGAGTACTTGACTACGAATCAAGGGGTCGCATGTTCGAATCATGCCGGGTGTACCAACCAATTTCAATCGCTGCCCACAAAACACCGAATGGTGCCGCCGAGGCAGCAATTGGCCCAGTGGTAAGCTAGCCGACTATATTAAAAATAAAATCAAGCAACGGACGAAATGTGGTAGTTTTTTACAAGCCAGGATCGGATTTCGCGTAAATGGCCAGGCCCTTCATATCCCGGACCAGTATATTTTTTCCTTCCTGGTCAATTAGACCCATTTCGGTCAGTCGAATTAGAGTTCGTGTGACGACTTCACGAACAGTTCCGATTCGGGCTGCGAGTTGATGATGGGTCAAACGAAGGTTCAATCTTATTCCGTCAGTCGTTTCAGTACCGTGCGATTTGGCCTCATTGAATAGAAGGGCAGCAAGACGCTCGCCGACCTCTCGAAGTGACAACACCTCTACAAGTTCAGCACACCGTCGCAGCCGGCTAGCCATTAATCGTACGGCGGCGAGTGCAATCTCCGGACGTTCTGAGGCGGTCGCGAGAACACTTTTTCGACTGAGAAAATAGACGGTTGTTGGTTCGTCGGCCGCAACCGTTGACGGATATGCACCTCCGTCAAAAACAGGCACTTCGGCAATAGTAGTAATCGCCCGTTCGACGTGAATTACCTGTTCTCTACCGTCGGAGCCCGTTCTAAATGCACGAACCGCCCCGGATGCAACAACATACATTCCGGTCGCCGGTTCACCCGCGAGAAACAATATTTCATTACGCGTCAGCTTCTTGACCACTATCTGTTTTGCCAGCAGCTCAAGACTTGTCGAGTCAAGGCCATTAAACAATGGTGTTTCGTTCAGGATTCGGATTTTTTCAGCTGTCGTGTTCAATGTTTCGTGCGATTTAGATCCAATGCAGTTTTATAATCCTCAATCCTATTGATGTTGAAAAAGAAAGAGCTTGATCCAGCGAGATCTGCGACCTCGTTGGGTTCTACGAAGCGTGTTCGGATACTGGACACAAGTTTTCCCATTTTGTAATCGCGTTTCGCTATAGCTGATTCAACGAATGGCAAGCAGGCCTTTCGCCGGTAGAACCCGCACAACGGCTGCATATTGCCATCGGGCTGCATTGGCACCACCGCATCGTGAGTTTTCGAACGGAATGAAGCCATGCGCCTAATCAACTCCTCCGTTACAAACGGCAAATCGCAGGCGACGATGAAGACCCATTCAGACTTGGCGTGCCGTAGCGCCGTCAAAAGGCCGACGATCGGGCCTCGACGCAACTCGGATTCGCTCGAAATAACTTCATCTGGAAGGACCGGCAGATCACACACATTTTCATGAAAACCGCCGATAAGCTTAACACGCCGTTCGGTTACCGCGAAAACTGCCTCTGAGAGATGCTCTATAAAAGATTTGTTTTCAAACCGCAGCGTGGCTTTGTCAAAACCCATGCGGCTGCTGGCGCCGCCCGTCAGGATAAACCCTTCGATACTGTTGTCTTCGCTATTCATATCCGAAATCAGAGGAATTTGGTTGGGATTGACTGTTCAAGCCATCGCCTCGCTAGGTTCAGAAAGCCAAACAGGAGCGACGATTTAAACGGGGGTGGAGTCTTGTTCAATTCTGAACCGGTGAGGAAGCTTTCTTAACTCGCTCATGATTGACGGTATTAGAATACTCATTTCATCGGGCGGTAGCTCTGACGCCACCATCGGATAGATATTGTCTTCCTCCATTTGGTTATGCGGGATCAATCGTACTTGAACCTGTTCGAGCAACGTCTTTACTATCTCAATTGTCTCATTTTCATTTCCCCATTCAAACACCAGGCGCATGGCCTTAATAGCCCTTGCAATCTCTCGGATGAAGAAATCATGATCGGCACGCAGTTCGGTAATAATTGCGGGCACGGCAGCAAACCTGTCGGATCGTCCAGCGGAAATGTTTATGACTGCGGGGAACAGCCAAAGGTGTTCGGCCCTGATGTGCATGGCTAAGCGGGCCCAAAAGTAATCAAGCTTTAGATATGTTTGTTCACAATTACCGTCGGCAAGGGCCTCGAACACGTCAGAGAAAAGGGTATCGAGCTCATCATGATCCTGATCAAGTATGTCTTGAATCTTTGATTTTATTGGCATTTATTCGTTTGCACGTCGCGGAAGCAGGGTGAGGATCAACCCGGCAAATGCGACCGCCCACGCGATTACCGCAAGGTACACAGACACTCGAGGAATTACCATCAACGGCGGAAAATCCAGGGCCTTAGACAACTGAAATGTGCACGCAGTGTACATGCCCAATGGGAAGACCATTCCCCAGTATTGCGGATCGTAGCGCAGCGGGAACCGTTTATATACGTGTCGCCAAAAGCCCAATATGAATAGCAGTGGTATCCACCATGTGCCTGATGCCCAAAAAAACAGCGTAAAACCCTTGAGGAACGGCTTGATCTCGTCGAGAAAGTGCCATTCGGTTGACGCTAGGATGAGTCGCGCTCCGGCAAGCGTTGTTATTGCAACTGCCCCCATGTTTATCCAATAGGGCGGGGTCAGAGTTTCGAGGGTAATACCAAGAAATGTAAAGCGGTAAAAAATCAAGGTGATTAGCATCAGATACAGCATGCACCCGACCAGGAACATCGAAAGCGTAAAAAATAGAACAATTTCGCGGTAGTTTTCCAGATGCTGCGAAAGAAGCGTTCCCAGGACCGAAACGGATTGCGTTGCAACTGCGGCAATTAGCCACGCCCCACTGATGCCTTTCTGCAGCGTAGGTTTGTCCTCACGGACTGTCACGGCAGTGAAAAAACCGTACATGATGGCTATCCAGCAGAAAATTCCGAAAAACCAAAGCCAAGTCGCAACTCGATATTCCCCAGTAACTATCACCAACTGGCTACCGAGGACGCAGGTCGCCGCAACGATGGTAAAAAAGCCCGGCCCGCGCCCGTGATCGGTAAAATCCGTCCGAACGCGCGGAAAAAAGTTGATCAACCTTACAATTAGACATAGCCAAAGAATCGCAAATGCGGCCATGTTAACATATACCAACGGCTTTGCGATCCAAGCCATTTCCAGCAGGTGCGTGGCAATCGACGTTATGCCCGTCGCCATGACCAGAGCGAAATATCCGGGGAAAAGGCCCGCAATTGACCGGGCAACCAGTCCCAACTCTTTATTAGTATCCGACACTATATTCCTCATCACCGAGTCCGACCGGGAAAGTCGCGGGGCTTCCCTTGGTCGCATTTGAGACAGTTCAGGTCTTTGCCGACGCGCGAAGCTCGTCCATCAGGCGTAAGAACCCATTCTCGGACGCGCAACGGTGGGTCGTGCCGCACATGCTGGTAGTGCCCGCAGGCCAGTTCGGCAAACCAATGTTGATTGTCATCGAGACTGAAGCCGAGTATGGAGCTGTTCATAGGAAGGGCGATCCTGCCATTAGCCGTCTAGGGCTTTGGTCGGCGCCGTGCCGCGACAGGTTTCCACCAAAGAAAGATTGTAAATGCAATAAGCCAGCAAACGCCTGATGCGATCACCAATGGAATCAATTGCTTAAAATGAGAGGCCAGTGCGGCCTCAATTGTGGCTGACAATATCCACAATTGGGCGACATTAATCATTACGAGAAGTACTAAACGCGCCTGTAACACTGCGGTTCTGCCGCTAGCGGCATTTCGCTTAGCGGGAATTTCTGACCCTCGGTATTCGATATCAGGATGCTTCATGGCCACCCCCAACTTTAATTTTGGCAACCGCCCAAACTTCAGTGCCATTGCGAATTTCTAACTTTATCTGGTCTAGCGGCCGCGGCGGCGGACCGTATAAGACGCTTCCGGTGTGAACATCAAAACCGCCTTCATGACACGGGCATTCCAGCCGGTCGTTAGATTTCGAGTAGTAAACCGGACAGGTCAAATGCGTGCATTTTTGCTCAAATGCATAATATTGCCCGTCAGCCGCACGTATTAGAATTGCGGTATCGTTTTCATCAGGGTATCGAAAATTTAGGGCTGTTCCCGGAGCAAGGGTCGCGGCGTTCTCGATCATCATCGGTGGAAACGATTCTTCAAGCGTCGCGTTATAAGCCAGTTTTCCCGCAAAACCGGCTGAGCCGGCAAACAGAGCCGACGATGTCAGGAACAGGAAATTGCAAAACTCACGCCGTGTAACCTGTGCCTCCTGGTCACCCTCATAGGGGAATTCAGCCTGATAAGGCTCGGTTGCGGCCCGTACATTTGATTCACTCGACCGGACACCTTCGATCCCACCATCGAGTACATTCGCTATCGTCTTTTCGTTCAAATATTTAGAACTCATTGTTTTTATCTGAATCTTCGACCTGCGTATCGATCCACGATTCATGGATCGACGAACCAGGGTCGGTCGATACGCGGCCCTCAAAGATGCCGCATCCATCAACCCGAACCTCGTCAGCCTCAGTCGGGAGCATTAAATACACCTTGGTTTCAACATGCTGATTGCCGAAAACATGTGCATTGACTGGCTTTGTCCTTCGGAGCGGAGCTATCTGCTCGTAGGTTCCAAAGGCGAGAGCTCCAGTCGGGCAAACACTGGCACACATCGGTTTCAGCCCTTCGCTAGTGCGGTCAAAGCACATATCGCATTTCATCTGTAAATGCATTGCGGAGTTATATTTTGGCACGCCGAAGGGACAGGCGTTAACACAATTCCGGCAATCAAGACAGCGTGGTTTTAGAGCCGACATCACAACACCATCTTCATTCTGCTTAATTGCGTCGGCCGGGCAAACGAGGGCACACGTTGGCTCTGTACAATGCATGCAGATGGTGGGCATCGTCGCCGTTGTTTCGTGCCGGTCCATATAGTCCACAAAGATCATCGAATAACCTTTGTGCGTATCACACTCTCTGCAGGCTGAAACGCAGGACCGGCAGCCAATGCAGCGCTGCGGATCGATGAACATTGTTTCTTTCATATATCTGTGCCCCCCTTGTTTACTTGCCCCGTTGGACTTCGCTCAAGCTTGTTCCCTTTCTGCCGGTACCCAAGATCGGCAACTCGCGCGAATGAATCTTCTCGATTCGGGCTGCACACGCCTTAAATTCCGGTATCTTTGACGTTGGGTCGAGAGCTGCATTTGTGATTTGGTTAGCAGCCAGCTGCTCGCCCCAGTGATACGGGATAAAGATGGTATCAGGCCGGATCGTTTTAACGACCAACGCCGGAAATATACCTTCGCCACGACGGGAAATGACTTTCACCCGTTCCCCGTCATTGATCTTGTATTTCATTGCGGTTTCAGGGTGGATTTCAACAAACGGTTCGGGACACTGCTGGACAAGGAATCCGATGCGGCGCGTCTGATTGCCCGACAGATACTGATGAACGATGCGGCCGCTTGTAAAGATCAGAGGATATTCATCGTCCGGCTGTTCTGCGGCACCTTTATATTCGATCGCATGAAATTTGGCCTTCCCGTCGTCGTGGGCAAATTTCTCCTCAAAAAGGCGGGGCGTACCGGCACTTTCCTCGGTCGGGCATGGCCAGAAAACACCGTCTTGACGCTCAATCTTTTCGTAGGAGATGCCAAAATAGTCTGCCTTTCCTCCTTTAGAAGCAACCCGCAGTTCATCAAATATTTCTCGCGGAGAGTTGAACTGAAAATACTTGCCGCGTCCGTATCGATGGGCTAGGTCTTGCAGCATTTCCCAGTCCTTTCGTGCCTCGCCCGGCGGGTTGATGGCCTGATTGATCTTGATGACACGGCCCTCGCCGCTGGTCGTTGTTCCCTCATCTTCGGACCATGTGGTACCGGGCAATACAACGTCGGCATATCGCGAGCTCTCAGACATGAAAAAATCGATACAGACGTTAAAATCAAGTCCCTGCAGGGATTCCCGAATTTTGTTTGTATCCGGCAGTGATACCATCATGTTGGAGCAGATCGAAAGCAGGCCTCGAATCTCGCCGTCACGCATTTTACTAAAAACCTCGACTGCTGACGCCCCGGCTTGAGGCAGTTCTGACTCATCGATTCCCCAGACGCCGGCAATATATTTGCGATGGTCCGGATTTAATATCGAGCGGTAACCGGGAAGCTGATCAGCCTTCTGTCCGTGCTCGCGGCCGCCTTGTCCATTACCCTGACCGGTTATTGTCCCGTATCCGCGACCTCGAGACCCAATCTTACCGGTTGCCAGTACAAGATTAATGTAGCTGAGCACATTTTCAGTGCCGTTTGAGTGATGTTCGATACCGCGGGCATGCATGACCATGCCGGTTTTAGCCCGGCCGTAAAGCATCGCAGCCCGGACAATCCTGTCCACAGGAACGCCCGAGATTTGCGAGGCGATATCCGGGGTGTATTTTAATGCGGTTGTTTTCGCTGTCTCCCAGTCATTGGTCCGGCTGTCGATGAAGGCCTGATCGATAAGGTTTTCATTGATCAAAACATTTAGAATACCGTTGGTTACGGCAACATCTGTCCCGGGTTTAAGCTGGAGATGAAGGTCGCCTTGCCGAGCAGTCGGAGTTTCGCGAGGATCAATGACAATCCATGTGCCGCCATTGTCACGCTGTTTCCATAGAAACCCATTGATGATAGGAAAAGTTTCGGCACAGTTCGCACCGGCAATTATCAGCACCTCGGCAAAAGGAATATCACTCCAAGGATTTGCTGCCCTATCGACACCAAACGCCTTGTTGTTCCCGGCAGCGGCTGAGGCCATGCAGAGCCGCCCGTTGTAATCGATATAACGGGTTTGCAGGGCCAGCCGAGCAAATTTACCGACGAGGTATGTTTTTTCGGTGGTAAGCGAAGATCCTGAATACACCGCAATCGAGTCTTTGCCGTATTTCTCTTGCAGGCTTTTGAACTTGCTGACGATGAGATCCAGCGCCTCGTCCCAGCCTGCTCGTTCAAAAACACCGTTTCGCTTAATTAACGGGTGGAGCAGTCGATCGGGATGGTGTGTTTGAAGATAAGCTGTCACGCCTTTGGGGCAGAGACGACCCTCATTGACAGGGAATTCATACCGTGGTTCGACACCGACGACGTGATTATCCTCGACGAGTAGTTTCATGCCGCATTGCATTCCGCAATATGGACAATGAGTCGAAACCACTTTGTCGATTGTGCGGTCGCCCTGCCAACCGCCGTAGGGCTCGTCATGCAAGTGTGGGCCGAACCGGTCAATTATCTGTTCGAGGTATTCGACTTTAGACATAAATTAAACGTTTACTTCTTTTTCGGCCCGGCTGCCATGGAAAACGGGCTCGATTCGATCCGACATGCCCGCATATGCCAATCCACGCACTATCCGTTTGCACCGAGGGCAATAATCCTGAAGCGTATGGCCATTTTCCAGCTGATAATCAAAACCGAGTTCCTTGACTACATTCTTAAGATCATCGATCCACAATTGCCCGATAAACATCGTCTTGCACCGCGGGCAAACCGCCTGATCCATTTCGTGAGAACGCTTCTGATAGAGTTCGACGCCGATAGATGCCGGACGTTGAACAATATGAAACAGCTTCCCAAACGGCAAATAAAACAAAGTCATTATTACCGTTGCCTGATGAACAAGAGCTATGAATGAATACATGTACCCTGCAAACCAAAGGCTTGATGCAGTTAGCATGAGTCCTGACACAGAAATTGCGATAAGCATCAGGTGCGGGGTGAAATCAAGCAGAAACGACTGGTATGCTATTGCTCCACGATCATTTAGGCGCCTATGGATTGCGAGAAAACATCCGGCGATCACCATGATCGCGGTAAAATCAAGCGCATGGAATTGAATCCACGCCAGCAAACTGCGGCCGTTCATTACCGCCGTCGGGAAGCCGAAAAGATAAGCACGATAGCCAAGGTCGCCTTCAAGTTTGAAATGCACCCAACCGAACGCCAGAGGGAAAGTGATCGCGGCTGACAGCAGGCAGCCCCACATAATGAGAAAATGGGTCAGCCAGCGCGAGAATCCCCGTTTAAAGATGAAATTCTGGCCGACCAGATTCTTGCCGACGGTTTCCGCGGCATCCAGAGAATTCTTAAATAGTTTCTTTCGCTCTCGAAACAGCTTCCAACCGCGTAGCCAATAGGTACGCGTCGCTGGCCTCTGAAGCCATAAGGCATATCGAAAGACAATTGCACCAAATGCAACGATACTGGCAATGGTGTATCCGAAGAGAGCCGAATCAAAATGTTCCAGATTACGGGATCCCACGATGACCAGAACGGTGAGCAAGGCCGAAGCTGCAATTCCAAGATAAGTCGGCCGCCCGTAATTGACTTGCTTTACGAATTCTATTGGATGCATTCTATTCACTAAGATACTCCAGAATTAATTGCATTGCACGAGGACTCCGGGGTTTTCGAAGGTGTCGGACTCGTCTTCTCCGTCTCGGGGCGAAAGACACTTAAAATCTTTTTCAATCAAAAGCCGAAGAAAGCTATTTGCGCTGGTTTGCTGCGTAGATTCGATCCCAACTGTCTCCGATTTTATCCAGGCTGTTGCGGCCGAGACACTCAGCAGAATCCTAATGGTATTACGGTCAAACAACGCCCGAACCCCTTCAGTCTCCTCATCGGTTCGCAGCTCGTATTTGAAAACGGGCCATTCAGCGCCAAAATCGGTGCTAGCTGCCACTCGTCCCGTATCGCCTAGTAAAGCGATCTCGCCTTTTGTCAGCCGCAGACGGATCGAATTTCCTCTGATTCGTAACTTCATTAGTTTTAAGAATATAGCAAGAATTTGTTTTGTTTGTGACATAGGTCACAGTCGTCGCCGAACCCTAGGACTATGCTTGCAATATAGCTCAGGAGGCTTAATTATATTATGGAACAAGTTACCACAAAAACAATTCGCGACATCGCCTTGGAATCGCCTGAAACCACACGCGTTTTTGAGGAATTTAAGATCGACTTTTGCTGCGGAGGGCGAAAGCCGCTGGAGCAGGCGTGTCAGGAAGCCGGGCTTGATTATCAGCTCATCTCACAAAAGATTGCGGATGTAATTAGCAAGTATAACGCCGACCCTGCGACCAAAAGGCCGGAGCATGAATCACCCTCGCAGCTTATTGACTACATTGTCTCTACGCACCATGTTTTTACTGCCAGCGAGATTGAGCGACTTATTCCGCTAATGGCCAAGGTATGCAGCCGGCACGGCGAACTCCATCCGGAGCTCTTCGAACTTCAGGTTATATTTGACGCACTTGCGGAAAGTCTTATTCCGCACATGCGAAAGGAGGAAACTGTTCTGTTTCCTTATATCCAGGGCCTTGAGTCAGCTCTTTCCGGTTCCGGGCAGCAAAGCCCGCCCCACTTCGGAACAGTTCAGAATCCCATTCGAATGATGATGGCCGACCATGATACAGACGGCGCCCGTCTAAGGAAGATGCGGAACATAACAAATGATTATGAATTGCCGGAGGGTGCCTGCCCCAGTTTCACAGCTCTTTTCGCCGGACTCGAAGATTTGGAAAAGGACCTGCATCGTCATATCCATTTGGAGAATAACGTACTTTTCCCGGCAGCGGTTGAACTCGAGCAAAGGACCTTCGCAGCGGCAGCTGCCTAAACATCAAAACTAATTTACCTCAGCGGGGCCGGCCACAATTCTAGTGGAGCGGCCCTTTTTGGCACATCGCTCCACATGGCTTTTTTACAGGTTTGTGACATCCGTTTAAGAACAAATCCCTTTTCTGCGAAAAAAATACGATCAGAAATGTCGCAATATATCCATTGTTTTCGCTTTTATGTGTAGAAACGCATTTTTTTTGGTTTCAAAAGGGAATTATCGGATACAATGCGGCTTTAAACCAATTCATTATTAAGCGGGACGAAGTCGGGTTTTAAGGGATCAGTTAAATTAGAAACTTTTTGAGGAGAAAAACTATGGAAAGGATGATCATTAAACACAACAGCGGTTCTAAGGCCAATCAGGTTGAGGAGTTTCCGCTAAATCATTACAGTGAGCTGATACTGGGACGGGACAGTTCGTCCACAGTTCAGTACGACGCGGACCGGGACGATCTGGTGGGGCGGCAACATGCCAAGATCAGTCGTGATGCGAACAATGCAGACGGTTTTATTATCGAGGATACGGCAAGCCGTAACGGAACTTTTCTCAACGGTCAAAAGCTGAGCCGCCCAATGCCAATTGGCCCTGGTGATGTCGTTCAGCTTGGTGCGGGCGGCCCGGAGTTTACATTTGATGTCGAACCAAGGCCAGCCGGCACCATGAAAGCAACACGTATAGGTGGCGCTGTCGATGCGCCGGCCACCCGGTTTTCCACACCCGCTACTGCGGCGGCAGATTCGATGGTTACTGCACCTGCAAAAACCACGGTTGGTAAAGCCACGGTTGAACGAATGATCAGCAGCACGGTCAGCGAGACGAAAAAGCAGGAAGGCCGGAAATATGCCACGGTCGGTGCAGTTGCTGGCCTTGTTGTGCTGCTCCTTTTCGGTGCGGTTTTAGGCGGCGGATACTGGTACAGCAAACGCCAGGAAGAAGCTATGAAGAAGGATCTCGAAGCCAAATCCGGCCAACTTGAGACCGAAGCCGCTAACATGAAATCAAAGATCGAGGCAGATAAGGCTGCAGCTGGAATTTCGGCAGCTGAGATTTCTGATAAATACGGAAAGGCCGTGATTTTTATCCAGGGTTCATGGCAGTTGATCAACAAACAGAGCAAATCGCAGATCTATCATCAGTTTTTCCCAAATAGGCTCGAGGCCCTGTCTGTAATGTACAAGCAGAATTATGGCAAGGGTGAGATCATCCCGGGCGGCGGCAATGCGATCCCCGCTTATGTCAAGACGGAAAACGGCTATGAGCCGCTGCTAACTGACCAAAAGAGTGATCTTTCGCAGCCTATCGGAGGCTCGGGCGGCACTTGTACAGGTTTCATCGTCACGACAGATGGCTTTATCCTGACGAACCGCCATTGCTCGTCGCCTTGGAAGTCACAGTACAACTTCCCAGAAGATTACCCTAGAGGTATTGTGTTTGCTTCAGACGGTTCCATCGCCGGTTCCGGTGTCAATCCTCCGGCAGACTGGATCCCTGACAACACGCGATCAGTCGGACGGCAGTATCAGGTTTCGGGAACGGGCGAAGGAAAGTTCGATGCTCAGCAGAAACTTACAGTGATGTTGCCTGGATCGGATACGAGGATCGAAGCTCAGAAAATCGCGGACTCACCGAGACACGATGTCGGCATGCTCAAGATATCGGTACCCGGCAACCTGCCTAAGGTAGAACTTTATGATTCGACTGAAACCCTTAAGAAAGGCGAAGGCCTTGTGATCATGGGTTATCCGGGCGGGGCAACAAATGTCTATGCGCCGCTGAAATCCCGTAACTTCCTCAATGAGGAACTCAAGTTTACGATCATTCCCGATCCGACCGTTTCGGTCACGTCAGTCGGTAATATCGTCAGAGAGGTTGAATCGGCGGAATCTGCAAAGGTTCGTCAGTCAGAGGGAGGCGACAGTATACGATACGCACAGAGCCTGACCTGGGGTGGAAATAGCGGCGGACCGGTCTTTGATATGCAGGGACGCGTTATTGGTATCCACTTTGCTGGTACGGCCAACACAAGCCAGAGCCCAAATGCAGGGTTCGCGGTCCCGATCAAATATGGCCTGCAGCTTTTCCCGGGAACGCCATAGTAACCGTCAGTCAATTGGGGCGGATCTCCTTGAACGAGTGATCCGCCCTCTCTATCTTTTTTGATTACACCTATCTGTTTCTTTTACAAACGTGAGCGATATGTCGAGACGACTTCAAATAGGTGAGCATCTTGCCGATTATCGAATCGTCGGTTTTCTGGGTGCCGGAGGCATGGGTTCGGTCTATCACGCGGTTCACAGCAAGATAGAGCGGCCGGTCGCCATCAAGGTACTTTCAGATGTCGCTGACAACTCGAGCTTTCGCGAGAGATTCTTTAACGAGGCACGGCTTCAGTCGAGACTTCACCACCCAAATATTGCAACCCTCTATGACTTTCAGGAAGTCGGTGATCTGGTCTATATCGTGATGGAGTTTGTGGATGGCGAGACGCTCGATGCGCTGATTTCACGAGGATATTTTGCGGTCGAGGAAGCCCTCAAAACGTTCGAATCGATTTGTGAGGCTGTCGGGTTTATCCACAGTCACAACATTGTCCACCGCGACATCAAACCGCAGAATATCAAGCTTTCGTCAATCGGTACGATCAAGATGCTCGATTTTGGTATCGCAAAAGGAGCGATCAATCAGGGTCTAACCCGGGTGGGCGGCGTCGTTGGAACTCCGAATTACCTTTCGCCCGAACAGCTTCGAGGGCATGAAGCGTCGCCCCACTCGGATATATGGTCGCTCGGCATTCTGTTTTATGAAATGCTCACATTCACGGAGCCGTTCAAGGGGCGTACTCTTGCCGAACTTCATTCCCAGATCACGACAGCAAAGTTTGAGGACCCTGAAAAGCTAAATCCGGCAATACCCGCGAATGTTGCGAATATTGTTCGCAAATGCCTGACGGTCGATACGACGCAGAGATATCAGAACATCTCGGACCTACTGGCCGATGTCCGCAGGGCCCAAGAAAGATATCGTCCGCGAGGTGCTAATGAGCAGGGCAAAGGACTTGGTTTGCTTGGGAAGGCCCTTTTCAACAAAGCTGGGACTAGCGGCGATAACGTTGTTGAGCCAGCCGACCGAGCGGAAGGCGGCCAGCAGCCGATAACGGTCTCGTCCGGATTAACCGTCTCATTCGCTGTTGGCGGAGCCGTTCTTTTGTTGATGCTGGTTACTTTTGGAATCTGGGCAACAATGGGACCGGCAACGATCAACGCAAATGTTTCGAACGTGCCCGCAAATCGACGCCAAACGGCACAGCAAAACGGCCCGGGAAATATTCCGCGTCCAACACCGGCAAAAACAGAACCTCCGCAGAACGGAATTACTGCGCAATCGAGCACGGCAACAGGGAACGAGCGTCAGCGGGTGACGGTTGATGCAACTGAGGGCACTGCCGAGGTATATAGAAACGGTGAGTTTATCGGCTTGACGCCGCTCGACGTCGAGGGCCTGGAAAGCGAGATTATTCCCCTCACGCTAAAGCGCAGCGGCTATTACGATCTGGACGTTCCGGTCGAGATTAGCGTAAGGAAAAAAGTAAACACATCATCATTAAAACGAAAATAGGCACTTATCCAATACAGGCGGCCTCATGGCGGCACGATCAACTTTATTATGAAACCGACGAGAGAATTTCAATTACCAACGCTAACTATTACCGCAAGCATCAAAACTGATTCAGGTTGCGTCCGCGAGACGAACGAGGACAATGGGCGGCATACAAACAACTTTGTTGCAGACAATGGTAGCGACCTAGGTACCCTGACCATCGTTGCGGATGGAATGGGCGGGCATAGCTCGGGCGAGATTGCCAGCGAGATGGCGGTCACACTGATAAGCCGATATTATTATTCCAGTACGGGCGAGTCGATAGTTGATTCGCTTCGCCAGGCCATTGAAAAGGCAAATGCGGAAATCTATGAGTCTGCGGTCGAAGACCTGAGCCTGATCGGCATGGGCACGACCATCGTGGCTTTGGTCATTCAGGATGGCGTCGCCTATTCTGCACATGTCGGCGACAGCCGCCTTTACCGATTGCGGGGTCACGATATGCAGCGTATGACTGTCGATCATTCGCAGGTAATGGAAATGGTCCAGATGGGATTGATATCGTTTGATGAGGCCCAGCATCATGAGGACAAAAATATCATTCTTCGTGCGGTCGGAACACAGCCGAGCGTGGAGGTTGAGGTATCAGGGCCGATTGGTTTAGAGCCTGGAGATCAGTTCCTGCTTTGTTCTGATGGACTATGCGACATGGCCGATGACGAGGCTATTCGCCGAGTGTGGTTAGGGTCATCTGATATTCACAATGCCGCCGACAGTTTGGTTGCGTTGGCGATTGAAGGTGGCGGGGAGGATAATATTACGGTTGGGATCGTTAGCGTTTCATCTATGGTAAATGCCGGGGTGCGAGATGTCCCGGCGACGCGGGAGTTTGAGGTAATGGCATGATTGGACGTGTCCTCGGCACATACAAGGTGGTAGAAAAACTCGGCGAGGGCGGTATGGGTGCCGTCTATAAGGGTGTCGATACGATGCTGGACCGAGAGGTTGCCATAAAGGCCCTGCGGCCAGAGCTTGCCAGCCAGACAGCGATTGTCGAGCGCTTTCGGTCCGAGGCGGTGACACTCGCGAAGCTCAATCATCCAAATATTGCGACCCTTTATTCGCTTTTTCGCCAGGGTGATGAGCTTTTCATGGTCCTGGAATATGTTCGCGGCGAAACGCTGGATGCTCTCCTTGGCCGTCGCGGAGCTTTGCCTACGGCAGAAGTTATTCCGGTATTTTGCCAAATTTTAGACGGCATCAATCACGCGCATGAATATGGCATTATCCACCGCGATATCAAGCCGGCTAACATGATACTGACGGAAAACGGCATTTTGAAAGTGCTTGATTTCGGCATCGCTCGACTACTTGGCACAAACCGCATGACGCGTGCCGGCAACATCATCGGCACGTTGGAATATATGGCTCCTGAGCAGGTCAGGGGCCTCGATACCGATGCTCGCTCCGATACTTATGCACTCGGAATGCTGCTTTACGAGATTCTAACCGGACGAACTCCATTCAACACGGAGAACGAGTTCGAACTGATGAAGCTCCAGACCGAGGCAATGCCGCCAAATCCGCGTTCCCTAAATTCATCGATACCGGAAAGCGTTGAATTGGCAATAATCCGGGCGATTCAAAAGGACCCCGATTCTAGGTTTCAGACGGCCGGAGATTTTCGAGAATTCCTACTCGACGCTGGGTTTGCAGACCATGGTTACCTTGGCCGGACCACAGGCCCGAGGAAAGGCATCTCAACCCCGCCGCCCACGCCAGTACCTGTTCCGATTTCTATTTCGAGTTCCGACGTTGTTAGTCCGACGGCGCCGACGGATGAAACGGAGAACGGACTAAAGGAAACACGACTCGGTGCGTCGGTTGCCGCGCCGATATTGCCGCCGGTCGATCTAAAAGAAACGCGTCTTGGCGATTTTGGCTCGTCCGTTTCCGCTGCCTCCAACACACAAACATCGGCCCTGCCCGCCGGAGTCTCATTTTTTGAACGTTTGACCTGGGTTCACTATGCGGGGGCGGGAGCGGTCATAGCCGCGATACTGGGTATTGTCGTCATCGTTCCGATTGTTATTTTTAGCGGCGTCCTTGCCGGAGGTGAAGCGGAGAACACAAAGACGGTTAATTCCAACTCGAATGCAAATGTCGCGGTTGCCACTTCGACACCTGTTCCTGCGAAGGAGCCGACAAAAACACCGGAACAAATCAAAGTAGCCGAACCGGAACCGCGCGAGACACCGGAAGAATTCGATGTGCGCGAATTTCCAACGGAACCCGGCCAGCCGGAAAAGCCACCCGAACGGACAAAGGTTCAGCCACCGGCCCGTAAAACCGATCCGCCGAAAACAAAAGCGCCAACACGATCGCGCGGCGGAAATAAGAGTTCGGCACGGTGTGCACTGACAGGGGACTGCTAGCTCCGGTACTAAATGAAGGAGTCAATTGATATGAGGTCACGCTATTGGATAGTCATGTTGCAAGTTGCTTTGGCGGTCACCTTGGTTTTGGCGGCGATGACGGACGCCGCGGCACAAAAATATACGGGGTCACCCGTGACCAAGGCACGGCTGCTAAAAGTTGTCGAGTCGAAACAATTTTCCGTTCCGATAATAGTTAAGCAGATCAAGGCGTCCGGCACTGATTTTGAGGTAACGCCCGCCGTTGAAAGTGAATTAGTCGCGGTTAGGGCAAATACGCAGATCATTCAGGCCGCGCGTGAGAATTATCGATATCGGGGCCAGGCCGGTACTCGCCGTCCCCCTGTCACCGTCGAGCGTGATACGGCGGGCGAAAACTACGACCGGCTTTTTTGGCAGGGCGTAGATACGCTGAAGCTGCTGCCCACCGCTACTTCGATTCCACAGGCGACTAGCATGGCACAATCAGTTATCAATATTGGCAACCAAGCGATTAAGGCAAATCCCGCGAGGCCGGAGGCATATACATTAGTCTGTGGTGGGAACCTCGTGTTACGAAGCTTTTCCGAATCACAGCGGTACTGCCAGATGGCCCTCGATCGCGGAGGCAATCTTATGTTCCCGGTCTGGCACCTAGCTGGTCAGCCGCATATCGAGATGCTGTATATTGGCCAGGGATTTGTCACAATCGAATCGAATCAGGAATTCTTTCAGTTTAACGGCCGGGAGATAACGAGCTTAACCCCTGAAAACGACTATGTGGTAAACGGCGTCAGAGCTGCCGTTTTTAAGATGCAAACATATAAGAACGGGCGGTCTGACGCTTGGTATTTCACTCCGGGAACCACCTGGACGACCCAGGAATCTCAGATGATTATGCAGTTGATCGATAAGAACTCGATGAAATAGGCGATGTTCGGTCGGCAATGAGGGAGTCAAAGTGATGAGTTGGTACATTCGAAAATCGTTATTCCTGCCTCTTATTCTAATACTGCTGATCCCGGTGGCGGCGCTTGCTCAGTATCAGGGCTCGCCTGTTCAGCGTGAGCGGCTCATCAATGTACTCCGCTCCAAGAGATTTACGACACGCGACATTGTCCAGGTAATCACCGAGAGCGGAGTTGATTTTAAGCTGACTCCGGCTACGCAAAACGAACTTGTCGCCGCCGGAGCTCGTCCGGCTGTGCTTGATGCTGTTCGCAGGCATTATCGAAATGAGGGAAAGCCGGTCGTCAGTCGAGGAAAAGCCCCAGCGCCGCCGCGAACCAATGACTACAATGCCATCGTCAATGAGGCCATCGAGGCTTTTGACATTAGGAAGGATAAGCTGGAAGCCAGGACACTGCTCGAAAAGGCTGTCTCGATGCAGCCGGGCAATCCGAGGGCACATCAGATGCTCGGGTTTCTCAGCCTCTATGGAAATAAAAACTTTGATGAAGCAGAACGTCACTGGAAAAAATCCATTAGTTTGGGCGGCAACGCAGTATTACGTGTGACGCATGATCATGATGGTTCTTTTTTTACGAGCTGTCAGGGTTCGCTTTATATTTCCGCGAATACTCTTCGTTTCGAATCTGACAATAATACGCATACATTTGAGACAAGCGACAAGAATATTAAGAAAATTGAGGTGAATAATGCTTGGCGTCGCCTCATACAGATGAAAGGCGGATCGTTTAAGGTTTTGCTAAACAAAGAGGATGGCGAAACCAAATATAATTTCGCTCCGATGTCGGGTAAGGCCGACGAGTCAAAAATGATAATTCGGTTGATCGGCAAATAGAGCGATAATCGTTTGGCAGTTTACGGTATGCGGGCGAGTAAAGCTCGGCACCGGTCAGTATAGGGATTACTATCTCCGCGTGTTTTGAGATATCCGTCGAGAGCCGATGTTAATAGTTCTTTCGCCTCAGCCGTGCGCTCTTGGGCTAAAAGGTTCTCACCCAATGCGGTTTTCATCAATGAAATTTCGTGATTTGGTTCCTGGACGCTCTTCGCCATCATTTCGAGGGCAAAGCGGATTTCCTTTTCACCGCGATTTAGGTCGCCCATTTTTGTAAGTATCTCACCCAGAAGCCGTCTCGAGAAATTGATCGTAAAATGGCCGCCGGGAAACATCTTCTCCTGCTGGCTGATCGTTTTTTCGAGCAGAGATCTAGCCTCGGCCACTCGCCCAAGTTTGAAGTAATTATTGGCCGTATGATAGCGGTTAGACAGTGTGTACACATTTTCCTCGCCGACCGTGGCCATAAATAGCTCGTCAGCCTTTCGATGATAACTTTCGGCTTCAACGTAGCGGTCAAGCAATGTGTAGGCCCGCGCAATATTTAAGTGCGTATTTCCGCTCTCGAAACTCTCCGCCGTTCCCAGTTTTTTCATTTCGTCCAGAGTCTCAAGCGAGTAACGCAGGTAGCCTGGAAAATCATTGAGATATTGCTTGACGGTCGCAAAATTTCCCAGGGCCGTAGGCAGAATGAACCGGTCCTTGCCGGTTATGCCTTTCGCGAGTTCGGTAGCCTCGTTAATTGCCGTCTCAGCCTCGCGAAATCGTCCTTTCATGATGTGAACGTTGCCTAGGTCATTAAGTGCAATTGCGAGCCATTTCGCGGTACCTGGGTCAGAGAGAAGTCGCGGCCGGAAGAAGGCGATGGCGTCTAAATATAGCGGCTCGGCTTCGTCAAACTTTCCGGTCAAATACGAAATATCGCCCAGAATCACACCCGTCTGCATGGACTTCGAGTTATTGGGACCTAGTGTCTTGTCAAAATTTTCTATTGCACGGCGAGCTAAAGACTCAGCCTTAACAAAATCGCCCTGACTGGAATAGGACTGGCACAGTGTAAAAAGGATCTCTGCCTGAATCTCGGGCTCGTTGGCTAGGTCGGTATCGATGTTCTTGAGGGCCTCATCCATTGCTTGGGCAACCGTCGCATCGCGATTTCGTTTTGGGTTGGATGACAGCCAGTGTGGATTTGAAAAATTAAGAACGTTTTGTAGGTAAGCGTTTATTTTCTGAGCTTTTACGGCTTCATGCTGTGCTCGGTCACGTTCTGCCGCTGCCCGATTTGCCTGCCAGAGAGTTGTCGCCAAGCCAGCGATAATCGCAACGACCACCAGAGCAGCGGCGAAAACGGCGGTACGGTTTCGAACGACAAACTTATTGGCCCTGTATCTAAATGTATCGGGTCGAGCCATGACAGGAAGCCCCATCTGATACCGTTTGATATCGTCGGAGAATGCTGCCACCGTCGGGTAACGCCGTTCGGTCTCCTTCTTTAAGGCCTTAAGAACAATGTTGTCCAGGTCTCCCCGTAAATATTGGGCTTTGATTGCCTTAATTCGCGGAATTGTTTGTCGTGTTCTATTGGAACGCGTCATATTGATCGATTTATCACGATCGCTGGTTACGGCGGTTTGCGAATCTGCGAGTTCCTGTACGATTGCCGAGGGCAGTGACGGTTCCGTTTCAATAACAGAACGGGAAATTTCGGTCAGATCGTCCTCGACTGCTTCGAATGGACGCTTTCCGCACAGCAGTTCGTAAAGGATCACACCGAGCGAATAAACGTCGGTTGCGATTGTTACACTTTGATGTCTCGTTTGCTCGGGCGATGCGTAAGACGGTGTCATTACGCCAAGTCGTGTAATAGTCTTTGATTCATTGCCCTCAACCTTGGCGTCCAGAATCTTGGAAATACCAAAATCGAGAAGTTTTGGGACGCCATCATTCGTCACGAGAATGTTTGAAGGTTTCAAATCCCTATGAATGACAAGGCTTCGATGAGCAAAATCGACAGCGAGGCAAACATCCCGAAAGAGTTCGAGTCGCTCCGCGAGAGTTAAGTCGTTGTGGCTGCAATACTCGTCAATAGGCAAGCCTTCCACATACTCCATTACCAGAAACGGTATCTTATCCTTGGTTGTTCCAGCGTCTAAAAGGCGGGCGATGTTTGGATGATCAAGCGACGCGAGGATTGCCCGTTCCTGTTGAAAGTGGCGACGGAGAGCGGAGGTATTAAATTCGCGCTTCAGCATCTTTAAAGCCACTTGCTGCTCAAATTTTCCGTCGCGGCGTTCGGCCAGATAGACGGCTCCCATTCCGCCCCAACCAATTTCTCGAACTATGCGGTAATTGCCGATTTTGCGGCCTATTAGAGCCTCTGGCCCTTCATCCCTGGTAAAGAAGCTAGCGTAATTTGCGACCGCAGATTTCCCAAAAAGGTCTTCCGCATCGAGTTCGCCGGCCAGAAGCGTTTCGACCTCGCGCTTCATTTCGCCCGAGTCGCCGCACTTTTCGTCAATAAAATCACGGCGCAGCCCTGGTTCAATCTCAAGGGCGTCAAGCACAATCTCGTTGACGTTTTGCCAGTACTTCGTTTTCATAGGCGCATGCAACGTGGTCTAATTGCTGCCATGCAACTCTCTAAATAGCCAAAGCTTTGCAAATTTCCAGTCACGCTGCACGGTTTTTTCGGTAATGCCGAGAATATCAGCGATCTCCTTCTGATTGAGGCCGCCAAAATAGGTCATCTCGACAATTCTGGCCTTGCGTGATTCGATTTTGGCGAGCGCCAGCAAAGCATCATCCAGCTCAATCAAACCAACCGCTTTTTCCTCATTTGGAACCTGTATGTTTTCAAAGGTGACCCTGTGAAATTGACCGCCACGCTTTTCAGCAGCAATCTCGCGGGCATGATCAACCAAAATTCGCCGCATCATAATCGCCGAGATGGCATAAAAATGGGAGCGGTCCTCCCATTGGGTCTGGTCGATTTTTACGAGGCGCAAATAAACCTCATGCACCAGTGCGGTAGGCTGCAGGGTGTGATTGGAACGCTCCTGGCGAAGATAGTTACGGGCCTGGCGTCGCAATTCCGAATAGACTAGCGGAAAAAGGCGATCGACAGCCGTCTCATCGCCCTCCTTCCATTCTTGTAGAAGTCGCGTAATGTTTTGGCTCATATTCGACAAAATTATAACTCTGAGGGATGCGATCATCAACAGGTTTCTTGCGTGTAAAGAAATACGCCATCGGCTGGTAAACATCGAGCGTTCATTAGAATGCCGAAACTTACATTTGTCAAGAATTGTCAAGACAGTGAGAAATCGTCATTTTGGCTCAATTGCGGGTTGAATCGGATGAATACCTAGTAGCATAATAGAAATCCAGATTAGTCCAATATTATTTAGAGAGCTTAACTGACACATCAATTTTGGTTGTATGGATTGTGCGTTTGTTCGCATGGCTGTTGCCGAAAGGAGTCGGTCGGATTTTGGGGAAGTGTATCCTCCCGTATTTTGGTCAAACCTAGTTACACCAGGAGAACTATTAAAATGATAGGAACTGCTATTCGAGTATTGCTGACGAGTGTATTTCTGATCTCGTCGGCCGTGTTGGTCAGCGCGCAAGATCCGACGCCGGAGCCCACCGCTGGTCCGGGCGGGGCCCAACGTCCAGGTGGCGGAGGGTCATCGCAAGATCCGCAACCATATGATCGGGTTATTACAAAAGATGCGAAGACGAAAAAAGGGCTTTTCACGGTTCACCATATAAAGGACAAATATTTTTACGAGATCCCAAAAAGTGAATTGGGCAAAGAATATTTATGGGTCACTCAGATCGCCCGAACAACGATTGGGGTTGGCTACGGCGGTCAGGCCCTCGGCAGTCGCGTCGTTCGCTGGGAGCGTAATGAAAATAAGATAAATCTCCGCAACGTTAATTACTCGGTAATTTCGGATCCGAGTAAGCCGATTGCTGCTGCCGTCCAGGCCTCGAACAATGACGCGATTTTGATGACGTTTCCAGTTGCCTCATGGGGCCCGGAGGAGTCGGCGGTTATTGACGTTACGCGTTTATTCAACACTGATGTGTTTGAATTTAGTGCCAGACAGCGGCTCAGTGCCACGGCACTGGACGCATCGCGATCATACATTGAGCGGGTTACACCTTATCCGACCAATATCGAATCCGAATCGTCGATGACCTATACACGTGCAGCGGCACCGGCGGGTGCACAGGGCGGAAACGCGGCTGCGGGTGGCATGAATCCTGGAAGTGCAACGATCGTGCTGCATTTCAGCATGGTCAAACTACCTGAAAACAAGATGATGCCGCGGCTCTTTGATGAAAGAGTCGGCTATTTCTCACAGGCCCAACATGATTATGGCCGTGATGAACACAAAGCCGCTGAGACACGGTATATTCGCCGGTGGCGGCTTGAAAAGAAGGATCCAAACGCTGAACTTTCGGAACCGGTAAAACCTATCCTCTATTACATCGATTCTGCCACACCGGCCAAATGGATTCCTTACATGATTAAAGGCGTCGAGAAATGGCAAAAGGCATTCGAAGCAGCCGGGTTCAAGAATGCAATCATTGCAAAGGTAGCCCCGACTAAAAAGGAAGATCCGGATTTTAGCCCCGAGGATGCACGCTATTCAGTTATTCGATGGCTGCCGTCAACGACCGAGAACGCTTCGGGGCCGCACATTGCGGATCCCCGAACAGGTGAAATTCTTGAATCGGATATTCAGTTTTATCACAACATCATGAACCTTCAGCGTTCGTGGTATTTCTTGCAGGTCGGGCCGCTGGACAAGCGAGCCCAGAGATTTCCGATGCCTGACGACCTGATGGGTACGCTGATCGAATATGTAGCCGCCCATGAGATCGGCCACACACTCGGCTTTCAGCACAACATGAAAGCCAGTTCTACCTATCCGCAGGAAAAGGTTCGTGACGCTGCCTGGGTCAAGAAAATGGGCCACACGCCGACCTTGATGGACTATTCACGATTTAACTATGTTGCTCAGCCTGAGGACAATATTGCGGTTGAGGACCTTGTTCCGGGCATTGGTCCCTATGATGAGTGGGCCACGATGTGGGGCTATAAGCCCATTCCGGGCGCGAAAACGCCGGATGCGGAAAAAGCAACCCTAAACGAATGGGCAAAAGCCCAGGATGCCTCACCATGGCTACGATTTTCTACTGATGGGTCGGCGGGTAGTGATCCTGGGGAATTGACCGAGGCGGTCGGCGATGCGGATGCTATTAAGTCATCTGGTCTTGGACTATTAAACCTCAAACGCGTTGCGGCAATGCTCGTTAGCACGACGACTACACAGAATGGCGATTCATACGACGACCTGGCTGAATTGTATGGCCGGATGTTGGGCCAATGGACGCTCGAGATGAACCATGTTAACGCAATTGTCGGCGGCTACAATTCTCAGCAAAAGCATATCGGACAACCCGGCGCTAGATTTACGATGGTTCCTAAAGCCCATCAGATGGATGCTGTGAAATTCCTAAATGACAATGCTTTCGCGACGCCGACGTGGGCGATCAATAATGATATTTTGAGAAAAATCGAGCCAATCGGTGCCCTCAACCGTATCCGAAATGCTCAAAATAGCGTGCTCAATAATCTATTGTCGAGTACGCGATTTGCTCGACTTGTTGAACAGCAGGCACTCGAAGGCGACTCGGCATACGCTGCGACCGATTTTCTAAGTGACGTCCGTGGCGGTGTTTTTAGGGAACTCAACAGTCCTTCGGTCAGTGTCGATGCATATCGGCGTAATCTGCAGCGGGCGTATCTTGATATTGCAAACAACAAGGTAAACCCGCCCCCGCCAACTGCGGCTCAACAAGCAGGCCCCTTCGGTGCCGTGCCAGCTCCAATAACCAGCGGTGACGAACGGTCATTTTATCGGGCGGAACTGATGGCGCTAAGTGCCTCGGCTGTTTCGGCCCTGGCTAGAGCAAAGGATAAGCCGACTCGGGCCCATCTGCAAGCAGTTCGCGACCAGATTGCGAAAATTCTCAATCCAACTTTCGCCGGTATTGGAAATTCGGGTACGCCTGCAAATCGTATCGGTTGGGAAGGCATGGAAGTATTCCTAAAGAACTCAGATTCCTGCTGGCCGGATTACATCATTCGACCATAGGTGATATGCATCTTTATTCAAATAGGAGGTAGCCTATAGTCGGCTACCTCACTTTTTTAGTTGATGTCGTGAAAGCTCCCGTGGCGATAAATGCTGGTTGAGGTCTAAACGACAGGTCTCCGACCGGAAACCAGCTGAACTATCAAAACAATCAACGCAACAACGAGCAGGATGTGAATAAGATTTCCCACGCTCGCCCCTGCCAGTCCGAATCCCAAGGCCCAAAGCACCAGTAGTATTAGTATTATTGTCCAAAGCATATTTATTGCCCCCTTTTCTATTATTTGTAAAACCGAATGTTGTGTGGCTATCCCACTTCTCTTACAGATTCTGCCGATCCCGCCACGCTTGTATTATTCGTCTTTTTCCAGGATATGGTCGCCCGTATTATGGTTTCTTGCTAGTGAGTCGCTAGCCAAAGCGGCAGTTTTCGCCTTGGTTTCCTTTGTGGTACGGCCATTTCCATCGCCCGCAATCGGGGGCGAATTGGTTTGGGAGCCTTTCGTGGCCTTTGGCACGGTCATTTCCGTATTCTTCCTCGCGACCACGCTATTTTTTGTCCTTGCCATTTCGTTCTAATAGGTATGAATCGTCCGCAATCCGCGCCAAATCAACCTAACTCCATATATACTCTAAAATCCTTTTCAAATTATGTATGTAGGCTCAAATACACTTAAGAATTTGATCTATTCTTAAAGTGCTAAAAGGAGGCATGGCGAACCTAAATGAGTACGAATGGAATCATGAGCAAGAAAAAGCAGTTGTTGTTTACGAAATTTGCCAGGGCCACGGCGACGATGGCCGGCCGGCCGTTGACATTTATCGTGGCCGCACTGGTAATTGTGGTTTGGGGTGTTACCGGGCCGCTTTTCGGGTTTAGCGATACCTGGCAGCTTGTAATAAATACCGGAACGACGATTGTGACCTTTCTGATGGTCTTCCTTATCCAGAATACCCAGAACCGTGACACTTTGGCCGTACAATTAAAGCTAGATGAGCTGATATATGCAATCACGGAAGCAAATAACGACTCACTGGATCTTGAGGACGAGCCGGACGAGGATTTGGAAGGCCGACGTGAACGTATGGTGAAATTGGCAAATGAAGCAAAAAGGTCAAATGAGCGTGGAAAATAGAAGAGGCAGCCCAAATCTCACTATTCTAGGGCTGCCGTCTCATTCTATCGAATCCGAGCTATTTCTTCTTTGCGGTTGAGGCTTTCAGCTTTGCAGCCGGTTTCTTTACGGGAGATTTCTTTTGCGGTGCCGTTTCCTTACTGTTGACCGAAGCCTTCGTTTTGGCCTTGGGATTCAGCATCGCAGTCCACTGATATTCAGGCGTGTCCCATCCCTCGTCCAGCTTCTTAAGGATAAATTCCGTCATGTTATCGACAATCCATCGGTGATTGTATTCGCCGACCGAAGCGAGTTCGGCGTCAGGTGCTGGGTTCATAAAGTCGATCGCGTATGGAATGCCGTCTTTGATGGCAAATTCAACCGTGTTCAGATCGTAGCCCAGGGCGGTGCAGATGGTTTTTACATCTTTCTCGACACGGGCATGTAACTCCGGCGAAAGATAATCATCCACATTTACATATTGCATGCCTGAAAGATAAGGTTTTGACGGATCGTAGGGCATGATCAGAACTTTTTCTTTGCCGACGCAGTAACAGCGGACGAATTGATCGTACTCGATACCTTCCTGCAGCGTCATGCAAAGCGTTCCGGATTCGTTGTATTCGGTGAAAAGTTCTTCGAGGCTATGGACCTTCGAAACATTTTTCCAACCGCCGCCGTCAAATGGTTTGAGAAACGAAGGGAAGCCGACGTAGTCGATCACACCTTGCCAATCGATAGGGAATTCGAGATTGCGGAGCGATTCCGAGGTTATATCTTTGATATAGCTGTGCTGCGGCAGCAAAACGGTCTTTGGAATTGCAACGCCAAGCTTTGCGGCAAGTGCAAAATTAAAGAATTTATCATCTGCCGACCACCAAAAGGGATTGTTAATGATATACGTGCCTTCGAGAGCGAGCCTCTTTAATGTCGCACGGTAATATGGTACCTCGTGCGAAATACGGTCGATGATGACATCATATTTCTTCGGCTCATCAAGCCGAATACCGCCAATCGTGACCATCTCAGCGACAACATTTCCGCCGCCCTTTTCATTTATGCTTTTAATAATCGATTCGGGAAACGTCTGTTCGCGTCCCACTAAAATGCCTACTCGTTTCACTTAAAAATGTTCTCCTAATAAATCAAATCAAAACCGAAAATCTTGATTCTAGTTTAGAACATTGCCGGTTACAAGTTGCCCCAGTTTCTTACTGGCAAATTCCGTGCGACAAATGCCTTTCGTTTGTCTATATATAAAGAACAATATCAAACAAACCATCGCGTATAGCCGACAGACAATCCGCGATTCTAACCTTTCCGACAACCGGCAACTGGTCAGGCAAAAGTCGCCGGAGCCTGGTAGAAAGAGTTTCTTCCTGCTCTCCTATGATGCGGCACACAGACTGGACCGCAGGCGTCTCGCCTGCAACGGTGGTTCCTCCGCCGTGATGTTAATTGGAATTTTGGAACTTGAATATATATCACGCTCATCAGCGTCCAGAAGCGGAACGGTTTCAGGCGAGGGCTCTTGCGTTCCCGGTTTTTGGGGCGGCGGATTGCAAGCGGGACGCTTGCGGTCCAGTCACAACACAACCGGCCTTTGGGTTGGGAAACTAAGGTGTCCCGCATACTGCAGAGCGAAACTCCTTATCATTTTATTTCGCACCGGGAAGTAGTTCCAGGTTGCCCATCTCGCGGTTATAGCTGTCGAGTGCACCGACCTCGTCGGCGGTGGCGTCGAGCATTTGTTTGGTCATGGCGATGGAGTCTGAGAGTTGCTCAAAATCCAGCAGCGAGAATTTCTCGGGTGTTGAGATCGTGACGATCTCGTCGTTGAGATAGCTGAAGAAATTTTCGATGGATTGCAGTTGGCCTTCGACGAGTTTTACGCTGCGTTCGATTTCGTCGAATGACGAGACGCGGCGTTTTAGTATCTCGACGTTGGTTTGCTGGATGCGTTTTGTCTTTTCGTCCCCCGCGCTTTCCATGGCACGAAATGCCTGCGAAAGCTGATTGTGGACGGCCTGTCGGTTGATCGATTTGAGATGCTGCTTGCGGCGGCGATAGACGTCGAGCAGGTCGACAAAATCTTCCCAACGCTGGTCGAGGGCTTTGAGATTGGTCGGCAATTGGCCGGCGCCCGTGAATTTGCTGTAATTGTCCTGAATCTTGTCCTTAAGCCATCTCAAATACTCGACCGCCTCACGTTCTCGAGGCGTGAAAGATTTGATCAGTTTTTCGCGACCGGCATGATGCTCTTTTAGGCGGCGCTGATGTTCACGGGTTTGGACAAGTTGACGGTACATCGGCAGATTTGGAACGATTACGAGGTAAAGGGCTTCGCAAACCAGGGCGATTAGCAATGGAATGACACTGCCTGTATAGGCGGCGGCAACAAGAAAACCGGCGAGGCCCCAAAAGTTTACGGTTTCTTTCGCCGCCGCTTTTGCGTAACTCGTGTTGAATTTTTCCAGGTCCTGCCGGTACTTTGCTATATCCGCCATATCAAACTAACTAGATGCTTTCCGGTGCCCAAGCGTTCGAAACAGTTTAGTTCGAATGGCTCTTTTCATTAAAGTCGTCGAGAATGTCAGGATTTAGAACTTCTGCCTCCTGAACTGTGGAATTCGCCTCGATTTGTTTGCTCTGAGGCGGTGTCCCGGCCCCGAGCATTCCCATCTGCGATTTGTATTCGAGCAATTTATCTTGAAGCTGGATGTCCATCGCTTCGCGCTCGATATCCTGCATTTGCGAATCGACCGAGGCTGAGCCAAGCTGCAATTTAGCTTCGGCGGCAGCGACACGACGGTCGATCTTCTCGCGCATTTCGTTGAAGGTCGAGGAATCATCGCCGATATTAAACGTATCCATCGTCTGGGCCAGTTGCTCCTGCAACTTGGCCTGTTTAGCCGCGCTGATGAGCTGCATCGCCTCGGCGCTGCGCTTTTTCATGTTGAGAACGTAATTGTCTCTGGCCTTCAGCGCCTGTTTCGAAGCAACGCCGGCGTGCTCGGCCTGGACGGTCGTGCGTTCGAGATCCATTTGAGCCTGCTGCAGTTGACCGATATAGGCTGTCGCTATATCATCGCGGCCCATTTTTACCGAGGCCTTTATCTTAGAATCAAGATCGACGACCTGGGTCGACAGGTTTTCTTTTTGTTTCATTAGGAGCCGTTCGGTAGCCATGACCTGAGCCACAGAATTATTTAATTCCGGCACACGGTCGCGCATGTCACGGATCGTTTGCTGCAGCACCAATTCGGGATTTTCGATCTTGTCCAACGCGGCACCCGTGCTCGCCCTAAACACTCTGCTGATTCTTGCCCACAGTCCCATTTTATCAACGCTCTCCTCAAATATTGTTCTCAAACAACATATTGCCAAATCCTTTACGACAGCCTATTTGGCAAAGTTGCAAATTCGTAAGTCAGTATAGCAGGAAAAGCGAAATATTTAATAGCATCAATGCCGCAACAACAGTCAGAAAAAATCGGCCACGCACCAAGCTTCTGAATCTGTCGCATTTATTACGCCTTTGGGAACATAAAGCACATCTGACAGCGGTGAGCTGACAGATGGTCAGCTGCAACTCTATAATCAAATCTTCACATTTATTCATGCGTCCCAAGCATGTCCCACGAGTGTCCCACGTGTCCCGTGGGACATGCAACTATTTGTAGCTGTGTTGTTTACGCGATTGTTTCATCGAAAAGCCAGAAACTTTTAAAAACAATCCCGACAACAAAAAACCGAAACAAGAAATGAATTATCAAAGAGCCGGACGCCACCGGACAACACGTCGCAATGATCGTCGCTTCGACGCTAACACAATTGACTGGCCCGACGATACAACAATCTGCCGCATATGATGCGATCTGCCGCAAATAATGCAATTTGTCCGGCCTATCTCGCGTAAGAGCGGAAGAAGTGCAAGCAGACCGCGGGCGAAACGTTCAACATTTGTAATCGGCCGCTTTCGGGAAAAACCGTTCGCAGCCCAAAAGCACTTACGATAAAATGGATGCGATTTCGACAACCGAAAAGGACTAGCATGAAAAAACTGACGGCGTGGGCTTTAGTGCTCTCGATTTATATCACCTTTATTTCACCGGCGGCAATAGCCGAGGCGCAGATCATTGGAAAAACAATGGAAATCAGAACGAAGGACGTGCCAGGCGGGCTGACATTTAAGCTAAGCGAGGGCGTTGAGGGCGCGGAAAAGCGCGAAAAGCAGCAATTGCCGCCAACGGATCCACTCTCGGAAGCCACGACGAACAATCTGTTGAAACGGGTACCCGAGATTAAAACCACCTCTGACGATCAAACCGATTTCGCCAAACGGATTGGTTCTTTACCGGCGCCGAAAGCCGGCACCAGGATTCCTGTCAAGTTTCCGTCCGACGATCAGCGTGGTACGCCAAAGATTGATGTTAGCGGACAAACTTTACAGGTTCTAAGGTATTCGCCTGAGGGCGAGATACCGCTTGCTCCCGACCTCAGCGTGACGTTTTCGCAGCCGATGGTCGCCATTAGTTCGCAGGAAGAGGCGGCAAAATTTGCGCCGGTGGAACTGTCGCCGCAGGTCGAGGGGAACTGGCGTTGGCTGGGGACAAAAACGCT